>Ga0182736_1002122_pt1 | contig 16058 bp, 18 predicted proteins | sample eDN5th30CKraftBY_FD_128882 | JGI IMG/M metagenome (GOLD analysis project Ga0182736, IMG submission 128882) | Enriched backyard soil microbial communities from Emeryville, California, USA - eDNA 5th pass 30_C Kraft BY (version 2) (version 2) | ecosystem: Environmental > Terrestrial > Soil >... | reverse complement strand
CGGCACCCAAGGCCCCCGCATCAGCAACATCGAGAACGACCACGGCCGCCATCCCGTGCTCGCCGAGCGCTACAGAACCTGGATCAGCAATCTCCCAACGACTTGCACCCCATAGGAGCATCAACGAAGCCGGGAACCGTGCCGTGCGTTGACACGGAGCCCGGTGTTAGGCAGACTTACCCCCCGATGGTCGTCTGTCATTGCAACGCCGTGAACGATCGAGAGATCCGAGCCGAGATCCTCGCCGGCGCGCTCGACGTCGACGGCGTGGCCGAGCGGTGCGACGCCGGCACCCGGTGCGGCAACTGCCGCCCGGTGGTGGAGGCCCTCCTGGCCGAGCACGGCGTCACGATCCGCCGCGCCACCGTCGCCGCCTGAGCCCCGCTCCCCCGGGTCAGCGTCCCCGCCCTCGGGCGTGAGGCGACCCTTGCACCTGGAGTCCACACCGCCTCTGAGCAGGGAGCAACCGTCCCAACACCGTTTTGGGTTGGCTACGGTGGCGGCACCACGACGACCCCTGCTGCGAGGCTGACATGCAAGGCGATCCCGAGATCATCGAAGCGCTGAACGAGATCCTGACGGCCGAGCTCACGGCCATCAACCAGTACTTCATCCACGCCAAGATGCGGGAGAACTGGGGCTTCAAGAAGCTCGCCGCCGTCGCCCGCCGGGAGTCCATCGAGGAGATGGAGGACGCCGACAAGATCATCGAGCGGATCCTCTACTTCGACGGCGTGCCCAACCTCCAGCGCTACAACCCGGTGCTCGTCGGCGAGACCGTCCCCGAGCAGCTGAAGCTCGAGCTCGAGACCGAGAAGGCCGCCATCGAGCGGTACAACCGCCACATCGCCCTCGCCGTCGCCAAGGGCGACAACGGCACCCGCGAGCTGATGGAGCACCGCCTGGTCGACGAGGAATCGCACGCCGACTGGCTCGAGTCCCAGCTGCACGTCATCGACACGATCGGCGTCGAGAACTACCTCGCCCAGCAGCTCGACGGCGACGACGACTGACGGCGGCCGGGCCGCTCAGCCCGACGGGCTCGGACCCGGGGCGCCCGATGGCGGGGCGCCCGGGCCGCGTTCCTCCACCAGCGCCGACCGCAGGTCGGCCAGCTCGCTGCGCAGGGCCTTCACCTCGTCGAGGAGCAGCACCTCGCGGTCTTCGGGGCTGAGCGTGCCCGACGCCTCGTCCTTGGCCGCCTGGCGCTCGGCGTCGTTGTCGGCCAGGAACTCGGCCAGCGAACCCGCGAGCACGCCGATGAGCGCCACGCCGCCGATCATCAGGATCACCGAGACGAACCGGCCGGTGCTCGTCTCCGGGACGAGGTTGCCGTAGCCCACGGTGGTGAAGGTCACGAACCCCCACCAGACCGCCGTCGCCTGGGTCTTGAAGCCCGAGCTCGCCGGCTCCACCCGGTACACGACCTCCGAGCACACCACGATCAGGCCGAGGCTGTAGAGCGACGCCTTGCCGATGCGCTCCACGAGCCGGCGCAGGATCTTGGTGGTCCCGCCGGCCAGGATGAGGCGCAGCAGGCGCCCCAGGCGGGCCAGGCCGAGGAACGCCGTGCCCTCGAGCGACGGGAACAGGTACCAGGGGAACGTGAGGATCACGATCGCCAGGTCGAACTGGCCCAGCCCGGTCTTGAGGTACTTCGGGCGCCACCGCAGGTGGACCACGAGGTCGGCCAGGAAGATCAGCCACGAGATGACGTTCAGGCCGACGTACGGGTCGCCCTTGGTGCGCGGCGCCAGCCCGACGACGATCGGGACGAGCGCGGCGAGGATGATCACCGGCGACATCGACCGCTCCCACCGGACGAGGCGCGGGTCGGCGTCGTAGCTGGGGTCGTTCACCCCCAGCGGGGCCTGGTCCCCGGCGGCGACGGTGCTCGCGGCGTCGGTCACCGGGTCATGTTGGTCCAACGGGCCGAGGGGATCGGGGATGGCGATGGCCCGCCCCGCCACCCGCTCGTGGCAAGCTCGGGACCCGCTCGACCTTGGAGGCGACGATGACCGAGCCGCCCCGTTCCCGCTGGACCGATCGCGACGACGTGCCGCGCGGCGACGAGTACGACCAGCGGTTCGAGCGACTGGCGGCCTCCGGCGCCGACGTGCACGGCGAGGCCGCCCTGGTGGCCGGGCTGGGCCCGGTCGGCTCCGTGCTCGACGCCGGCTGCGGCACCGGCCGGGTGGCGATCGAGCTCCACCGCCGCGGGTTCGACGTGACCGGGTTGGACAGCGACGCCGCCATGCTCGCGGCCGCCCGGGCGAAGGCCCCGGACCTCCCGTGGATCGAGGGCGACCTCGCCGCCACCGACCTCGGCCGCCGCTTCGACGTCGTCGTCCTCGCCGGCAACGTGTTGATCTTCGTGGCGCCGGGCACGGAGGCCGACGTCGTCGCTCGCTGCGCCGGCCACCTCGGATCCGGCGGCCTGCTCGTGGCCGGCTTCCAGGTCCAACCCGACGGCTACGGCCCCGACCAGCTCGATGCCCACGCCGACGCCGCCGGCCTGGCGCTCGTGGACCGGTGGTCGACCTGGGACCGCGACCCGTGGCACCCCGGCGGCGGGTACCAGGTCTCCGTCCACGCCAAGCGCTGACAAACGGGTCAGGTGGTTGCAGCCCGCGGAGTAAGCCGACGTTGAGATGCCGACGAGTCGAGAATGTTCCGTACCAGGTCGAACAGATTCAGATGGCGCAGACGCTCGAAGAGTGCAACCAGGTCTGAGTGGCAGTCCGGAAGATCGCGAGGCTGACTGAGATCAAGTTCGAGCAGTTCGAGGTACTCGCCAAGCGCAACATTGTCCGAGCGCTTGAGATACTCGCCCGAAACCGCGAGGAACGCCCGGACCTGCAGAATCACAGACCGCAACTCGTTCTGCGACACGACAGCACCGAATGCGAGCCGGATCCTGACCTCGAGATCGTAGCTTTCATCGGCAATTCTCCGCTGTCGCGCATAGCCGACCTCGTCAGTGATTCCCTTCACGGCTCGCCGGCGAAGGCTCCGCACGATTCCGGTACTCGGACGGTAGAGAAGCGCTGCCAGGTTGGACACCTCAGCCGCAGGTTCCGGATGTCCCGCCGAGTGGTTACCTTCCGTAGTACCCGCGTCGCGATCCGGCTCAAGAAAGCTCACCGCAGGCGGAACCCTGAAACCGACGAAGAAGCTGAGTAGGCCGACGGCGATCCACGACACAGCGACCGCCTCCCCCGTCTCCGGGCTCCACGGGAGCAGATCGAGGGCGCCGAGCGCCACGAGGGCTGCAAGTACCGTGGCCCGGGCCCCGTCTAGGGCGGCGAGTAGGAGCAAATCCCCTACCGCCCGGCGCGTAACTGTCACCACCTCTCGAACTTTCAGGTCCGATACCAGACACCAGCCAACGGCATATACGAAAGAAACAAGCGACGCCGTTAGCGGCGCCAGAATCGTCGTCCAGTCAAACTCCTTCATTTCCCCCGCCGGATGTCGTTGTTGCTACGAAGTGAACCGATCGAATATGTCGTCCGAGAACTCGGAGTTGAAGACGTACTGGCATCGAGGTCCAACACTGCCGCCGCTCTCCTGAACTACCCCGAGGTACTCGAGCATCTCGAGATCCGTCTTGACGAGGCTGACCGGAAGCCCGATGTAGCCAGCGAGTCGCTCGAGCGGCACGGGCCCCCACTTCAGCACTCCGTGGAGAACTGAAACAGGTTCACCACCGCCTGCGACGGACACCATCAAGCGGTGGACCTGCTCGGCTAGGACTCGCATGGCCCTGCGTTGATATCGCCGCAAGTCCTCCTCAACATTTCTCTCAGTCTCGGGGTCCACGATGAGGTAGGGGTCACCCAGCCCCCACGCGACCGGGGCTGCGGTAATCGAACTCACCGAGAGCGGTCCAATCTGTGAATTGTCAAACTGCTCATCCATAGTTTTTCCTAATCATTCAAGTTTGATAGTCGCACAAAAAGAACGCCAGCGTCTAGCACGCGTTTGAGTTGGACGGACTGATCATGTCCGTCGACCATGGGCCAGAATGCAGCGAGGTCCTTGTATTCATAAGCCCGCCCATGCGCGACGTCGTTACGAAGCTTGGAAACACGTGAGACCACCGTCTCCCACTCACTTCCAAGGTCGAGCTCCGCTTCCTGACCGAGATCAGGAAGCGAATCGCCCATCACCCCACCAATAACAGCAAGATCACGCATGGTCCATACATCGACCGAGGACGCCGACAGTTCATGCGCCCGGGGCGAGTCACTATCAGCAAGAATCTGCTGAACTCTTGCAACCCATTCGCTGGCACCGAACCGCTCGACCCACAGCCTGCGCAAATAGCGCCGCAGCAGGCTCTCGAGACGTTGGAGGAAGTTGAGAGCCTCGGCAAAGTCATCTACCTCGTCGGTTATGACGGAGTAGAGAATTCGAAAGAAGATATTGGAGATCTTCTCTCCCGGGACGAACAAGGTGGGATACGCGTCGACGAGATCAGCGTACGACTCTCGATCCGTGCGCTTCACCGACTTGAACCTGTTTCCCAGCTCGTCGGAGAGCGGGCCTTCCAGGCCCAACTGAATTGACATCTGCTGAATCAGGCTACGAACACTCTCACTTAGGCCGTCCTCGACGTTTTGGATGGAGTCCGCCTCGCCACCGTTCGGACTCACAAGCAGAAGAGTCATAGGGCGAAGACCCAGATTGGCAGCAACATCGGCAAGCCGAGATACATTTGCGGTCATCTCGGGATAGTTCGCACATACCCCCTTGACCAGGAACAGCCCGAAACCATGGCCCTTATATATACTTACATTGCGGACGGAATGGTCGGACCCCTCCACAAACCTACGCAGTTCGTTCTCGGTGGCCAGGCCCGGTTGACTCAAGCTGTTCGGGCCCTGAAGAACCACGTAGAACTTGATATCTTGTTCATCTGAGTCAGGCGAGAAGAGATGCACCAAGCCACGAGAACTGAGTCGCCGCAGGATATCCTGATACGAGGGCTCAGAATCCAGCAGACCCTCGGTGTCAGCCTTCACGATCTGGCTGATCTGCGGGCGCTCCTTGTGGATTTCGCCCTCGACCTGATCCGGGAAGCTAGGCCACCAGTCGTACTGGATCCCGTACTGCTCGGTCCGGAACTCCAAGAGTTGCTCGACCAGGTCGCTCGCCTTCCGCGCTTCTAGAAGAAAGCGTCGACGGCGATCCTCGGTGGCCCAACAGCGAATGAGAACGTCGTAGGGTCCTAGAACCGGATAGATCGAAGCTGCAGTGATGCCCGCGCGGGCAGTCAGGTCCTGAACCGAGCGAACGATGTCCCCAAATCGGGGGGAGGACAGCCGACACAGAAAGTAGAGACAACTTTCCGAGAACAGCTCGTGAACAGCCGGATGCCACACCCAGCGGGCGGCCGATGCACTTGTCGAGCGGAACGTGGGAAGAACGTTGGGTGGGATCGCCTCGTTATCCAGCGGGGAGGATTCCCCGGATGTCGTCATGCTGGTATACCTGCCTCCCACCCAAACGTCAACGCATTTGCCGATTGACCAGCCAACCGTGACGCACCGCCAACTCCCACGATAGCAGGAGCCGTCGACCGGACGCGTCAGGCGTCGGTCGGGAGGCGCCTGGGCGGGCGGGGGAAGAAGGCCGAGGTGCGCTGGACGTACTCGGCGTAGCCCGGGCGCCGCTTCCCGATCGTCTTCTCGAGCATGGCCACGCCCGAGACCCGCAGCAGCAGGAACGACATGACCAGCGGGCCGATGACGCCGTAGCGGCCCGGCACCGTCTCGGCGGCCACGAGGAAGATCCCCCACCACACGCAGAAGTCGCCGAAGTAGTTCGGGTGCCGGGTGAAGCGCCAGAGCCCCCGGTCCATGACCTTGCCCTCGTTCTCGGGCCTGGCCTTGAACGAGGCCAGCTGGGCATCGCCCACGGACTCGAACAGCAGGCCGACCATCCACACCGCGATGCCGAGCAGGGCGAGCGGCCCGAAGCCCGCAGGCTCGTCGGCCGAGGCCGCGAGCTGCACCGGCAGCGACACCACCCACATCAGCACGCCCTGGAGCAGGAACACCTGGACCAAGCTGACCAGCCAGAACCGGTCGCCGTGCTTCTTGCGCATGGCCTGGTACCGGTAGTCCTCGCCGTGGCCGAGGTTGCGCCACGCGAGGTAGCTGCTCAGCCGCACGCCCCACACGCCCACCAGGGTGAGCAGCAGGTAGCGGCGGTCGGGGAAGCCGTTGCCCACGACCGCGGCCGTGGCCGCCACGACCACGAAGCCGGCACCCCAGATGATGTCGACGATGCTCGCGTCCCGCACCAGCAGCGACACCAGCCACGTGACCAGCATGAGCACGGTGACGGCGCCGGCACAGGCCAGCAGGACGGAGGCGAGCACGGGTCAGCTCCCTACCCGCAGCGCGGCCGGCGCATGCTCGGGGACCGCCGGCGCCCTGGGCGGCACCGGGCGCAGCCGCTCGTAGGCCTCGCCCAGGGGTGGGCGCGGGTCGGCCTCGCCCTTGTTCGGCCAGAAGCTCATCGCCCGCTCGGTGAGCGCGGTGATGCTGAGCGACGGGTTCACGCCGAGGTTGGCGGACACCGCCGATCCGTCCGAGACGGTCAGGCCCTCGTAGCCGTAGACCCGGTGGTACGGGTCGATCACCCCGGTCTCGGGGCTGTCGCCGACGACGCAGCCGCCGAGGATGTGGGCCGTGGTGGGGGCGTCGAGGATGGTCTCGTTCCAGGCGCCCCACGGCTCGCCGTCGAGCATCTCGGCCACCTCGCGGGCGGCGTCGTTCGCCACCGGCAGGTAGCTGGGGTTCGGCTCCCCCTCCCCCGGCCGGCTCACCAGCACCCCGAGCTTCTTGTTGCGGCGCAGGGCGATGCTGTTGTCGCGGCTCTGCATCACCAGGAGGATGATCGAGCGCTCCGACCAGCGGTGCACCGACATCGAGCGCAGGAACTGCACCGGGTGGCGCGCCACCTTCTTCAGGAACTTCACCTGTCGGGGCGGGCCGTCGCCGCCGTCGACGAGGACCGTCGACAGGAGGCCCATGGCGTTCGAGCCCGGCGGGTACCGGACCGGCTCGATGTGGGTGGTCTCGTCCGGGTGGATCGACGAGGTGATGGCGACGCCGCGGCTCAGCTCGGGCCGGGCGGTCTTCGCCGACGCGCCGACGATCGCCTCGCTGTTGGTGCGCACCACGTCGCCCAGCCGGTTCGACAGGGCCGGCAGCCGGCCCTCGTCGCGCAGCTTGAGCAGCAGCTTGACCGTGCCGAGGACGCCGGCGGAGAACACGACCTGCTCGGCCGTGAAGGTGCGGGTCCGCTTGCGGACCCATGCGCCCGGATGCTCGGTGGTGACCCGCCAGCCACCGCCGGGCAGCTGCTCCAGGTCGGTGACCTGCCGGTCCGGGTGCACGACGGCGCCGTTCTTCTCGGCCAGGTACAGGTAGTTGCGGTCGAGGGTGTTCTTCGCACCGACCCGGCAGCCGACCATGCAGCTGCCGCAGTGGGTGCACCCGACCTTGTCGGGTCCCTCGCCGCCGAAGTAGGGATCGGGCACGGTCTGGCCGGCCTTGCCGAACCAGACGCCGACGGGGGTGCGGTGGTAGGTGTCGCTGACCCCCATGCGGTCGGCGAGCTCGTGCATGTACCGGTCCGGCGGGGTGTCGGCCGGGACCTCGTTCACGCCGAGCATGCGCTTGGCCTGGTCGTAGTAGGGCGCCAGCTCGCTCTTCCAGTCGGTGATGTGGCCCCACTGCTTGTCCGTGTAGAAGGGATCGAGCGGCTCGTAGAGGGTGTTGGCGTACACGAGGGAGCCGCCGCCCACGCCGGCCCCCGACAAGATGGCGATGTCCTTCAGCGGGGTGATGCGCTGGATGCCGCGCATGCCGAGGCCGGGCGCCCACAGGAACCGGCGCAGGTCCCAGCTCGTCTTCGGGAGCGTGGTGGTGTCGAAGCGCCGGCCGGCTTCGATCACCCCGACCCGGTAGCCCTTCTCGGTGAGCCGCAGCGCCGACACGCTGCCACCGAACCCGGAGCCGACAACCAGCACGTCGTAGTCGTAGGAGGCCATGGCTGCATCGTCTCAGATCGTGGGCGGCGGGGACGGATCCGAGGGAGGCCGCCGGAGCACGTGAGACGGGCCGGGCCCCGAAGGGCCCGGCCCGTCTCCTGCCTCCCCAGGTCAGGGGTGCGGGATGAGCGTGATCAGCTCGCCGGGGGCATCAGCACCGAGTCGATGAGGTACACGGTGGCGTTGGCGGTCTGGACGCCCGAGCAGATGACCGTGGCCTGGCCGTCGCCGACGTCGAACGAGGGGGCCTCGCCCGACACGGTGAGCTCGGCGCCGTTCACGGTCTCGTAGGTGCCGCCGAGGTCCGCCGGCTCGATGCGCTCGGGGACGACGTGGTAGGTGAGGATCGAGGTCAGCTGGTCCTTGTCGGCCAGCACGGCGTCGAGGTCGGACTTCGGGAGCTTGGCGAAGGCGTCGTTGACCGGGGCGAAGATGGTGAACGGGCCACCGGTGTTCAGGGTGTCGACCAGGTCGGCCGCGGTGACGGCGTCCACGAGGGTCGACAGGGCCGGGTTGTTGCTGGCGGCGGTGGCCACCGGGTCCTGGGCCATGCCCTCGAACGAACCGTCACCGGACTCCGGCACGGCGGCACAGCCGTCGCCCTCGGGAGCCGCGGCCTCGCTGGAGCCGCTGTCGTCGGCCATCGTCGTGCTGCTGTCGGAGCCCTGGTCCGACATCGTGGTCTTGGTGGTGTCGCCGGAGTCGCTGGCACCGTCGCTGCCGCTGTCGCTGCTGCCGCAGGCGGCGACGAACAGGGCGAACGGCAGCACGACGGCGGCCATCTTCTTGCGGGTGGAGAGCTGCATGAGGGGGTCCCTTTCGAGTGGGTGGGGAGTGCCCGGCGTCACCGGGGGTCTCGACTCCTCTACGTGGACCTCACGCCGAGCGGATGACGAGGAACGCGAACTTTCCGGTGGAACCGCAGGTCAGACTCCATGGATTTCTCGCCGCGGCGACCGGAGGCGACCGGGCGAGCCATCCGGGACCGCCCCGCGCGCCGAACACCGGCCATGGACGACGTCGCTCCCCCGGCCTCCGAGCTGCACCCCTCGTGGTGGCGCACCGGCCTCGCCGGCCTGCTCGCTGCCGCGGTAGCCCTCGCGATCGGCGAGCTGATCGCCGGCCTCTCCTCGCAGCTCGCCTCACCGGTGATCTCGGTCGGCAACCGGGTCGTCGACGCCGTGCCGCGGCAGGTGAAGGACTTCGCCATCGAGACCTTCGGCACCAACGACAAGAAGGCGCTGCTGATCGGGATCTACTCGTGCGCGGCCGTGTTCGGCTTCGTGCTCGGCGTGGTCGCCGGGCGGCGGTTCCTCGTCGGAGCGATCGGGATCGGCCTCTTCGGAGCCGTCGGCGTGTGGGCCGCGGGCCAGGAGGTGGGGGCACCGTCCTGGGCCGGGCTCCCGAGCGTGATCGGTGCCGTGGTCGGCGTCGTCGCACTGGCCCTGCTGCTCGCCACGATCCCCCACGCGGCCCACCCGGCAGCAGCAGGCCGGGTCGTCCGCCGTCCGCAGGCGGCCCCGGGCGCATCGCCCGACGAGTCTCCCACCGACGGCATCTTCGCCCGGCGCGGGTTCCTCAAGATGTCCGGGGCCGTCGTGGTCGTCGGTGCGGCCGCCGCGGCCGGCGGCCGGTGGCTGCAGGGCCGCTACAGCGCCGCCTCGTCGCGGCTCGCGGTGGTCCTGCCGAAGCCGAAGCAGGCCGCTCCCCCGTTGGCGGAGGGTGTGGCGATCGACCTCGAGGGCATCTCGCCCTTCATCACGCCGAACGCCGACTTCTACCGGATCGACACCAACCTCACGGTCCCCCAGCTCGCCGCCGAGGACTGGTCGCTCACCATCAAGGGCATGGTGGACCGGGAGCTCGAGTTCACCTACGACGAGATCCTCGCCATGGACATGATCGAGGAGCGCATCACCATGACCTGCGTCTCGAACGAGGTCGGCGGCGGTCTCGTGGGGACGGCCACGTGGCTCGGCGTCCCGCTCGACGCCCTCCTGGAGCGAGCGGGCATCCGCGAGGGGGCCGACCAGATCGTCGGCCGGGCCTTCGACGGCTTCACCACGGGCTTCCCGGTCGACACCCTCGACGGACGGCCGGCGATGCTCGCCGTCGGCATGAACGGCGAGCCGCTCCCGCTCGTCCACGGCTTCCCCGCCCGGATCATCGTCCCCGGGCTCTACGGGTTCGTGTCCGCCACCAAGTGGCTCACGGAGATCGAGCTGACCACCTTCGCCGACTTCGACCAGTACTGGGTCAAGCGCACGTGGTCCGACCGAGGCCCGATCAAGACCATGTCCCGCATCGACACGCCCAAGGGCCTGGGCAAGGTGAAGGCGGGCCGGGCCCGCATCGGCGGGGTGGCCTGGGCCCAGACCCGGGGCATCGAGAAGGTCGAGGTGAAGCTCGACGACGGCGAATGGACCCCCGCGACCCTCGCCGAGGGGGACTCGACGATCACGTGGCGGCAGTGGGTCTACGAGTTCGACGCCACGCCCGGCCGCCACCAGGTCACCTGCCGGGCCACCGACGGGAGCGGCGAGACGCAGACCGAGGAGCGGGCCAAGCCCTACCCGGACGGCGCCAGCGGCTGGCACAGCGTCGCCTTCCTCGTCGACTGATCGAGTCGGTCAGCGCAGGTGCGTGCACCACGGGACACCCCACGTCCCCCATCGCACTCACCTTCACCCCGATGAAGGGGGTGCGTGCACCACGGGACACCCCACGTCCCCCATTGCACGCACCTTCATCCCCCGGCAAGCGCGGTCGGATCACTGTCATACCCTTTCGGCATGCTTCCGACATGGCCCTGGCAGATCGAACCATCGCCGTCCAGGCGTCGACGCAACTGGGGTTGATCTCGATGACGCAGGCGCGAGCCGCCGGGCTCACGCCGCGCCAGGTGAAGCATCGCCTGGCAACGGGCACGTGGGTCCGGGTCGTCCGCGGCGTCTACCGGCTGGCCGGTGTCCCGCCGACGTGGCAGCAGTTGGCGCTCGCTCCGTGCCTGGCTCACCCCGACCTCGCCGTGGTCTCGCTCCTGACGGCCAGCCGGCTCCACGGTCTCCAGTCCAGCGCTCCGCTTCTGCCCGATGTGACCGTCCCCATGGGCCAGAACACGCGCGTCAGCGGTGCCACCACCCACCGTGCGCGCCTCACGCCGCTGGACACCGTACGCATGGGTCCGATTCCCGTGACCACCGTCGAGCGGACGCTGGTCGACTGTGCGGCCGTCCTCGGACCGGTGCAGCTCCAGCGCATCGTCGACGCAGCGATGCACAGCAAGCGCACCTCAGCTCGAGCGGTGGACGCGGCCTGGGACAGGTCGCAGCGGGCGCCAGGACGATGGGGCCACCAGAAGCTGCTCGCGGCGCTGGAGGACTGGAGGGAGGGGCTCGCTCCAGACACCGCTGGCGAGGTGCGACTCATCCGGGTACTTCGGCAGTGGGGCTTCCCCGAGCCCGAGCGCCAGATCGTCGTGTTCGATCCATCGGGCGAGGCCGTCGGACGGGTCGACCTCGGCTGGTCGACCCACCGCGTCGGACTCGAGTACGACTCCGAACGTTGGCACGGTCCCGAACGCTGGAACCATGACGAACGCCGCCACCAGGCCATCGAGGCGCTCGGATGGACCCTCCTCCACGCCGACAAGGCCGACCTTCGACCCGGTCAGCGCGGCCTCCGCCAGGACCTGGAGCGGATCTGGCCGAGCGCCGCATGATCCGGTTCGCCCTCCACTGCGGTCGAGGGAGCGGTGCGTGCACAAAGGGACATCCCATGTCCCCGACCGCACGCACCCGCGCACTCCCGAAGCCCCCCACCCTGGGGTGCGTGCACAACGGGACACCCCATGTCCCCGACTGCACGCACCCCGATCGTTCGGGGGGGTCAGGGGGTGGTGAGGAGGGACTCGAGGTGCTCTCGGGCGCGGTCCGCGTACTCGGTGCTCCACCCCTGGGTCGCGGCGTTCGGGAGGATGTTCAGCGTCTCGACCAGGTGGACGGCCGCGCGCCGCTCGTCCCAGCGATCGGGCTCCGGAGCACCGTCGAGGTAGGCGGCTACGAGCGCATCGCGGAGGCCTGGGCGGGTGCGGACCACCTCGTACTCGAGTTTGAACCAGTCGCCGGCACGGTCCCAGGCCTCGGCCATGTCCCAGTCGATGATGCCCTCGATCGTCCCGTCCGGCCGAAGGATCAGGTTGCCGGGATGCAGGTCCCGGTGGCACACCACCGGCTCGGCGACGTCGTCGAGCAACCCTGCCAACCGGTCCAGCCTCGCCGCAACCCGCTCGACCACCGCTGGCGCGACGGCGTCGGTCGCCTCGCACCGCTGGCGGACCTGGCCGAGCCGGTGAGCGAGGTAGTCCGACCACCGGGCGAAGCTCGGCGCCGAGCCGTCGAGGCGCGAGCTGAACCCCTCGACGCGGACCCGGTGCATGCCGGCGGCGGCCTGGCCGAGCGACGCGGCGAACCGGGCTTCCTGCGCCTCGTCGAGCACCGCCTCCTTGGCGTTCGCTCCCTCGACCCAGGTGAACACCCGGACCAGGCAGCCCTCCCGGTGATCGTCGAACACCAGCTCCGGCACCGGCACGCCCTCCTCGGCGACGAGAGCGAGGGCCCGGTGCGCCGAGCGCCACTTCGGCGCGACGGCCGGATCCCCGAGCTTCAGCACGAACCCCCGGCCCGCCGTGTCCACGACCCTCCAGCTCCGGTTGCCGTAGCCGTGCTGCGCGTCGAGGAGCCGGACGTCGGGCGAGCCGAGGACGCTCCGGGCGAGGCGCTCGACGTCCCCGACCGAGAGGTCCGCCACCGACACGGGATCAGGCGGGGATGACGAGGGACGGCTTCACGGTGTCGCCGCGGAACGGCTCGTACACCGCGAGCAGGTCGCCGGCGGGGCCGAACACGGCCCAGTGCTCGGCGGCGTCGTCCGTACCGATCGCCAGCAGCTCCCGCGGGAGCACCTTGCCCACGGCGACGTCGGCGGCCCGTTCCTCGTCGACCTCGACGCGGGGCAGGTGGCGGACGGCGTCGGCCACCGGGAGGGCCCGCTCGGGTGCCACCTGCTCCAGCGGGACGGCGTCGGCGAGGGTGTAGGGGCCGACCGACACCCGGCGCAGGCGGACCAGGTGGGCGCCGCCGCCGAGGGCCGCGCCGATGTCCTGGGCGAGCGTGCGGATGTAGGTGCCCGACGAGCAGGTGACGTCGACCTGGAACGAGATCCCGGACCCGGCTGCCGACGCGGTGGCGAAGGCGTCGGTCTCGGGTCCGCCGATGCGATCCAGCGCTGCGACCTCCGCTCCGACCGCCGCGACCTCGAGGGCGTGGATCGTCACAGGTCGAGGCGCGCGGTCCACCTCCTTGCCCTCCCGGGCCAGCTCGTGGAGCCGCTTGCCGTCGACCTTCACCGCCGAGACCATCGGCGGGATCTGCTCGATGGCGCCCACGAACCCGGCGGCCGCGCCGACGACGTCGTCGAGGGTGACCGCGCCCATGTCGTGGGTGGCGGTGACCTCACCGGACGCGTCGAGCGTCGAGGTGTCGACCCCGAGGCGCACCTCGCCGACGTACCGCTTGCCGAGCGGCGACAGGAAGCGGAGCAGCTTGGTGGCCTTGCCCACGCCCAGCAGCAGGACCCCGGTGGCATCCGGGTCGAGGGTGCCGGCGTGGCCGACCTTGCGGGTGCCGAGCAGGCCCCGGCTCTTGGCCACCACGTCGTGGCTGGTCCACCCGGTCGGCTTGTCGACGACCACCAGGCCGTCGGGCCCCGCCTGGCCTCCCCCGCGCCGACCCATCAGGCGTCGTCGTCCGAGCGCTCGGGCTTGTAGACGTCGGGGTCGTACTCGACCGGGGTGGCGCCGGGGTCGAGGTCCGGGAGGGTGCGGATGACCGACTCGATGTGCTGCGCGCTCCGCAGCACGCCGTCGAGCTCGAAGCGGGTCTCGGGCGTGCGCTTGATGTGGGCCTCGCGGCCGATGGCGCGCTGGAGGCGGGCGCGGTGCTCGTCGAACGCCTGGGCCACCTCCTCGTCGGCTTCGTCGCCCCGGGAGTGGTCGTAGTAGGCGACGGCCTTCTTGAGGTCGCCGTCGACCACCACCGAGGTGAGGGTCACGAACTCGAGGCGCTCATCGTCGATGCGGCCCAGCTCGCGGGCCAGGATGTCTCGGACGAGCGTGTTGAGGCGCGCGGTCCGGGGGTAGTCACGGGCAGTCGTTCGCTTCGGCATCAGTCGTCCTCTTCCTCGTCGAGCCAGGACCTCCGAGCGGCGATGACCTCGACCTCGGGGAACGACCACACGAACCGTTCCACCGCGTCGAGCACCGCTCGGGCCTGGGTTTCGCTGGACGCCACCGTGGCGAAGGCCAGCTCGCTGCGCTGCCACTGGTCCTGGAACGCGACCTCCGCCACCGCCACCCGGTGCCGGCGACGAGCGCCTTCGAGGATGGGCGTGATGACCGCGCGCTTCGCCTTCAGCGAATCGGTCACCGGGAGGTGCAGGTCGACGACCAGGACACTGGCAAACACAGCGGAGCAAGCCTACCGACCGACCCATCCGGCTCCCCCATGGGTTCCGCCGGCAGGGCGTGGGCCCGTCAGTGCGACGAGAGGGCCCGCTCGGTGGCGTCGTCGAGGCGACCGGTCTCGCCGGCGATCCAGTGCCGGCGGCACAGCAGCTCGTAGGACACCTCGGCAGGCTGGGCGTCGCCCAGGGCCTCGACGTCGCCGATGACGACCGTCTCGCCCTCGTAGACCTGGACGCCGTCGACCATGCGGGCGTTGTGCGTGGCCCGGGAGCCGCACCAGCAGCGGGCCTCGACCTGGAGCTCGCAGCGCTCGTCGGCCACCTCGAGGAACCGGGCCGTGGCCGGGAAGAGCCGGCCCCGGAAGTCGGTCAGCAGGCCGAGGGCGTGGACGTCGGTGCCGAACTCGTCGACCACCCGGGCCAGCTGGTCGGCCTGCTCGGGCGCGTAGAACTGGGCCTCGTCGCACACGAGGTAGTGCAGGGTCCCGTGGTGGTCGACCTGCTGCTGGGCCAGCGCGAAGAGGTCCAGCTTGGGTCCGACGTCGACCGCCGTGGCGGCGACGCCGAGCCGGCTCGAGACCTGGGCGCCCTCCCGGTCGAGGTGCGTGCACAGCAGGCCGCGCAGCCCCCGGGTGGACAGGTTGTGGTGGATCTGCAGCGCGAGGGTGGACTTCCCCGACCCCATCGTCCCGTACGAGAACCGCAGCACACCCACGAAGGGCAAGTTACACGAGTGGAATTCCACCCGCCACGGAACGTGCGAACACCCCCCTGACCAGCGCAAGCCTCCAGCGCGAGGCATGGGTTGACCTACCGAGCGAAGCGAGCCCGGGGGTCTGGGGGCAGAGCTTGCGGAGCCCCCAGGATCAGGTGCGGCGAAGCCGTACCGAACTGCGAAGACGGTCGGGCGTCAGCCCGTCCATCAATGGTTCGTTCGGATCGTGAAGAACGCCCCGGCCGAAGGCCGGGGCGTTCTTCACGAACGAGTCACGACCGAGGAATCTCCCGATCCTCGTAGGTCTCGATGATGTCGCCGTCCTTGAGGTCCTGGAAGTCGGTGAGGCCGATGCCGCACTCGAAGCCCTGGTTGACCTCGCGCACGTCGTCCTTGAACCGGCGGAGCGACTGGATGGCGCCCTTCCAGATGATGGTGCCGTCTCGGAGGAACCGGACCTTGGAGCCACGGGTGATGGTGCCGTTGGTGACGGTGATTGTCGGCAGTCCGTCGGCAGGCCATTGCCCGCCGAACTGCCACTGCCAGCCGAACTGCTTCATTTGTCCCAGAGCCTGACGCTGACGCCGGAGCCGGTTTCCGAGCGATACTTGATCGCCGTGCCCGACTTCACCGGATAGCCCTCACGGTCGCCGATGATGCCGGCGGTTGCCGTGCTGGGCGTCGTGTCGGTCGAAACGTAGATGCTGCCCCCGACCGGTTGCAGCCAGGCATCGGCAGACGGGGCCGGGGCGG
>Ga0182736_1002120_pt1 | contig 16075 bp, 16 predicted proteins | sample eDN5th30CKraftBY_FD_128882 | JGI IMG/M metagenome (GOLD analysis project Ga0182736, IMG submission 128882) | Enriched backyard soil microbial communities from Emeryville, California, USA - eDNA 5th pass 30_C Kraft BY (version 2) (version 2) | ecosystem: Environmental > Terrestrial > Soil >... | reverse complement strand
TGACCCGCCTACGGGCCCTACCCGAGCCCGCGGGCTGACCCACGCTGCCCGCTACCCGCCCGCGACCAGGACCTCGGAGCCCGCACCGGGACCTCTCACGCCCTGCGCCTATCACCACGAGCCAACCCACCCCAAAGATCAACAAGTGCGGACGACGGTGGATTCAGGCTGAGCCGCGTTTCGGCCCGTACCGTGGCGGGCACGTCCGCTGCCATGAGCGGAACTCTGGACGGACTGCGCATCGCCATCCTCGCGACCGACGGTGTCGAGGAGGTCGAGCTCACCGAGCCGCGGAAGGCGGTGGAGAGCGCCGGGGCGACGACCGAGCTGGTCTCGCTCGCCGACGGCGACATCCAGGCGATGAACGGCGACATCGAACCGGCCGGGAAGTTCCCGGTCGACCGCGTCGCGTCGGAGGTCTCGGCGTCGGACTACGACGCGCTGATCATGCCGGGCGGGACGGTCAACGCCGACCGGCTGCGGCTCGACGAGGACGTCCTCGCCTTCGTCCGGGAGACGTTCGCCGCCGACCGCCCCGTCGCCGCGATCTGCCACGCGCCGTGGACGCTCGTGGAGGCCGACCTGGTCAAGGGCCGGACGCTGACGTCGTTCCCCAGCCTGCGCACCGACATCCGCAACGCCGGCGGCACGACCGTCGACGAGGAGGTCGTCACCGACGGCAGGCTGACCACCAGCCGCAACCCCGACGACCTGCCGGCCTTCTGCGACCGGATCGTGCAGGAGTTCGCGGCGGCCCGCGGTTGACGCCCCGTGAGTGGCGATGGTCGCTAGGGCGACGCTGCAACGACCATCGCCACTCACGACCGCTGTCGGCCGTTCCGGGGCGGCTTCCGGGTCGGCCCTGCCGGGTCAGCCCTTCCTGATGAGCCGGACGACGGCCCGGTCGAGGACGTCGCGTGAGCGGGCGTCGACCGACCCCGCCTCCGAGGTGACGTCCCCGACCCGGCGCAGTGCCCGCAGGATCGTGCGGCCGTCCTCGTAGCGCTCCACGACCCGCGGATCCACATAGGATGCCCGGGCCACGGCCGGGGTGTTGCCGAGGTGGTCCGACACCGCCTCCATCGTGCGCCGCACCTCGCGGGTGCGGGCCCGCTGCGCGTCGGGGACGCCGTCGCGGCTGCGGGCGGCGAGGTCCACGGCGGCGAGCACCGTCGCGTTCCAGGTCCGCAGGTCCTTGCAGGTCATCTCGGCGCCGGCGAGCTCCTTGACCGCGGCGTTGAGGTCGGCCGTCGTGACGTCGTGCCAGTCGCCCCGCGACCGGCCGGAGCCGTTGCGGAACGCCAGCAGCTCCGGCCCCCCACCGCGCCGGCGGCGCAGCGACCCGACCACCCTGTGCAGCTCCGGGTCCGCGAGCCGCACCGACCGCTGCACCCCGCCCTTGGCCGGGTAGTCGACGAGGACGGCACCGCGGTTCAGGCTGACGTGGTCGCGCAGCAGGGTGGCGAGGCCGAACGTGCCGTCGTCGTCCGGGTTGTCCGGGGCGTACTGCTCGCCGCCCGCGCGGAAGACCCCGAGGTCGAGCATCCGCAGGCCCGCGGCGAGGACCCGGCGTGCCCCCAGCCCGGCCTCGGTCAGCCGCGCCGCGATCTCGGCCCGCACCCGCGGCATCCGCGTCCCGAGCAGCAGGGCGCGGTCGTGCTTCTCCCGGTCGCGCGCCTCCCGCCATGCGGGGTGGTACAGGTACTGGCGGCGGCCGGCGTCGTCGGTGCCGACGGCCTGGATGTGCCCGCTCTCGTCGGGCGCGATCCAGACCTCGCGCCAGGCGGGCGGGATCGCCAGCTGCCCGATCCGGCTGCGGACCAGCGGGTCGGTGATCACCCGGCCGCGGTCGTCGGAGTGGCTCCAGCCCTTCCCGCGCCGCTGCCGGGTCCAGCCCGGACCCGACGGGTCCGAACGGGTCGGTCCGGGCGGGAGGTCGTCGTCGTGCACGATGGCCGGTACCCGGATCGACGACCCCGCATGCCGGCCGCCCGGCGGCCGGTCACGTCGCCAGCGCCGCGTAGCGCCCGTTGCGGGCCACGAGCTCGTCGTGCGTCCCGGACTCGACGATCCGGCCCTGGTCGACGACGGCGATCCGGTCGGCGCCGCGCACCGTCGAGAGCCGGTGGGCGATGGTGATGGTGGTGCGCCCACGCGACAGGGTGTCGAAGGCCTGCTGCACGGCCCGCTCGGTCTCGGTGTCGAGCGCGCTGGTCGCCTCGTCGAGGACGAGCACCCGCGGGTCGCGCAGCAACGTCCGGGCGATCGCGATGCGCTGCTTCTCCCCGCCGGAGAACCGGTGGCCGCGGGACCCGACGACGGTGTCGTACCCGTCGGGCAGGCCCGCGATCAGGTCGTGGACCTGGGCCGCGCGCGCGGCGGCCTCGATCTCGGCGTCGGTCGCGTCGGGCTTGGCGTGCCGCAGGTTCTCCCGGACGGTCGTGTGCAGCAGGTAGGTCTCCTGGCTGACCATGCCGACGATCCGGGCGAGGTCGGCCAGCCGCATGTCGCGCAGGTCGATGCCGTCGATCGTGATCCGCCCGCCGGTCGGGTCCTGCAGCCGGGCGACGAGGCCCGCGAGGGTGCTCTTCCCCGAGCCCGTCTCGCCGACGAGCGCGAGCGTCGAGCCCGCCGGGACGTCGAGCGTGACGCCGGCGACGGCCGCGGAGTCGCTGCCGGGGTAGGCGTAGGTGACATCGGAGAACCGGACGTGGCCCGCGACCTGCGCCGGGTCGACGTCGACGGGCTCGGCCGGGTCGTCGACCTCGACGGTCAGGTCGAGGTACTCGAAGATGCGGGCGAACAGCGCGAGCGAGCTCACGATCGAGACGCCGACGTTGAGCAGACCGGTGAGCGGGCGGAACAGCGAGCCCTGCAGCGTCGTGAACGCGATCAGCGTGCCGATGGTCATCGTGCCCGCGGTGACCGGCAGACCGGCTCCGACGTAGATGACCGCCGGGATCGCCGCGAAGATGACGCTCATCGACGCCATCCGCCAGCGCCCGGCGAGCTGGCTGCGCAGCTCGAGATCGGTGAGCCGTGCGGAGGACTCGGTGAACCGCGCGACGAGCGCGGGGCCGCTGCCCATCGTCTTGGTGAGCTGGACGCCGCTGATCGACAGGCCCTCCTCGACGGTGACGTTGAGGTCGGCGAGCTCGCGCTGCTGCTCGGCGGTGATCGCGCGGCGCATCCGTGCGACGCGTCGGGTCAGGTAGATCGCGGGCGGCATGACCACCAGCGAGACGAGCAGGAGCTGCCAGGACAGCGCGGCCATCGCGACGATCGTCGCCACGGCGGTGGTGAGGTTGGCGGCGATGGACGTGGCGGTCGAGGTGACGACCGACTGCATCCCGCCGATGTCGTTGGTGATGCGCGACTGCACCTCGCCCGTGCGGGTGCGCGTGAAGAAGGCGATGGACTGCCGCTGCAGGTGGGCGAAGACGTCGGTGCGCAGCCGGTGCATGACCTGCTGGCCGATCTTGGTGCTGATCCAGGTCTGGACGACGCCGAACGCCGAGGTCAGCGCGGCCACGGCGACCATCCCGGCGGCCAGCGCGACGAGGAGCGCGACGTCGCGCTCGGGGAGTGCGCGGTCGATGACGGCCCGCAGCAGGAACGGCGAGGCCATCCCGACGACCGAGGACGCGACGATGATCGCCGTGACGATCACGAGCTGGGTCCGGTACGGGGCGAACAGCCGACCGATGCGGCGCAGCGAGACCCGCCGGGCCTGCTCCTTCTCGGCGGCGGTGACGGTACGACCGCCGCGGCGCGGGCGGTCCGCGGCGACGGTGACGCCGCTCATGGTGGGATCCAAGCCGGTCCCCTCTCGGTAGACTTGCTGAGGTTACCTCAACATGAGGCTGCAACACGACCTGCTGGTAGTTTGTTCCCGTGACCGGTGACCGTCCGACCGCCGGGCCCCGCCCCGTCACCGCCGACGAGCCCGGCGACGACTCGCTGGCCGAGACGTTCTGGGCCGTCGCCCGGCGGCTGCGCCGCCTCTCCAAGGACGCCCTCGCACCCTGGGACGTCACACCCGGGCAGTCACGCGCGCTCGGAGTGCTGGCCCGCAACGGCGACATGCGGCCGGGCGCGCTGTCCGAGCAGCTGCGGATCGCACCGCGGTCGGCCACCGAGGTCGTCGACGACCTCGAGGAGCGCGGCCTCGTCGAACGCGCCCCGGACCCCGCCGACCGGCGCGCCACGCTGGTCCGGGTCACGGCGCGCGGACGCGAGGTCGCCGACGGCATCCGCGCCGCCCGCGCCGCCGAGGCGGAGGAGTTCTTCCGCGGCCTGGACGCGGGCGACCGCGCCGAGCTCGCCCGGATCCTCGGCTCCCTGCGCGACTGACCGAGGCGCGACTGACCGAGGCGCGCCTGTTCGAGAGGCGCGCCTGTTCGAGGGTGCGGCGGGCCTCCGACCGGCGGATTCGGCGTTGCGCCGCGCGCACCGGGACGCGGACGCGGATATCGTGAGCGGGCGTCCGGCGGTCGAGCAATGTGCTTCCGGGTACCCGCGACGACCGCTTCACGTCCGCCTCCGGCCCGCGCCGACCCCAGCGGCCCCGCCCGGAGCAGCCGAAAGGACCCCCGTGCCGCCCGTCTCCCCCGCTCCGCTCGCCGACGGCGACGGACTGCACTGGATCGACGTACCCGACCACGGCGCCCGCTCCGGAGCGCTGTTCCGGGCCGAGGTGTCGGCGTCGGTTCAGGGCCTGCGGCTGGTCGGTGACGTCGACGCCCCGGAGGCGTCGGCGCTGGTCAGCACCGCGACGGAGGTCCTCGACGCCGGCGCCGACGTCGTCGTCGACCTGCGGGGCGTGACGTTCCTCGGCTCCCGTGGGATCAGCGCGCTGATCCGGGTGCACCAGCTCGCCGTTGCCCGCGGCCGGCACGTGCGGGTCGTGGTGGACCGCAGCGACCACGTCGTGATGCGGCCGCTCACGCTCACCGAGGTCGACGCCACCCTCGACCTCGTCAGCTCCCTCGACGGCGCCCCCGAGGGCGTCGCCGAGGACACCGACGGCTGAGGACACCGACCCCGGCCCACGCCCCGCCCGACGAACCCGCGGGCGAGCCCACCGAGCGCGGCGCGAACGTCACGAGGCCGGGGCCAGCTCCGGATCCGGTTCCTCGGCCGCGACGGCCCGGCCGACGTCGCCCGCGGGCACCCCGCTCCCGGCGACCACGATCCCCACCTCCCGCAGCGAGCCCACCGGAAGGGCGGCGGCGAGGGCGTCCTCCAACGAGGCGCAGGCGTCGAGGGCGTCGAGCACCTCGACGACCTCGCCGGGCAGCACGTCACGCCGGTCGGCGAGCCCGGTGACCTGCAGCCGGACCCCGCCGCGCCGCGCGAGAGACTCGGCACGACGCAGCGCGCACAGGCCGTGCGCGTCGACCCGGCTCACCGACGCGAGGTCGACGAGGACGCGGCGCGGCCGCACCCGACGGATCAGCCCCGGCACGTGGACCTGCATCTCGACGACCCGCAGCAGCCGGGTGGACGTGGTGCGGTCGAGCGTGCCCGCCACCCGGACGACGACCACGTCGGGCTCGGGCTTCTCGACCGCGACCAGGATCGTGCCGTCGGAGGTCATCGCGTGCATCTCCCGTCTGCCGGTCCGGCCACCGGCCCGGACGGGTGATCACCGTTCCGGGCGAATCCCAAACCTTCGCCCGCCCGGCGCGACCGCCGCTCAGCCCGTCGAGCTCTCCTCCCGGACGAGCGCGGCGATCCGGACGTCGCGGGTGCGCTCGAGGTGGGCCCGCAGGACGGTGCGGGCCCGGTCCTGGTCGCCCTCGGCGATGGCGTCGAGGACCTCGGCGTGCTCGTCGTCGGTCGACTCGAGGTTCGGGTTGCGCGACATGTCGACGCTGTCGTAGAGGGCGAGCTGCAGCGCGAGGCGTTCGAGGATGCCGGTGATCGTCGGGTTGTGGCAGGCCTGCCGCAGGACCGCGTGCCAGCGCCCGTGCAGCGCGCGCATCTGGTCGGGGTCGGTCGCGGCGCCGGCCTCCTCGTGGACGTGGCGCAGCCGGGCCAGATCGAGCGCCGACCGGTGCGCGGCGGCGGACGCGGCGGCCTCGGCCTCCAGCGCGATGCGGGCCTGGTAGATCTCGACGACCTCCGGCGCGGTCAGCGTCCGGACCTGCGGTCCTCGCTGGCCGCGAACGACGAGCCCGTCGCACTCCAGCCGCAGGATCGCCTCGCGCACCGGGGCGCGTCCCACGCCGAGGCGGGCGGCGAGCGCGGTCTCCAGCAGCGTCGTCCCGGGCGGCAGGGCGCCACCGACGATCTCGTCGCGCAGCACGAGGTACTGCGACTCGCCGGCGTTGGCTGCCTGCACGGGTGCGGCCACGGGTCCCCCTCACCAGCCGGACCGTGCGGCCCGACCCGACATCGACGGCCACAGAGTACGGGACGTGTCCGCACAATCCAGCTCGCGCGTCCATTACGTAGACGCGTGTAGACACGTGTCGACACGCGTCTTGCACATGACCCGGTCCTCACTTACTGTCGGTTTCGACCGACCGACGACGGGCGAGGAGGTTTCGTGAGCACGGTTCACGTCTCCCAGCGCAGCGTGCTGTCCCGGCCCCGCGACACCCGTGGCGACCGCGGTTGCCGTAGCTGTCGTCCCGGTCTCGTCCGCGGCTGATCGCCGCCGCCCGCGCCGTCGGCGCCGGGCCCCGCATCGATACGCGATGCCACCGTCCGTGACCGCCTCCGGCACGGAGATCCAGCAGAGAGGTACCCCTCATGACGGCTGACGTCGTGCTGCGCCGTGGACCGGTCGTGGCCGCGCTGACCCCCTTCGTCGGCAGCTCCGTGCGTGTCGACAAGGCACGCTTCGGTGCGCAGATCGACGCGCTGGCCGCCGCCCGCCCGGTCGCGGTGACCGTCGGCGCGGTCGAGAGCCAGGAGTTCCAGGTGCTGACCAAGGCCGCCCGGCTGGCCCTGGTCGACGCCGCCCGCGAGGGGCTGCCCGCCGACGTCCCCGTGCTCGCCGGGGTGTCCAGCGCGTCGCTCAAGGAGTCGATCGCCCTCGCCGGGGCCATCGCCGACCGGGGCGCGTCCGTCGCCGCGGCCGTCGCCAGCCCGAAGCCGTGGGGTGCGGCGCCCACCCCCGACGAGGCGCACCGCTGGTTCGCCACGCTGGCCGACGAGAGCCCGATCCCGGTGCTGCTCTACAACAACCCACGGCTGGGCGTCGACCTGTCCGTCGACACGATGGCCCGCATCTGCAGCCACCCGAACGTCGTCGCGATCAAGGAGACCTCCCGCGACGAGCAGAAGCTGCTCGGCCTGGTCAACCGCATCCAGGGCAACGCGCAGGTCTACACGAACATGGAGCTGCTGCTCTCGACGCTCGTCCTCGGCGGGGCCGGTGCCATGCTGCCGACGCCCGGCCTGCCGATCGCGGCGCGGCTCATCGAGGCGTTCGAGGCGGGCGACATCACGGAGGCCGCGCGGCTGCAGCTGTTCTTCTCCGAGTTCCCCGGCCGCTGGACCGGGCTGGGCTTCCTGCCCGCGGTCAAGGCCGCGGCCGGTCTGATGGGCTGCGAGCTGGGCGAGCCGCTGTGGCCCTGGTCGGGACTCGACGACACCGCCCGCGCCGAGATGCGGGAGTTCCTCGCGAAGTGGGACCTGGTCGACCACTTCGCCGGTGCAGACGCCTGATGGCACTCGTCGACGTCTCCCACCAGCTCTGGCCCGGGATGCCCAAGATCCCGATCCTGCCCGAGGTCGAGCGCCACCAGGTCGCCCGGATCGCCGACGGCGCCCCGCTCAACATCAGCGCGATCACCCTCGCGCTGCACGTCGGCACGCACATCGACGCCCCGGCGCACGCGGTGGACGGCGCGAAGACGATCGACGAGCTGCCGATCGAGCGGTTCGCCGGGACGGGCGTCGTCGCGAAGGTGGACCGCAAGCCGGGCGAGGAGATCACCGTCGACGACGTCCTGGCCGGTGGCCCGGCGCCGCGACGCGGTGAGTTCCTGCTGGTCGCGACGGGGTGGAGCGAGAGGTTCCTGTCCCCGGACTACGCCGACCACCCCAGCCTGTCCCCCGACCTCGCCGCCTGGTGCGTCGAGCAGGGGGTGCCGTTCGTCGGCGTCGACATGATCACGCCCGACCTGCCGGTGCACCGCCGCGGCGAGGGCTTCGACTATCCCGTGCACCGCACGCTGCTCGGCGCCGAGGTGCTCATCGCCGAGAACCTCACCGACCTCGAGGGTCTCGGCGGACGGCGGGTACACGTGCACGCGTACCCGCTCGCGATCCGCGGCGGCGACGCCGGGCCCGCCCGGGTCGTCGTCGACACCGATCTCCCCGACGGAGAAACACGATGACCGACGCCCGCCCGCTCGACCCTGTTCCCGGCCCGCTCGACTTCCCGGACAGCCCGCTGTCGCGGGCCGCCCGCCAGCCGTTGATGCTGGGCCTGTTCCTGCCGCTGCAGACCGGCGCGTTCTCGCAGTCGACGCTGCCGCGCGCCACGCGGTGGGACTTCGAGTACAACCGGCACCTCACCCAGCTCGCCGAGGCGTCCGGCTTCGAGTTCGTGTTCGGCCTGCAGCAGTGGGTCGGCAAGGGCGGCTTCGGCGGCGAGATGCACTACCGGGAGAACTTCCTGGACCCGTTCATCTCGACCATCGCGCTGTCGACGGTGACGACGAACATCCTGTCGATCTCGACGGTCCACGTGCTCTACGGCAACTGGCACCCGATGCACCTGGCGCGGTTCGCCGCGACGGCCGACCACATCGCCGCCGGACGCTACGGGCTCAACATCGTCACCGGCTACGCGACGGGCGAGCCGCCGATGTTCGGCATGGACCGCATCGACCACGACCGGCGCTACGACATGGCCGACGAGTTCACCTCGATCCTCGAGGACCTGTGGAACGGCCGCGAGAACCTCACCTACGACGGCGAGTTCTACTCCCTGCGCGACGCGTACGTGTCGCCGCGGCCGAAGTACGGTCGGCCGATCCTGGTGGCCGCCAGCGGCTCTCCGGCCGGCTACGACTTCGCGGGCCGCCACGTCGACATCGTGTTCACCGCGAGCCCCGCGGGGGCCGACTTCGACGGTGCGATCGACGCGATGCCCGAGCACGTCGCGCAGATCAAGAACGCCGCCCGCAAGCACGGCCGCGAGGTCAAGGTCATCATCTTCCCGCTGGTCATCTGCCGCGAGACCGACGAGGAGGCCTTCGCCTACCGCGACGAGATCGTCGCCCACGCCGACACCGGGTCCCTGGTGAACTACCACGCCCGGCACGCCACCGGCGACGCGCAGGCCTGGCCCAAGCACGTGCTCGCCGACCGCGCGCTCGGCGGGCACCTGCAGATCACCGGCGGCCCGGAGCGCGTCGCCGAGGCGCTCGAGCGGCTGCACGCGGCCGGGTTCGACGGCGTCCAGCTGGGCTTCTACGACTACGAGCCGGAGCTGGCCTTCTTCAACGAGGCCGTCGTCCCGCTGCTCAAGGCCAAGGGTCTCCGGGGCTGAGCAGTGGAGATCATCCTCACCGCCACCGTCATGGGCCTGGGCATGCACCACGGCGCCTGGCGCTACCGCGACGGCGACGCGTTCGACTACGTGGACCCGGACTACTACGCGCACATCGCGCGGACCGCGGAGGCCGGCGCGCTGCACGCGATCTTCCTCGCCGACACGCTCGACGTCAGCGAGGAGCGCTTCGCCCGGCCCAACCTCGGGGCCCTCGACCCCGCGGTGACGCTGGCCGTGATGGCCGCTCACACCGAGCGGATCGGGCTCGTCGGCACCTCGTCGACGACGTTCAACGAGCCCTTCAACCTGGCGCGGCGCTTCGCGAGCCTCGACCACATGAGCCGTGGCCGGGCCGGCTGGAACGCCGTGACGACGTTCGTCCCGGCCGTCGCCGGCAACTTCGGCGGCACGCCGCTGCCCGCGCACGACCAGCGCTACGCCCGCGCCCGCGAGTTCCTCGACGTGGTGATCGGGCTGTGGGAGAGCTGGGAGGCCGACGCCACCGTGGGCGACAAGGCGTCCGGCGTGTTCGTCGACGCGGCGCGGGTGCGCACCCTCGACCACGTCGGTGAGCACTTCTCCGTCCGCGGCCCCTCGACCCTGCCGCGCTCGCGCCAGGGCCGGCCGGTGATCTTCCAGGCCGGGGCCTCCGAGGGCGGGCGCGACCTCGCCGCGCAGTACGCCGACGTCGTGTTCACCGCGCAGAACACCATCGAGGCCGCGACCGCGTTCCGGACCGACGTGCGCCGCCGCGCCGTCGGGTACGGCCGCAGCGCCGACGCGGTGAAGATCGTCCCCGGGCTGCTGCCCGTCGTCGGCAGCACCACCGACGAGGCGCGGGCGCGCAAGGAGAAGCTCGACGAGCTGCGGGGCGTGGGTCCGGAGCTGGAGAAGCTCGCCCTGCGGGTGGGCGTCCCGGTCGAGGCGCTGGAGCTCGACGAGCCCCTGCCCGTGGATCTGATCCGGGCCAACGAGGGCTTCCGCGGCTCGCACGGCTTCCGCGACGCCGCCGTCGAGCTCGCGACCCGCAAGAAGCTCACCGTCCGCGAGCTGCTCTACGCCAACGGCGGCGGCCACCAACAGGTGGTGGGCACGCCGGAGGAGATCGCCGACACGATCGAGACCTGGGTCGAGGCAGGCGCGGTCGACGGCTTCAACCTCATGATCGACGCGTTCCCGTCGGGGCTGGAGGACGTCGTCGAGCACGTCGTTCCGTTGCTGCGCAAGCGATGTCTGTTCCAACACGAGTACGCGGGGTCCACCCTGCGCACGAATCTCGGCCTCCCTCCCCTCCCGAACCGGAGCTGACCCCCGATGCCCGATCCCGTGCTCTACGACGACGCCGACGGTGTCGCGCGCGTGACCTTCAACCGACCCGACCACGCCAACACGATCACCTACGCGACGATGCAGGCCTTCATCGCCGGCCTGGAGCGCGCCCACGCGAGCGGCGCGACCGTGCTCGTCGTCTCGGGCGCGGGCGCCGACCTCACGCTCGGCCGCGACAAGGGTGAGCGCGTCGCCGGCGTGAGCCGCGCCGACAACCTGCGGCTCATCCTGCGCGCCAACGAGCTGCTCGGCGGCTTCCCCGGCATCAGCGTGACCGCGGTGCGCGGGCGCGCGTTCGGGTTCGGCACGGGGCTCGCGCTGCACTCCGACATCGCGATCGCCGCCGACACCGCGATCCTCGGCTTCGACGAGCTGGCAGCCGGGCTGCCGCCGCTGGTCGTGCTCACCTACCTCTACCGCCACGTCACCCCGAAGGCCGCCGACGACCTCGTGCTCACCTCGCGCAAGGTGGGCGCGGCCGAGGCGCTGCGGCTCGGCCTGGTCAGCCGCGTCGTCGCCGAGGGGGACCTGGACACGACCGTCGAACGGACCGTCGCCGAGCTGGCCGGCCGCGACGCGTCGGCCCTGCGGCTGCTCAAGGAGTTCGCGGCGGAGGCGAAGTCCACCGACCAGCGCCCGGCCAAGGACTTCGGCGAGTACGCGGTCGAGCGGCTCGTCGCCTGGATCGAGCGGGGGAACTCGTGAGCACGCAGGCGGCTGTCCGCACCGGCGCGCAGCCGGCCGCGAAGACCCGGCGCGCGAACTTCGCCTCGGCGTGGCTCGGCTGGATGCTCGACGGGTTCGAGACCTACGCGATCGTCCTCGTCGGCAGCCTGGTCGTGGCCGACCTGGTGGGCAAGGGTGCCTCCCCCATCTACTTCGGCACGATCCTCGCCGTCCAGCTCATCGCGTGGGCGATCGGCGGGCTCGCGTCGGGCGTGCTGATCGACTACTTCGGCCGTCGCAAGGTGCTGATGGTCTCGATCCTCACCTACGCGATCGCGACGGGCCTCGCCGCGCTGTCGCCGAACTTCGCGATCTTCCTCGTCCTGCGGATCATCGCGGGCCTGGGCATGGGCGCGGAGTGGGGCCCCGGCAGCGCGCTGGTCGCCGAGACCTGGGCCGACCGCAGCCGCGGGCGCGGCATCGCGCTGCTGCAGTGCGCGTTCGGCGTCGGCTTCCTCGTCGCCACCGGCGTGTTCTGGCTGCTCGGCCCGACCGACCCCGGCACCTGGCGCTGGCTGCTGGCCATCGGCGCGCTGCCCGCGCTGGTCGTGCTGTTCGTGCGCCGCCGGGTGGGCGAGTCGCCCCTGTGGGAGGACGCCGACGCCCGCAGGCGCGCCGCCTCGGCCCGTGCGGCCCAGGGCGAGACGCTCGACGAGCACGAGCGCGCCCTCACCGTCTTCACGCTCCGCCGGCTGTTCAACGAACCCGTCAGCCGGTCGCGGATGCTCAAGCTGCTGGCCTGCTCCACGGCGAGCCTCGTCGGCTGGTGGGCGGTGTCGACGTGGGTGCCGCAGTACGCGGGTGCCGTCGTCAAGGCCGCCGGCGCGGCGCCGACGACGACGACGCTGATCGTCGTCGCCTACAACGCGGGTGGTGTGCTGGGCTGGCTGGCCTGGGGCGTCCTGGCCGACACGATAGGCCGACGCTGGGCACTGTGGTCCTACTTCGCGGGCGCGCTCGTCATGACCTGGGTGCTGTTCGCGATCCACTACTCCTCGATCGGGTTGCTGACGTTCGTCGTCGCCGTCAACGGGTTCTTCACCCTCGGCCAGATGGGCTGGATGGCCACGTACCCGGGCGAGCTGTTCCCGACGAGCCTGCGCGGCAGCGCGATCACCGTCGTGTTCAACGTCAGCCGGGTGTTCGCCGCGGCCGGTGCGCTGCTGGCCGGCGCGATCGTCGGCGGCCTCGGCGGGATCGCGACGGCCGCGCTCGTCATCGGCTCGATCTACGTCCTCGGCCTGGTGTTCTCGCTGCTGGCCGGCCCCGAGACCAAGGGGAAGCCGCTCCCGGAGTGACCCGTGAGTGGCGATGGTCGCTATAACGACTATCGCCACTCACGGAACAGGAGAGCGCCCGTTGCACCCCGGTCGGATCGCCGCTCGCACCCCCGACAAGCCCGCCGTCGTCATGTCCGACACGGGCGAGACGCTCACCTACCGCCGGCTCGACGAGCGCTCGCTGCGGCTGGCCCGCGTCCTGTACGACGCGGGCCTGCGCCCGGGTGACGACGTCGTCGTGCTGGCCGAGAACGACCCGCGCTGCATCGAGGTCTACTGGGCCGCGGTGCGCAGCGGCCTCTACGTCACCGCCGTCGACCACCACCTGCAGCCCGGCGAGGCGGCCTACATCGTCGACGACTGCGACGCCGCCGCGGTCATCACCTCGGCCGCGCAGGCCGCCACGGCCACCGCGATCGTCGACGCGACGCCGCGGGTGCGGCTGCGGCTCGCCTTCGGCGGGGCGGTCGCCGGCCACGACGACTACGAGGCCGCGCTCGCGGCCGCTCCCGCCGAGCCCGTGCCGGGGAACCCGCCGCGCGGCAAGGACATGCTCTACAGCTCCGGGACCACGGGCCGCCCCAAGGGCGTCAAGCCACCGTTGTCCGACAAGGGCATCGACGACGGTCCCGACCCGCTGCTGGCGGTGTTCGGGCCCGTCTACGGATTCGACGCCGACACCGTCTACCTCTCCCCCGCGCCGCTGTACCACGCGGCGCCGCTGCGCTTCGCCGCGATGGTCCTGTCCGTCGGCGGGACGGTCGTCGTCATGCCGCGGTTCGACGCGGAGGCCTCGCTGGCCGCGATCGAGCGGTTCCGGGCCACGCACAGCCAGTGGGTGCCGACGATGTTCGTGCGCATGCTCAAGCTGCCCGACGACGTCCGTGCCCGGTACGACGTGTCCTCACTGCGTGTCGCCGTGCACGCCGCCGCACCGTGCCCGGTGGAGGTCAAGCAGCGCATGATCGACTGGTGGGGCCCGGTGCTGCACGAGTACTACGGCTCCACCGAGGCCCTCGGCGTCACGATGATCGACTCGCACGAGTGGCTCGCGCACCCCGGCTCGGTCGGCCGGTCGCGGCTCGGTGTGCTGCGCGTGTGCGACGAGTCGGGTGCCGAGGTGCCGGCCGGCGCGACCGGGCTCGTGTACTTCGAGCGCGACGTCCTGCCGTTCGCCTACCACAAGGACGCCACGAAGACCGTCGAGGCGCAGCACCCCACGCACCCCAACTGGGGCACCAACGGCGACATCGGCCACGTCGACGCCGACGGCTACCTCTACCTCACCGACCGGCGGGCGTTCACGATCATCTCCGGCGGGGTGAACGTCTACCCGCAGGAGATCGAGGACGCGCTGGCCCTGCACCCCGCGGTGCTCGACGTCGCCGTCATCGGGGTGCCCGACGAGGACCTGGGCGAACGCGTGACGGCCGTGGTCCGGGCCGCGCCCGGGGCGACGCCGGGGCCTGCGCTGGCCACGGAGCTGCAGGACTTCCTGGGTGAGCGGCTGTCGCGGCGCAAGGTGCCGCGCACCGTCGACTTCGTGGACGAGCTCCCCCGCACCGAGACGGGCAAACTCCGCAAACACGTCCTGCGCGCCCGCTACGCCCGCTGACCTCCCCGGCGAAGCCGGCTGCACCGCCGGTGCGCGCGTGCCATGCTGGGTATGTGGCAGTGAGTGTCAAAAAAGTGCGCGCTGCCGCGTGAACTGCCGTCGACGTCGGGGGAACATCGATGAGTCAGAGCGACACCCGCACCCGTGCAGCCATCGAGCTGCCCGTCTACATGCGCCGCAACGAGTTCGAACCCGTCCCGGAGCTCGCCGCGCTGCGCGACGGTCCGCGGGTCGCGCGGGTCCGCACCGCGTTCGGCATCGACGTCTGGGCCGTCACCCGCCACGAGGACGTCCGGACGGTGCTGTCCGACGCCACCACCTTCAGCAACACCCTCGGCCTGGCGCGCATGGCGATGATGGACGACCTGTCCGACGAGGAGCGGGCCCGGATGCGGGCCGGCAACCTCCTCGCGTTCGACCCGCCCGAGCACACCCGCCTGCGCCGGATGCTCACCCCAGAGTTCACGATCCGGCGGATGCGCAGGCTCGAACCCCGGATCCGCGAGATCGTCGACGAGCACCTCGACGTCATGGCCGCCAAGGGCCCGCCGTCGGACCTGGTCGCCGACTTCGCGCTGCCGGTGCCGTCGCTGGTGATCTGCGAGCTGCTCGGGGTGCCCTACGCCGACCGCGACGCCTTCCAGCGCCGCACCGGGCTGCTGCTCGACATGTCGCTGCCGATGGCCGAGCGGCGCCGCGTCGGGTTGGAGTCGCGCGAGTACATGGCGACGCTCGTGACCCGCGCGCAGGCCGACCCGGGCGAGGACCTGCTCGGGATGCTGGTGCGCGAGCACGGCGACGACCTGTCGTTCGACGAGCTGGCCGGCATCGCGAGCCTGCTGCTGGCCGCCGGGCACGAGACGACGTCGAACATGCTGGGCCTGGGCACGCTCGCGCTGCTGCGCCATCCCGACCAGCTCGCGATCGTGCGCGACGACCCCGCCGCGGTCGAGCCCGCCGTCGAGGAGCTGCTGCGCTGGCTCTCCATCGTGCACAGCGGGACGATGAAGACGACGACGGTCGACACCGAGATCGGCGGCGTCGCGATCCCCAAGGGCGACACCGTGATGTGCGCCCTGCCCGCCGCCAACCGGGACCCGGCGTCCATCGACGACCCCGAGCGGCTCGACGTCACCCGCGGCGCCATCGGGCACCTCGCGTTCGGCCACGGCATCCACCACTGTCTCGGTGCCCCGCTGGCGCGCATGGAGATGCGGATCGCGTTCCCGGCGCTGCTGCGTCGCTTCCCGACGCTGGCCGAGGTGCCGGGCGCTGCGGCGTTCCGGTCGTTCCACGTGGTCTACGGCATGGCCAGGATGGAGGTGACCTGGTGAGCGCGGCTGAGCAGGACGGGCAGGTGCACGTCGTCGCCGACCGCGACACGTGCATCGGCGCCGGGATGTGCGTGATGTCGGCCGACGACGTCTTCGACCAGGACGACGACGGCCTGGTCACGCTGCTCGTCGAGGACCCGCCCGACAGCACCGCCGTACACCGGGCCGTCGCGGGCTGCCCGTCCGGCGCCCTGCGCATCGCAGCCGGGTGAACGAACGGCACAGTCGCGCAACCGAGTTGCGCGACTGTGCCGTTCGTGCGGTACGCCGGTGG
>Ga0182736_1002118_pt1 | contig 16083 bp, 13 predicted proteins | sample eDN5th30CKraftBY_FD_128882 | JGI IMG/M metagenome (GOLD analysis project Ga0182736, IMG submission 128882) | Enriched backyard soil microbial communities from Emeryville, California, USA - eDNA 5th pass 30_C Kraft BY (version 2) (version 2) | ecosystem: Environmental > Terrestrial > Soil >... | reverse complement strand
GGCCGAGCGTGCGCATGATCCGCCAGCCACCTGCGGCGATGCCCGCCGACAGCGCGCCCGCCGAGAGCAGGATGACCCACCAGGGGATGTCGAAGCCCTGGTGGTAGCCGCCGACGACCAGCGCCAGCACGATCACGCCCATGGTCTTCTGCGCGTCCTGCAGGCCGTGGCCCAGCGCCATCGCGGCGGCCGAGACCGTCTGGGCGTGCCGGAAACCGCGGGTGACCCGCTGCGGCCTGCCGTCCTTGACCAGCCACAGGATGCCGATCATCACCAGCCCGGCCAGCACGAACCCGACGACGGGGGAGACCACCATCGGGATGACGACCTTCTCCAGGACCCCCGACCACTGCACCGTGCCCGCCGAGGCCAGCGCGGCCCCGACGAGCCCGCCGATGAGCGCGTGCGACGACGAGGACGGCATGCCGAAGAACCAGGTGACGAGGTTCCAGACGATGGCGCCGATGAGCGCGGCGAGCACGACGGCGAGCCCCGCCATGCCTTCGGGCGCCGAGATGATCCCCTTGCCGACGGTCGAGGCCACCTCCGTCCCGAGGAACGCCCCCGCGAGGTTCATCACCGCAGCCATGATCAGCGCCGCGCGCGGCGACAGTGCCCGCGTCGACACCGAGGTGGCGATCGCGTTGGCCGCGTCGTGGAAGCCGTTGGTGTAGTCGAACGCCAGCGCGACCACGATCACCACGATGACCGCGGCGAGCTCCACGTCAGGCCTCCTTGACGGCGATGCTCTCGACCGTGTTGGCGACGGTCTCGAACGCGTCGGCCGCCTCCTCCAGGGTCTCGACGATCTCCTTGATCTTGAGGACCGTCAGCACGTCGAGGGGGCTCGCGTCGTTGGTGGGCGCGAGCAGGTCGCGCAACAGCTCGCGGTAGGCCTCGTCGCCCTCGTCCTCGAGCGAGTTGACGTGGACCCAGTACTCCCTGAGCGAGTCCAGCTTCTCCAGCCCCGGCATGGCGCTCGCGGTGGCCCGGGCGGCCCGCAGCAGCACGTCGGCCTGCACGGAGATGCCTGCGGGCAGCGCGTCGAGCCGGTAGAGCACGATGCGGTCGGCCGCCTCCTCGATGGCGTCGAGCACGTCGTCGAGCGACGACGCGAGCCGGTAGATGTCCTCCCGGTCGAACGGGGTCACGAACACCGAGTTGAGCTTGACCATGATCTCGTGGGTCAGGTCGTCGCCGGTGTGTTCGAGGTCCTTGACCCGGGCGGCCAGTACCGGTCTCCCGCTGGGCTCGGCCGCCACGAGCTTCGTCAGCTCCTCGGCGGCAGCGACGATGTTCTCGGCGGCACGGGTGAACAGCGGGTAGAACCCGCGTTCATGTGGCGTCAACCGGAAGGCCATGTGCAGCTTTGTACCCGTGACCGCACTCGGCATCCGCGACCGGGACCCCCGTGTCGGTGACCGGGTGGACGTGCGCTGTCCGCGGGGCGACGCAAAGCGGAAGGGGCGTGCACCGGCGACGATTGCCGATTAGCGTCGCGGTCATGAACATCGGTGACGGTGCGGTATCCCCGGCCGACCATGCCGACGCCGTCGCCGACCTGGTGAAACGGTATCGCGAGGTGCCTGCGGGACAGCGGGTGCGGCTCGGCAAGCCGTCGTCCAATCTGTTCCGTTTCGGTGGTTCCGCGAGTGATGTCCGACTCCTCGACACGTCCCGGCTCACGGGTGTGATCAACGTCGACCCCGTCGCCCGCACCGCGGACGTGCAGGGGATGACGACGTACGAGGACCTCGTCGACGCCACGCTCGCGCACGGGCTGATGCCGCTCGTCGTGCCGCAGCTCAAGACGATCACCCTCGGCGGCGCGGTCGCCGGACTCGGCATCGAGTCGACGTCGTTCCGCCACGGGCTGCCCCACGAGTCGGTGCTGGAGATGGACCTGCTCACCGGCTCCGGTGAGGTCGTCACGGCCCGGCCCGAGGGCGAGCACGCCGATCTCTTCGCGACCTTCCCCAACTCCTACGGGACGCTGGGCTACACGCTGCGGCTGCGCATCGAGCTGCAGCCGGTGGCGCCCTTCGTCCGGCTCACCCACCACCGGTTCCGCACCGCCGAGGAGGCCGCCGCCGAGACCGCCCGGCTGTGCGACCTCGACGGCGCCGGTGCCGACGTCGACTTCCTCGACGGCACGGTCTTCGACGCCGGCGAGCAGTACCTCACGGTCGGCCGGTTCGTCGACGAGCCGATGCCGGGCGCGCAGGTCTCGGACTACACCGGTCAGCAGATCTTCTACAGGTCGCTGCGGGAGCGACCCGTCGACCACCTCACCGCGCACGACTACATCTGGCGCTGGGACACCGACTGGTTCTGGTGCTCGCGGGCCTTCGGCGTGCAGAACCCGCTGGTGCGCAGGCTCTGGCCGCGCCGCTACCGGCGTTCGGACGTCTACCGACGGCTCGTCGCGCTCGACCGGCGCCACGGCATCACCGACCGGCTGCACGACCTGACCCGCTCGCCCCGCCAGGAGATGGTCATCCAGGACGTCGAGATCCCCGTCGAGGGGCTCGCCCGCTTCCTCGACGTCTTCCACCGCGAGGTCGGTATCTCGCCGGTCTGGCTCTGCCCGATCCGGTTGCGCGGCAAGCGGGAGTGGCCGCTGTACCCGATGGAGGCCGGCAGGCTCTACGTCAACGTCGGCTTCTGGTCGACCGTCGACGCGGTGCCGGGGCGCCCCGATGCGCACAACCGGCTGATCGAGGACCTCGTCGCCGAGCTGGGCGGGCACAAGTCGCTCTACTCGACGGTGCACTACGACGAGGCCGAGTTCTGGCGTCGCTACAACGGCGACGCGTACGACGCCGTGAAGGACCGCTACGACCCGGACGGGCGGCTTCCGGGTCTCTACTCCAAGGTGGTGGGGTCGCAATGAGGGTGGCCGACGTCCTCGGAAGGATCATCGGGGCCGATGCGCCGATCCGGCTCGTCGCGTACGACGGCAGCAAGTCCGGACCGGACGACGCGGAGGTGACGCTGCGCGTCGAGTCCCCGGCGGCACTGGCGCGGCTGGTCTCCGCGCCCGGCACGCTCGGCCTCGCCCGGGCGTACGTCACCGGCGAGATGGTGGTGGACGGCGACCTCTACACCGCGCTCGACGCGCTCGCCGACGTCGCACTGGTGGGCATCCCGCGGCGCGAGCAGGTGCGGATCGTCACCGAGCTCGCGCCGGTGTGGCTGCGCCACCGGCGGCCCGCGCCCGCGATCGAGGCGAAGCCCCGCGGCCGGCTGCACTCGAAGTTCCGCGACAGCCAGGTCATCTCGCACCACTACGACGTCTCGAACCGCTTCTACGAGTGGGTGCTCGGCCCGTCGATGACCTACACGTGCGCGTGCTACCCGACGGACACCTCGACGCTCGAGGAGGCCCAGGAGGCCAAGTACGAGCTCGTCGCGCAGAAGCTCGACCTGCAGCCCGGGATGCGCCTGCTCGACGTCGGCTGCGGCTGGGGCGGCATGGTCCGGCACGCGGCCGCGCACCACGGCGTGCGCGCGCTGGGCGTGACGTTGTCGCGCAACCAGGCCGAGTGGGCGCAGGCCGAGATCGAACGGCAGGGACTCTCGCACCTGGCCGAGGTCCGCCACCTCGACTACCGCGACGTGACCGAGACCGGCTTCGACGCCGTCAGCTCGATCGGGCTCACCGAGCACATCGGCAAGTCTCAGCTCCCGGCGTACTTCCGGTTCCTGGCCTCGCGGCTGCGCCCCGAGGGCCGGCTGCTCAACCACTGCATCACCCACCCGTTCACCACGAACCAGCGCCGCATCGACCCGTTCATCGGGCGCTACGTGTTCCCGGACGGCCAGCTCGAGCCCGTCGGACTGATCATCAGCGCGATGAACGACAACGGCTTCGAGATCCGGCACGAGGAGAACCTCCGCGAGCACTACGCGAGGACGCTGGCCGGTTGGGGGGACAACCTCGAAGCGCACTGGGACGAGGCGGTCGCCGAGGTCGGCCTCGAGCGCGCCAGGGTCTGGCGGCTCTACATGGCCGCGAGCAGGCTCGGCTTCGTCCGCGACAACATCCAGCTGCACCAGGTCCTCGGCGTGAAGCTGGGCGACCGCGGCTGGTCGGGATTCCCGCTCCGGGGGTGGCGCCGGGCCTCGTAGGCTGAGGCCGTGCCGGACCGCCTCTCGCCGCTGGACGCCTCGTTCCTGTACATGGAGCAGCCGACGACGGCGATGCACGTCGGCGGCGTGATGACGTTCCTGCCGCCCGAGGACGGCTCGGAGTTCGACGTCGACGCGTTCGTGCGGCTCGTCGGCAGCCGGTTGTCGCTGGTGCCGCGCTATCGGCAGCGGGTCCGCGAGGTCCCGGGCCGGCTGGCGCTACCGGTCTGGGTCGACGATCCCGACTTCGACCTGAGCTACCACATCCGACGGTCCGCGCTGCCCGCGGGCGGCTCCGACGACGCGCTGCGCGAGCTCGTCGGACGGCTGCTGAGCAGGCGGCTGGACCGCGACCGCCCGCTGTGGGAGTTCTACGTCGTCGAGGGGGTGTCGGGCGGGCGGTTCGCGCTGGTCACCAAGACCCACCACGCGATGGTCGACGGCATGGCGTCGATGGACATCGGCACGCTGCTGCTCGACCGGACCCCCGAGCCGCGCGAGGTGCCCGAGCAGGAGTGGACGCCGCGGCGGCCGCCCTCGCGTGTCGAGCTCGCCGCGTCGGCGGTGCTGGACAACCTGCGCCGCCCGCGCGGGGCCGTCGACGCCGCCGCCCGCGCCGTCGCCGATGTCCGGGCCGCGGCGACCAAGGTGGGCCGAACCGTCGCCGGCGTCGCCGAGGCCGCCCGGGGCGCACCCCTCGCGGGCGCCCCGTTCGACGCGCTGAACCGGCCCATCGGGGAGCAGCGCCGCTACGGGATGGCGCGCACGTCACTGGCCGAGCACCGGGCCGCCCGCAAGGTGCACTGCCAGGGCGGGCCGGGCACGGTCAACGACGTGGTCCTCGCCGTCGTGTGCGGGGCGCTGCGGTACTGGCTGATGACGCGCGGTGCCCCGCTCGTCGCGGACACGACGGTCCGCGCGATGGTCCCGGTGAGCCTCCGGGCCCGTCGCGGGCCGGCTGCCGACGGGCGCGCGGGCGGGTCAGGCGGCAACCACATCTCGGCGTACTTCGTCGACCTGCCGGTGGGGCTCGACGAACCGGCCGCCCGGCTGCACCGGATCGCCGCGCAGATGGAGGCCCAGAAGCGCGGCGGCCGGGAGGCGGCGCCGACCGCGCTCGTCGGGCTCGCCGGGCTGGTGACGCCGCAGCTGCACAGCCTCGGCGCCCGGCTCACCAGCAAACTCTCCAGCAGGCTGTTCAACGTGCTGGTCACGCACGTGCCCGGGCCGCCGCGGCCGCTGTACGCGATGGGCGCGCGGCTCGAGGACCTCTACCCGGTGGTGCCGCTCGCACAGGGGCAGGCCGTCGGCATCGGCGTGACGTCCTACCACGGGTCCGTCTGCTACGGGCTGACCGCCGACCGCGACGCGATGCCCGACGTCGACGTCCTCGCCGAGGCGATGAACACGTCGCTGGCCGAGCTCCTCGCCCCGTGAGTGCTGCGGCCCCGGCCCCTCACCAGCCCCGTGTCGCGGGCAGCTCCCCGGTGGTGATCGCCGCGGTGAGCCGGGCGTGGTCGGCGGCGTTCTGGTCGGCGTAGGCGGCCGCGAAGGCCGTCATGCCGTCGTCGAAGGCCCGGCCACGGCCGAGGTAGGCGGCGATCGCCACCGGGTCGCCGGTCCGGGCGTGCGCGCGGGCGAGCACGTGCCCGCACGCCGTCGCGAACTCGGGCAGCCGTGGGGCGAGGAGCTCACCGTCGGCGATGACCTTCATGTCGCGGAACTGCCGCACGTAGTAGTCGTGGCCCCGAGCGGCCGTCCAGCCGACGAAGACGTCGGTCGCGCTCTGCACGAGCCGCTTGCCCTCGATCACCCGGCGCCCGGACGAGCTGTAGCGGCTCGGACCGCAGAACGGCTCGTACACCGCTGGGCCCGCCTGCTTGACCTGCAGGAACAGGGGGTCCGCCGGGCCGCGGCCCTGCAGTAGCACCAGGTGCACCCGCATCCCGACGCTGCCCACGCCGACGACCTGGCGCACCGCGTCGACCGGGGTGAAGCGGTCGAGCAGGTGCCGGCGGTCGTCGGCGAGCGAGTCGTGGTACCCGGCGAAGAGCTCGTCGGCGAGGCCGTCGTCGATGTGCTCGCGGAACGGCGGGTCCTCGCTGATCCGCAGCCGCCCGCCGCGGGTCTCGGTGAGCTTGCGGAACGCCCCGTCATGGGTGCGCCGCCGGGCCTTCCGGGCGATGTGGGCGGCGGCGCGGGGCCGGTCGGCGTCGGTGAACACGTCCAGGAAGCGCTCGACGTGGACGAGGTCGTACCAGACGTCGAGGACGCGGGCGCCGGCGTGGCGGGCCATCTGCGTGCGGTAGGCCGTCAGGCAGCGGGCGACGGCCTCGGCGGTGCGGCCGGCCGGTACGTCGTGCTCGCGGCCCAGCACCTCGACGCTCGTGACGAGCCGCGCGACGTCCCACTCGAACGGTCCGGGCAGCGTCTCGTCGAAGTCGCGCAGGTCGAACGACAGGTTGCGCTCCGGGGTGGCCCACAGCCCGAAGTTCAGCAGGTGCGCGTCGCCGCACAGCTGGACGAAGAGGCCGCTGTCGGGGCGGGTCGCGAGGTCGGCGGCCATCACCGCCGCCGCCCCGCGGTAGAACGTCCACGGCGACGCGCTCATCCGCCCCCAGCGCACGGGGACCAGGTCGGCGGCGCGGATCGCGTTCTGCCCGGTCAGGACGTCGAGGACGTCCCGCCGGCGCTGCGACGGGTGCCACTCGCCGAACGCGCGCCGCGGCGCCCGGTCCCGCGCCCTCCTGCCGACGTCGCGGCTGTCCTCCGACGTCGGTACCGCGTCCACGGTGGTCACGGACCGACGTTAGCGGTGCCGCGGTGAAGACGTCACCGGCCATGAGCCGGGCCATGGCCGGTGGCGCCACTCACGAGCGGAGCTGATCGCGGGCCCAGCGCAGGTCGGCCTTGCCGCTCGCCAGCCTCTCGACCTCCGGGGCCAGGAGGAGCCTGCGCGGCTTCTTGTACGACGCGAGCCGGGCGGAGACGAAGTCGCGCAACGTGTCGGGAGTCGCCTCACGGCCCTTCTCCAGCGCGACGACAGCGCCGACGACGCTGCCGTACATCGGGTCCGGCACCCCGACCACGACGACGTCGCGCACCGCCGGGTGCTCGCGCAGCACGATCTCGACCTCGTCGGCGTAGACCTTCTCACCCCCGGTGTTGATCACCGAGCTGCCGCGGCCGAGCAGCTCGAGCCGTCCGTCGGCGCCGAGCCGGGCCATGTCGCCCGGGATCGAGAGCCGCACCCCGTCGAGGTCACGGAAGGCGCCGGCGGTCTTCTCGGGGTCGCCCGCGTACCCGGCGCCCGCGACGACCGGCGCCGCGAGCAGCCCGACGACACCCGAGCCCGGGACGACGTCACGGTCGTTCTCGTCGAGCAGCCGCGCGTTCGGCGCCAGCTCGAAGCCGCCGAGCCGGTCGTCGGGGGTGTCGCGGGTGACGACGGAGACTGCGTAGAGCCCGCCCTCGGACGCGGCGATGGAGTCGTGCAGGGCCAGGTCGGCGTGCGTGAGGAGCCGACGCTTGACCGCCGGGCTCCACACCGCGCCGATGCTGCGGATCCGGCGCAGCCGCGCGATCCGCGGGGGGCGGCCCGCGGCGGCGTCGGCGTCGAGCGCGTCGAGCAGCCGCAGCGCGAAGGCGTCGCCGACGATCGTCAGGTCGGTGACGCCGTGCCGGTCGATCGTCGCGGCCATGTCCTCGCCGGAGGTGCCGCGCCCCGGCAGCAGCGCGACCGGTGCCCCGGCGGCGAGGGCACCCAGCGCGGAGTACAGCCCGGTGCCGTGCATCAGCGGCGGCGCGGGCAGCCACACGATCCCGTCCGGGCCCTGCGGGTCGACGGCCAGCGCCGCGCGCAGCGCGTCGACGCCGTCCGCGCGGTCGAGGCCCAGGCTGCGCAGGGTGCCCGACTGCGCCGTCCGGCACCGCTCGGCGTGCGAGCCGACGACCGCCTTCGGGTTCCCGGTCGTGCCCCCCGTGTAGAGCAGCCACTCCCGGTCGCCCTCGCGCTGCGTCCGGGGCAGTGCGGGACCGTCGGTGCCGTCGCCGAGCCGGACGACGAGCGCCGTCCCCGCCGACGCCGCGCGGGCGACGTCGAGCAGGTCGGGGTCGGCGATCACCGCCTTCGCGTTCGCGTCGGCCAGCACGTAGGCGGCTTCCTCGGCGCGGTAGCGGTAGTTGACGTTGACCATCGTCGCCCGCAGCTTCCAGATCGCGAACAGCGCGACCAGGTAGTCGGGGGAGTTGCGGGCCATCATCGCAACCCGGTCGCCGTCGCCGACGCCCTGTCCGGCCAGCCACCCGGCCAGCCGGGCGGCGGAGTCCTCGAACGCGCCCCAGGTCAGCGACTCGTCGCCACGCGTGACGGCGAGCCGGTCCGGAGCGATGTCGGCGACCAACTCGAAGTGGGTCGCCAGATCGTCCGGGAGAGGGGCGTCCGGCAGGGGGGTCACTCCGACTCCAGCCCGAACAGCCGGGCCGCGTTGTGCAGCATGATGTCGGGCTTGACCGAGTCGCGGATCTCGGTCTTCTCCAGGTCGGCCGTCCAGCGTTCCGGGGTGAACAGCGGGAAGTCCGTCCCGAACAGGACCTTCTTGCGCAGCAACGTGTTCGCGTACTGCACGAGCTGCGGCGGGAAGTACTTCGGCGACCATCCCGACAGGTCGATGTAGACCTGCGCCTTGTGCGTGGCCACCGAGAGCGCGACGTCCTGCCACGGGAACGACGGGTGCGCCATGATGATCGGCATGTCGGGGAAGTCGACGGCGACGTCGTCGAGGTACAGGGGATCGGAGTACTTGAGCCGTACCCCGCCACCGCCCTTGGTGCCCGCGCCGACACCGTTCTGCCCGGTGTGGAACAGGGCGGGCAGCTGGTACTCGGCGAGCACCTCGTAGATCGGGAACGCGACCGGGTCGTTGGGGTAGAACTCCTGCACGCTGGGGTGGAACTTGAAACCCTTGAACCCGTAGGTCTCGATCAGCCGGCGTGCGATCTTCGCGCCGCCCTTGCCACGCAACGGGTGCACGCTGGCGAACGGGATGATCGCGTCGGTGTGCTGCGCGGCGAGCTCGCCGATCTCCTCGTTGGTCGGCGCGTGCTCCGACGGCTCGCCGAGGCTGTCGATCGTGAACGCGACCGCGGCCATGTTGCGCTGCCGGTAGAACTCGGCGATGCCGGGCAGGTCCATGCCGAGGATGTCGGAGCCGAAGCGGGCCCGCATCTGCTCCATCCGCGCGCCGCCCTCGGGGCTCGCCGCCGCGGCCTGCGAGAAGTGGACGTGGGTGTGGACGTCGATGGCCTGCAGCGAGCTGATGTCGAGCGTCACTTGCGTCCCTCCGGGGCGTACGGCTGCAGGTGCGGGGCGAGCTGGGCGGGGAACTCCTTGGCGATGGCCTCGGCGGTCCAGCCGCCGGGCATCGACGCCTCGGCCGCGACAGCCGGGTGCGTCCAGACGGTGATCTTGTCGCCGCCGACGCCGAGCGCCTGCCCGGTGACGTCGGCCGCGGCGTCCGAGAGCAGCCACACCAGCAGCGGCGCGACGTCCTCGGCGCTGCCGACACCGTTGGCCCGCAGCTGCTCGGGCACCGGTTCGCCGCGTTCGAGTGCGGCGACCGCGTCGGCGAACGCGGGGATCGTCGCCACCATCCGGGTGAGCGCGACCGGGACCAGCGCGTTCACGGTGATGCCGTAGCGGGCGGTCTCGGCGGCCAGCGTCCGGGCCATGCCGACGATCCCGGCCTTGGCCGCGGAGTAGTTGGTCTGCCCGAAGCTCGCCCGCTGGCCCGCCGGGGAGCCGACGAGCACGAGCCGCCCGCCGTCGCCCTGCTCGCGGAACCGGGCGATCGCCGCGCGGGCGCACGTGAACGTGCCGCGCAGGTGGGTGGCGATGACGGCGTCCCAGTCGTCGTCGCTCATCTTGCCGACGGACCGGTCGCGCAGCAGGCCCGCGTTGGTGACCATCGCGTCGAGCCTGCCGAACCTCTCGACCGCGGCGGCGACGAGCGCGTCGGCGGTCTCGGTGGGGCCCACCGGCGCGACCACCGAGGTGGCCAGGCCGCCGTCGGCCTCGATCTCGTCGACCACCGCGGCCGCGGCGTCGGCGTCGACGTCGTTGACGACGACGCCTGCTCCGGCGGCCGCGACCGCCTTCGCGTAGGCGCGGCCCAGCCCGCGCCCCGATCCGGTCACGACGACCGATCGTCCGGTCAGCATCTGTGAACTCACTCCCCGATGGTCCCCAGGGCGACGTGCCCCTTGAGCAGGTTGCGCGCGATGGTGCGGCGCTGGATCTCGTCGGTGCCCTCGTAGATGCGCAGCAGCCGCAGCTCGCGGTACCAGCGCTCGACGGGCAGCTCCTTCGTGTAGCCCATGCCGCCGTGGATCTGCAGGACCCGGTCGACGACCTGGTTGGCCATGAGCGCGCCGGTCAGCTTCGCGATCGACGTGGCGTGCCGGGCGTCGCGCCCGGTCTCGGCCCGCCACGCCGCGTGCAGCGTCAGCCACTTCGTCGACTCGATCTCGACGGCCGAGTCCGCGATCTGCCACTGGATGGCCTGGTACTCGGCGATCTTGTGGCCCATCGACTCGCGGACCTTGGCGTAGTCGACCGCCATGCCCAGCAGTCGTTCCGCCGATCCGACGGCCCGCGCCGGGATCAGGTAGCGGCCCTGCCCGATCCACCGCAGCGCCTTCTCGAAGCCCTTGCCGACCTCGCCGAGGACGTTCCGCGACGGCACCCGGACCTCGTCGAACGACAGCGACGCCGGTCCCCACTCGCCCATCGTCGGGATGGGGGAGGAGGTCCAGCCCATGTCCCGGTCGACGAGGAAGCAGGTGACGCCGCCGTCGGCGCCGAGCTCGGGGTCGGTGACGGCGAACAGGATGCAGAAGTCGGCCTCGTGCCCTCCGGTGATGAACGTCTTCTCGCCCGAGATCACCCAGTCGTCGCCGTCGCGGCGGGCGCGGGTGCGGATGTTGCGGGCGTCGGACCCGGCGCCGGGCTCGGTGATCGCGAAGCACGACCGGCGGCGGCCCTCGATCGTCGGCAGCAGGTAGGCGTCCTGCTGTTCGGCGTCCGCGTCGAACAGGATGTTGTCGGCCGAGCCGCCGAACCGGAACGGGACGAACGTGCGGCCCAGCTCCATCGTCAGCACGGCGTTCATGACCGGCCCGAGGGCGATGCCGCCGAACTCCTCGGGTGTGGTGATGCCCCAGAAACCCGACCGGCGGGCCTTGGCCTGCAGGTCGGTGAGGACGCCCGGCTCGAGGCCGGGCCTGCCGTCCCGCTCGTTGCGCAGCACCTGCGCCTCGAGCGGGACGACCTCGCGGGTGACGAACGCGCGGACCGTGTCGCGGACCTGCCGCTGCTCGTCGGAGAGCGAGAAGTCGATCACGCGACGGTGGCCCGCCCGTGGTCGAGGACCACGGTCCCGTCGTCGAGCGACGTGCGGAACCAGGCGTCCCCGCCGTCGCGCCAGGCATCGACGGTGAGCGACTGCCCGGGCAGCACCGTGGCGCTGAACCGGCCCGACATCGCCGTCAGCCGGTCCGGGTCGCCGCCGCACACCGTCGCGACGAGCGCCCGGCCCGTGACCCCGTACGTGCACAGCCCGTGCAGGATCGGGGTGTCGAACCCGCCCTTGGCCGCGAACGTCGGATCGGAGTGCAGCGGGTTGCGGTCGCCGGAGAGCCGGTAGAGCAACGCCTGCTCCGGCCGCGTCGCGTAGGTGACGGTGTGGTCGGGTGCCCGATCGGGCGGTGACCACGCCTGCTTCGGGCCGCGGTCGCCGCCGAAGCCGCCCTCTCCCCGGATGAACACCGCGCTGCGGTTGGTCGCGAGCGGCTCGCCGCCGTCGAGGACCGCCGTGGCCTCGATGGTGACGAGCGCGCCCGATCCCTTGTCGTGCACGCCGACGACCCGGGCCCTCGCGGTGACGGTCCCCTCGACGGGCACCGGCCGGTGCAGCACCAGGTGCTGCTCGGCGTGCACGAGCATGGCCCGGTCGAACTCGCCGAAGCTCGGCGGCGGCGCCTGCGAGAGCAGGACCGCGAACGTCGGCAGCACCCGCTGCTCGACACCGTCGGAGTTCTCCGTCGTGAACTCGAGCTCCCTGGTGGGGTCCCCGAGGCCCGCGCCCACGCCGACGGCGTAGAGCAGCGCGTCCTTGGAGTCCCACGAACGCGAGCGCGGTTCGCCCTCGCGCCCGACGGCGCCCGGGTCGATCGGCATGTCAGAACCTCTTTCCGCCGGTGGGGTGGACGACGCGCACGGTCACCGGTCGAGCCACATCGTCGCGAAGAACGTGTCGCGGGTCAGGTACCGCTGCATGCCCTTGACCTCGGGCTTCGCGATGGTCGACAGGTACCCGCGGCTGTAGTAGGCGACCGCCAGGTCCTGGTTGGTCAACTGCTGGACCTGCTGGTAGGCCTTCGTCTGCTGGGCCGGGTCGGTCGTCGAGACGGCCGTGTCGAGCGCGGCGTCGACCTGCGGGTTGCTGTAGTCGCCGTAGTTCGTGCTGCCGCCGGTGTGGAAGAGGTTGAACGCGCCGGGGAACGGCCCGTCGACGGGACCGCCGACCCAGCCGGCGATCTGGAAGTCACGGCTCTGCACGACGCTCGACGAGTACTGCGCCAGGTCGTAGAACTGCACCTGGATGTCGATGCCGACGGCCTTGAGCTGGGCCTGCAGGAACTCGGCGAACGCGACGCGGTTCGGCGCGTTGGTCGTCTTGTACTGGACGGTCGCGCTCCCGCCGCTGGCCTTGTAGTCCGCGACGAGCTGCTTGGCCTTCTCGACGTCGAAGGCCGGCCACGCGTCGCGGGCCTGCTCGGACTGGTACGGGCTCGTGTCGCCGAAGTAGCCGTTCGCCCGCTCCATCTGGCCGCGGTACTGGCTGGCGGCCAGCGCGTCGAGGTCGATCGCGCGGACGACGGCCTCGCGCATCCGCCGGTCGTCGAACGGCGCGCGCTTCTGGTTGAAGTAGATGTACTCCGCGCCGTTCCCGGAGCCGTAGTAGACCTTGAGGTTCGGGTTGCCCAGGCCGCGGATCAGCTCGGTGTGGTAGCCGCCGTAGACCACGTCGACGTCACCGTTCTCGATCGAGGCGTACCGGGTCTCGGTGTCGGGCAACGGACGGAACTCGAGGCCCTGCAGGTGGGGCATCCCCGGCTGCCAGTAGTTCGGGTTGCGCACCAGCGTCAGCTTGGAGTCGCGGACCCAGCTCGCCAGTGTGAACGGACCGGCACCGACGGGCTCCTTGGCGATCGACGCCTCGCCCTTGGTGCGGATCGCCGTCGGCGAGACGATCGTGCCGAGGTTCCCCGAGTTGAACGGCAGGGCGAAGAGCTGCGGGAACGTCCCGCTCGGGTTCTTGAGCGTGAACTCGACGGTGGTGGGGTCGACCGCGCGCATCGACGCGATCACCGTGGCGTACCGGTTCGACGGCGAGGACTTCTTGTCGATGTGTCGCTGCACGTTGAAGATCACGGCATCGGCGTCGAGCGGGGTGCCGTCGGAGAACTTGACCTCGGGTCGAAGGCCCATCCGCCACGTGGTTCCGTTGTCGGTGGTCTCCATCGACCTGGCCATGTACGGCTGGGGTTCGCCCTTGTCGTCGAGCTTGAGCAGCGAGTCGTAGACCGCGAGCGCGGCCATGTTGCTGTTCTGGACCGTCGGGTCGAAGCTGACGATCTCGCGGTCCTCGGCGAGGATCAGCGTGCCGCCGTCCTTCGGGGTTCCCTCGGTCGAGATGTTGTCGCCGTGGGGGTTGATCGTCCTCAGCTGCGGGCCCGAGGGTCCGGCGTTGCTGCCGCAGGCGGCGAGCACTAACGTGCCGGCCGCCACGAGTGCGACAGCGGCTCGGGTGCGCCAGCGATGGGTGACCGAACGCCTCATGCCGACACCACCTCCCGCACCGGTCGCTCGACGTGTCGGTTCGCTGTTCCGTCGACTCTGACGGCCACACCCATGAGGGCCTCCCGCTGTCGGTATGAATCGGACCGTAGCGATATGACGCAATCGTGGCAACCAGATTGTTAACAATCATGAGCACGAACTGTGGAAGTTGGTCCGGATTGCCTAGTCGCTCGTCCGGTACATCCTGGCTCGTCAGCCGCTCCGGGGCAGGTCGGGAGGCGTGTCGGTCGGGGGAGCGCAGGTCAGGGCCGTGCAGGAGGGTGGCGCAGATCGGGCGGCATGGAGCCGGCCACGCAGGACGGCGGGGGCGGTGCGGGGCGTGGGTCAGGCGGCGTAGGTCGGCTGGGCGTGGGTCAGGCGGCGTAGGTCGGCTGGGCGCGGGTCGGCCGGGCGCGGGTCGGGCCGCGCGGGTCAGGCGGCGCGCAGGGCGGCCCGGGCCGCGGCGAGCGCCTGTCCGGCGTAGCCGCCCCCGAACAGGACCACGTGCACCAGCAGCGGGAAGAGCTGGTGCAGCGGGACGCGCGCGGCGTGCCCGTCCGCGAGCGGGGCGGCCTCCGCGTACGCGGCCCGAACCCGGTCCAGGTGCGGCAAGCCGAAGAGGTCGAGCATCGCGAGATCGGTCTCCCGGTGGCCGCCGTGCGCGGCGGGATCGATCAGCACCACGCGCCCGGCGGACCACAGGACGTTGCCCGACCACAGGTCGCCGTGCAGCCGCGCGGGTGGCTCGTCGGGCCCGGCCAGGTCGGCGATGCGCGCGCACACCTCGTCGACGACGGCGACGTCGGAGGCGGTGAACGTCCCGGCGTCGCGGGCGGCCCGGACGTAGGGGCGGATGCGGTCGGCGGCGTACCAGCTCGCCCAGCCGCCCTCGGCGGCGACCGCGCGCATCGGCGCGGCGCCGATCCACGCGCCGGCGGGTCCGCCCGGGGGCGGCGCGCCGAACCCGGGCGCCCCGGCGGCGTGCATCCGGGCGAGCGCGACGCCGAAGCGTTCCGCGGCGGCCGGTTCCGGCGGACCGGTCGGCACATGCTCGACGACGAGCCAGCCGTCCTGCGCCGCCAGGACCCGGGCCACGTCGGGCCCACCGGCGTCGGCGAGCCACCGCAGTCCGGCGGCCTCGGCGACGGTCGGCGCACCCTGCTTGACGACGACCGTCCCGCCGTCGTCGAGCTCGACCCTCGTCGCCCCGCCGAGCGGCGCCGACCCGGTCGCGCGCGCCCCGAGCAACCGCGCGGCCGCGTCCTCGGGGCGCTCCCGGGTCACGCCCGGGACCGCACCCAGTCGACGAGGCCGGGCATCGCCGCCTCGATCATCGTCAGGACCTCGTCGAAGCCGTCGGGCCCGCCGTAGTAGGGGTCGGGCACCTCGGCCCCGGCCGGCGCGGCCGGGTCGAACGAGCGCAGCAGCCGCACCCGCTCGGGTTCCGGGACGGAGCGGCGCAGCGAGGCGAGGTGGTCGTTGCCGAGGGCGATGAGCAGGTCGGCCGAGAGCTCGGCGGAGTCGAGCTGGCGTGCCGCGTGGTCGGTGGCGTAGCCGTTGCGGCGCAGCACTTCCGCGGCGCGTGGGTCGGCGGGTTCGCCGACGTGCCAGCCGCCGGTTCCCGCGCTCGTGACGGCGACGTCGTCGACGCCGGCGGCGTCGAGATGGGAGCGGAACACCTGCGCGGCCATGGGGGAGCGGCAGATGTTGCCGGTACAGACGAAGCTCACGTGGAGCCGCTTGTCGGGGTCGGGCACGACGACAGTCTGACCGAACCGCACAACCCGGGCCTGTGGTGGTGACCGTGACCACGCCGGCCATTCCGCCGGGTGGGCGGCCGGTCACGGCCCGTCGCGGCAACGGGTCGCCCTGCCCGCAGCGTCCGCTCCCGCGCCCGCCCTGCCCGGGCGCCCCGCGCTCCGCCGCGCCCCTACCGCCCCGCCGCACCCCGGCCGCCCCGCCGCCGCCCGCCGCTGTCGCGCGCCGCACTGTCCGCAGGCCGCCGCGCCCCCGCGCCGCCCTGCCCCCGCGCCGCCCTGCCCCCGCGCCGC
>Ga0182736_1002117_pt1 | contig 16084 bp, 9 predicted proteins | sample eDN5th30CKraftBY_FD_128882 | JGI IMG/M metagenome (GOLD analysis project Ga0182736, IMG submission 128882) | Enriched backyard soil microbial communities from Emeryville, California, USA - eDNA 5th pass 30_C Kraft BY (version 2) (version 2) | ecosystem: Environmental > Terrestrial > Soil >... | reverse complement strand
CTCGGCCACGCTGATGAACTGGTCCGGGCGGATCATGCCGCGTTCGGGGTGGTTCCAGCGCAGCAGCGCTTCCAGGCCCAGCAGGCGACCGCTGCGCAGGCACAGCTTGGGCTGGTAGAACACTTCCAGTTCGTTCTGGGTCAGGGCACGGCGCAGGTTGTTCTCGACGAACAGTTTGTAGCTGGCTTCGGCATTGAGCACTTCGGTAAACACCTGTACCTGGTGTTTACCGTTGGCCTTGGCCTTGTGCAATGCAAGGCCGGCATTCTTCATCAGGCTGGCTGGGTCGACGCCGTGCAACGGTGCACAGGCCAGGCCTACCGAGGCGGTGACGTTGATCAGCTGGTTGTCGACGAACATCGGCTTGTCGAGGGTGCACAGCAACTGCTGGGCAACGCCTTGGCCATCTTCAAGGCTGGTGTCGTCGAGCAGCACGGCGAACTCGTTACTGGCAAAGCGCGCCAGGATGCCACCGCTGTGCAGGCTGTTGCGCAGACGCCTGGCCAGGCTGATCAGCAGCTTGTCGCCGGTCTGGTGGCCAAGGCTGTCGTTGATGCGCTTGAAGTTGTCGATGTCCACCAGCAGCAGGCACATCGAGCTTTCGCCATCGCGGGCGAAGCGCTCGTCCAGGCTGCGGATGAACGCCGGGCGGTTGCCCAGGTTGGTGAGGTTGTCGGTGTAAGCCAGGCGTTCGATGCGTTGCTGGGCCAGCTTGGTCTGGGTGACGTCTTCGTAGATGCCGATGTAGTGGGTCAGCTCACGGTTGTCACCGTATACCTTGGAGATCGACAACTGGCCCCAGTACGGCTCCAGGTTCTTGCGCCGGCTCTTGAACTCGCCCTGCCAACTGTTGCCCATGGCCAGGCTCGACGGCGAGTCGAACAGCAGTTCGCTGAGGTTCTCCAGTGCCGGTAGCTCACCCAGCTGACGGCCCTGCACTTCGTCGGTACTGTACTGGGTGATGGCGGTGAAGCTGGGGTTGACGTACTCCACCCGGCCGTCGCGATTCACCAGCAGGAAGGCGCTGGCGCTCTGCTCGACCGCACGCTGGAACAGGTGCAGGGCGCTGGCCGCGGCACGCCGTTTGTGGTTTGTGATCACTTGGGCAAACTGGTCGGCCAGCTCGCCGGCAAAGGCAATCTCGTCCGACTGCCAGGCCCGTGGCTGGCCGGTTTGCTCCAGGCACAACACGCCGATCACCTGGCCATCGACGCGGATGCTGGCGTCGAGCATGGCCTTGTTTTCCGGGCGCATGCTTTGCGCCAGGGCGCGGGTGCGCGGGTCGTGGCCGGCGTTGTGAGCGTCGATGGCGCGGCTTGCGTGCAGTGCATCCAGGTAGTCCGGGAAGCGGCTGGCATCGATAGCTTCGGGCTGGCGGTGCTCTTGCGCGTCGCGGTACCAGGCGATGATCGGTTCCAGGCGTTGGTCTTCCAGGTGCCAGATGCTGGCGCTGTCGACCTTGTAGATTTCGCAGGCGCTCTGGGTAATCAGCTGGGCCGCTTCGAATAGCGAGTTGCCCGCGCTGTAACGCTGGCGGGCAAGGCGCAGGATAAGGTCCTGCTGGCCGCGTACGCGCTCCAGGTGCTCCAGCTGTTCTTGCTGCGTACGCTGGTTCTGTTGCAGGGCCAGCTGCAGGCGGTTGTTGCGTGACTCCAGGTCGCTGGCGCCAAGTTCGCCGCTATCTTCCTGCTGATCGTCGAGCACGCTCAGGTAGCCGCGCAACAGTTGGCGGTTGTGTTGCTTGTAGGCTTCACCCGCCTCCAGCAGGCGCAGCGAGGTGTTCGGCGTGTGCAGGGTGTAGCGCACGCGGTAGTAGCCGCGCTGGGCCAGTTGCAACTGGATTTCGTCGTGCAGCCGGTAGCGTGCTTCGGGTTCCATCAGGCTGGCGTAGGGCGCGTCAATCAGGGCGCACAGCTCGCCGGGTTGCATGCCGAACTGGCGCTCACAGGCCGGGTCAAGGTAGAGCATGGCCCAGGTGGCTTCGTTGAGCCGTTCGAAACGCAACATGCCGAGCCGCGAGGGCACGGGTAATTGCGTCACGACCTCGGCCGCCACACGGCTGGCGGCATCGGGTTGGCTTTTCATCGAAGACTCGCTTGAAGAGGGAACGCTGCCTTTTGGCTGCGGCGAATTTGGCAAGGTTGCATCATGTCCCGAGGGCTGGCAAGCGGCCATGCTTGATGCTGTGGACAGGTTATCGGCGGGTGGGGCGGAAAACTTAGATCGCCTTGGGATTTTTGCCGCCTGGGAGATCGAGCGCCGCCCGCGCGGCGCATCGCGAGCTACGCTCGCTCCTACGTTTGTTTCGGGCCAGTACAGCCTGTGGCAGGCGCACGCGACCGCCGTGTTAGTACGACGCTATATCGCGCCATGTATCAAGGCGATCGCGCGCAAGTCCCACAGGAAAATTGGCCCGAAATAAACGTAGGAGCTCGCGATGCGCCGCGCGGGCGGCGCTCGGTCTCCCAGGCGGCAAAACCCTATCGGCGGACAAAAAAAGCCCCGCCAATCGACGGGGTTGAGGTACGAGCGTGGCAGCTCGAAAAGGGAACTGCCCCTCGCAAGGAGGGGCAGTGTGCTGCCTTACAGCAGCATGGTGCGGATATCGCCCAGCACGTCGCCCAGGCGCTTGGTGAAGCGCGCGGCGGCAGCGCCGTTGATCACACGGTGATCGTAGGACAGCGACAGCGGCAGCATCAGCTTTGGCTGGAAAGCCTTGCCATCCCAGACTGGCTGCATGGTCGCCTTGGAGACGCCCAGAATAGCCACTTCCGGCGCATTGACGATCGGCGTGAAGCCGGTGCCGCCAATGTGGCCGAGGCTGGAGATGGTGAAGCAAGCGCCTTGCATCTCGTCGGCCGACAGCTTCTTGGTGCGCGCCTTCTCAGCCAGTGCAGCGGCTTCGGCAGCCAGTCGCAGCAGGCTCTTCTGGTCGACGTTCTTGATCACAGGGACCAGCAGGCCGTCCGGAGTGTCCACGGCGAAGCCGATGTGCACATACTTCTTGCGGATGATGGCCTTGCCGCTTGGCGCCAGCGAGCTGTTGAAGTCCGGCAGTTCCTTGAGCAGGAAGGCGCAGGCCTTGAGCAGCAGAGGCAGCACGGTCAGCTTCACCCCAGCCTTCTCGGCCACGGCCTTCTGCGCAACGCGGAAGGCTTCCAGCTCGGTGATGTCGGCGGAGTCGAACTGAGTCACGTGCGGCACGTTGAGCCAGCTGCGGTGCAGGTTGGCAGCACCGACCTGCATCAGGCGGGTCAGGGCCACTTCTTCCACTTCACCGAACTTGCTGAAGTCCACGGCAGGGATCGGCGGGATGCCGGCGCCGCCGGTTGCGCCAGCGGCTGCCGGTGCTTCCTTGGCCTTCTGCATCATCGCCTTGACGTACACCTGCACGTCTTCTTTCAGGATGCGGCCATGCGGGCCGGTGGCGGCAACAGCGCCCAGGTCGACACCAAACTCACGGGCCAGCTGGCGAACCGCCGGGCCAGCATGAACCTTGGCATTGCTGCCAGCGGCCGGTGCGGTAGCAACCGGTGCAGCGGCAGCGGCCGGGGCAGCAGCAGCAGCAGGAGCAGGTGCGGCAGCCGGAGCAGCCTCAGCCTCAGCCTTGGCCGGGGCAGCAGCAGCTGGAGCCGCTGCAGCAGGCGCAGCGCCAGCAACCTTGAGCTTGAAGATCAGGTCGCCAGTGCCGACTTCGTCTTCCAGCTTGCACAGAACTTCTTCAACCACGCCAGCAGCCGGCGACGGGATTTCCATGGAGGCCTTGTCGGACTCCAGGGTAATCAGCGACTGGTCAGCTTCGACGGTGTCGCCGACTTTGACCAGCACTTCGATGATCTTGGCTTTGCCCGACGAACCGATGTCCGGCACGTGGATGTCCTGCACGCTGGCAGCAGCCGGAGCTGCAGCCGGAGCAGGGGCGGCTTCGGCGGCCGGAGCCGGCGCAGCTGCCTGAGCAGGAGCGGCAGCAGCCGGCGCCTCAGGGGCCGCAGCAGCGGCGCCCTCGGCTTCCAGGACCAGCAGCTCGTCGCCTTCTTTCAGGCGGTCGCCCAGCTTGACCTTCAGCTCCTTGATGACGCCGGCCTTGGGCGCCGGGATTTCCATGGAGGCCTTGTCGGACTCCAGGGTCAGCAGGCTCTGGTCAGCCTCGATACGGTCACCGACCTTGACGAACAGCTCGATGATTTCACCTTCACCGCTGCCGATGTCAGGTACGCGAATGAGTTCGCTCACTTAAAAATACTCCTCAGCAGTCCAGTGGGTTGCGCTTGTCCGGGTCGATACCGAACTTGACGATAGCGTCTGCAACAACCTTGGGTTCGATCTCGCCACGGTCAGCCAGGGCTTCCAGGGCAGCCAGCACCACGAAGTGGCGGTCGACTTCGAAGAAGTGACGCAGCTTCTTGCGGCTGTCGCTGCGACCGTAACCGTCGGTGCCCAGGACTTTGAACTCTTTGCTCGGTACCCACTGGCGAATCTGCTCGGCGAACAGCTTCATGTAGTCGGTAGAGGCGATAACCGGGCCTTTGCGACCGTTCAGGCACTGCTCGACGTAGGTCTGCTGTGGCTTCTGGCCAGGCTTCAGGCGGTTGGCGCGTTCCACGGCCAGGCCGTCGCGACGCAGTTCGTTGAAGCTGGTGACGCTCCACACGTCGGCACCGACGTTGAACTCTTCACGCAGAATCTTCGCGGCTTCGCGGACTTCGCGCAGGATGGTGCCGGAGCCCATCAGCTGTACGTGGTGTGCGGCTTCGCGGGTGTCCTCTTCCAGCAGGTACATGCCCTTGATGATGCCTTCCTCGACACCGGCCGGCATGGCTGGCTGCTGGTAGGATTCGTTCATCACGGTGATGTAGTAGAAGATGTCCTGTTGCTCTTCGGTCATCTTCTTCATGCCGTCCTGGATGATCACCGCCAGCTCGTAGCCGTAGGTCGGATCGTAGGTGCGGCAGTTCGGGATGGTGCCCGCCATCATGTGGCTGTGACCGTCTTCGTGCTGCAGGCCTTCACCGTTGAGGGTGGTACGGCCGGCGGTACCGCCGATCAGGAAACCACGGGTGCGGCTGTCGCCAGCGGCCCAGGCCAGGTCGCCAATACGCTGGAAACCGAACATCGAGTAGAAGATGTAGAACGGCAGCATCGGCTGGTTGTGGCAGCTGTACGAGGTACCGGCAGCGATGAACGACGACATGGCGCCGGCTTCGTTGATGCCTTCCTCGAGGATCTGGCCCTTCTTGTCTTCGCGGTAGAACATCACCTGGTCTTTATCGACTGGCTCGTAGAGCTGGCCGACCGACGAGTAGATGCCCAACTGGCGGAACATGCCTTCCATACCGAAGGTACGGGCTTCGTCCGGGATGATCGGAACGATGCGCTGGCCAATGTCCTTGTCCTTGACCAGCTGCGCCAGAATACGCACGAAGGCCATGGTGGTGGAGATTTCGCGGTCGCCCGAGCCGTCCAGGATCGCTTTCAGCGTTTCCAGTGGCGGGGTCGGCACGCTGAAGCTCTTGGCGCGGCGCTGCGGTACGAAGCCACCCAGGGCTGCGCGGCGCTCGGCCAGGTACTTGGCTTCGGCAGAACCTTCTTCCGGCTTGAAGAACGGCAGGTTCTCCAGATCGGCATCCTTGACCGGGATGTCGAAGCGGTCACGGAAGTGACGCAGGCTGTCGACGTCGACCTTCTTGGTGTTGTGCGCGGTGTTCTTGGCTTCGCCAGCACCGGTGCCGTAACCCTTGATGGTCTTGGCCAGGATGACGGTCGGCTGCTCTTTGTGGTTCACAGCCTGGTGATACGCCGCGTAGACCTTGTACGGGTCGTGACCGCCACGGTTGAGCTTCCAGATCTCTTCGTCGGACAGGTCTTCGACCATGGCCTTGAGTTCCGGGGTGTTGAAGAAGTGCTCGCGAACGTACGCGCCGTCTTTGGCTTTGTAGTTCTGGTACTCGCCGTCGATGACTTCGTCCATGCGGCGCTGCAGGGCACCGTTGGTGTCCTTGGCCAGCAGTGGGTCCCAGAAACGGCCCCAGACGACTTTGTTGACGTTCCAGCCACCGCCACGGAACACGCCTTCGAGTTCCTGGATGATCTTGCCGTTGCCGCGAACCGGGCCGTCGAGGCGCTGCAGGTTGCAGTTGATGACGAAGATCAGGTTGTCCAGCTTCTCGCGGCCGGCCAGGGCGATCGCACCCAGGGATTCCGGCTCGTCGCACTCACCGTCGCCCATGAAGCACCAGACCTTCTGCTTGCCGGCCGGGATGAAGCCACGGGCTTCCAGGTACTTCATGAAGCGTGCCTGGTAGATCGCCTGGATTGGGCCCAGACCCATCGAAACGGTCGGGAACTGCCAGAAGTCAGGCATCAACCATGGGTGCGGGTACGAAGACAGGCCGTTGCCGTCCACTTCCTGACGGAAGTTGTTCATCTGGTCTTCGCTGATACGGCCTTCCATGAAGGCACGGGCGTAGACGCCTGGCGAAGCGTGGCCCTGGAAGAAGACCAGGTCGCCGCCGTGTTCTTCGGTAGGGGCCTGGAAGAAGTAGTTGAAGCCGATGTCGTACAGAGTGGCACTGGAGGCGAAGCTAGAGATGTGTCCGCCCAGGTCCGAGTCTTTCAGGTTGGTACGCATGACCATGGCCAGCGCGTTCCAACGCACCATCGAGCGAATGCGGCGTTCCATGAACAGGTCGCCAGGCATGCGTGCTTCGTGGGTGACAGGGATGGTGTTGCGGTATGGCGTGGTGATTGCGTATGGCAGCTGGGAGCCACTACGGGTGGCCAGCTCGCCCATGCGGGTCATCAGGTAATGAGCGCGGTCTTCGCCTTCTTTGTCGAGGACCGACTCCAGGGCATCCAGCCATTCCTGGGTTTCGATTGGATCGAGGTCTTGCATGGCTTGCTCCAGGGCGGAAAGGCAACCAGAATCGATTGCCTGAGATTGCGACTGGCCTTATGGGCAGACGTCGTGAATTCTTGGATTACCGGGGTGTCTTCCGGCGCGTTGTAGTTTTACTACATTTGCTTTCGCATTTCATGCTTTTACACGACACGAGTAGTAGTAAAACTACATTTGTGCGACGTTTGGTCGCACCTTGGCTTGTGAGGAAAAACGTTCATGTTGGTTGGCATTGTGTCGCGAACGGGTGGTTCTTGATGTTTGTTGCCAAGTTTTCGTTTTTTTCAGCTATTTCCAACTTTTGTACGACAGTCCAACCGTGGTCCGGCTTCCCCTTGGCCGCTTTCTCCCCTCTATTTCACGCCGATCAAGGATAGACCATGCGCCTACCTTTGCCCTCCGATCTGCCTGCCACCTTGCAGCCGCTGGTCACTCGCAACCAGCAGTTCATCAGCGATGCCGTGGCCGGCCACCCCGAACTCGACCTGCAGGCCTGGAGCCCCCTGCACCGGCAGCAGTTCGACCAAGTGGCTGCTGCCAGTGAATTCGTGCTCAGCCTGGCCCAGCGCGAGCCCGCCATGCTGTTTGCCCTGCTGGCCAGTGGCGAGCTGGAGCGGCGTTACGCCCCGGGTGAGCTGCGCAGGCAAATCGCCGCAACGGCCCAGGCAGCACAGAGCGAGGACGAACTGGCGCGCAATCTGCGCCGCGCGCGCAACCGCCAGCAGTTGCGCATTATCTGGCGCGACATTACCCGTCAGGCGGAACTTGGCGAAACCTGCCGGGACCTGTCGGACCTTGCCGATGCGGCCATCGACGAAGCCTACCAATGGCTGTACCCGCGCCATTGCCAGCAATTCGGGACGCCCATCGGCAACCGCAGCGGCCAGCCGCAGCACATGGTGGTGCTGGGCATGGGCAAACTGGGAGCGGTAGAGCTTAACCTGTCGTCGGACATCGACCTGATCTTCGGTTTCCCCGAGGGCGGTGAAACCGAAGGGGTGAAGCGCTCGCTGGACAACCAGGAGTTCTTCACGCGCCTGGGCCAAAGGCTGATCAAGGCGCTGGACCCGGTTACTGTCGACGGCTTTGTGTTCCGCGTTGACATGCGCCTGCGTCCCTATGGTTCGGCGGGTGCCCTGGTGCTCAGCTTCAATGCACTGGAGCAGTACTACCAGGACCAGGGCCGCGACTGGGAACGTTACGCGATGATCAAGGCGCGAGTGGTGGCCGGCGATCAGGCGGCCGGCGCGCAGTTGCAGGAAATGCTGCGCCCGTTCGTGTACCGCCGCTACCTGGACTTTTCCGCAATCGAAGCGCTGCGCACCATGAAGCAGCTGATCCAGCAGGAAGTGCGGCGCAAGGGCATGGCCGAGAACATCAAGCTGGGTGCCGGTGGTATTCGTGAAGTGGAGTTCATCGCCCAGGCCTTCCAGCTGATCCACGGCGGGCGTGACCTCAGCCTGCAGCAGCGGCCGTTGCTCAAGGTGCTGGCCACCCTGGAAGGCCAAGGCTACCTGCCGCCAGCAGTGGTGGCCGAGTTGCGCGAGGGCTATGAGTTCCTGCGCTACACCGAGCACGCCATCCAGGCCATCGCCGACCGCCAGACGCAAATGTTGCCGGAAGGTGAGACCGATCAGGCACGCGTGGCCTATGTGCTCGGTTTTGCCGACTGGCAGAGCTTCCACGACCAGCTGATGTACTGGCGTGGCCGTATCGACTGGCATTTCCGCCAGGTCATTGCCGACCCGGATGATGAAGACGGCGAAGGCGAACTGGTGGTGGGTGGTGAGTGGTCGCCGTTGTGGGAGCAGGCGCAGGATGAAGAAGCCGCTGGCCGACAATTGCAAGAGGCTGGCTTCAAGCAACCCGCCGAAGCCTTGAGGCGCCTGGCCGGGCTGCGTTCCAGCCCGCAGTTGCGCTCGATGCAGCGCATCGGCCGTGAGCGACTTGACGCATTCATCCCACGGCTGTTGGCTCAGGCGGTGGAGCATGACAACCCTGACCTGGTGCTTGAGCGGGTGCTGCCATTGGTCGAGGCTGTGGCAAGGCGTTCTGCCTACCTGGTACTGCTGACCGAAAACCCCGGTGCCTTGCGCCGTTTGCTGACGCTGTGCGCCGCCAGCCCGTGGATTGCCGAGCAGATTGCCCTTTACCCGCTGCTGCTCGACGAACTGCTCAATGAGGGCCGCTTGTTCAGCCCGCCCTTGGCGCCAGAACTGGCCAGCGAGCTGCGCGAGCGCCTGACGCGCATCCCCGAGGACGACCTGGAGCAGCAGATGGAGGCGCTGCGCCATTTCAAGCTGGCCCACAGCCTGCGCGTGGCCGCCTCGGAAATCAGCGGCAACCTGCCGTTGATGAAAGTCAGCGACTACCTGACCTGGCTGGCGGAAGCCATCCTCGACCAGGTGCTGGCCTTGGCCTGGCGCCAGACCGTGGCCCGCCACGGCCAACCCAAGCGCAGCGACGGCAGCCTGTGCGACCCGGGTTTCATCATCATCGGTTACGGCAAGATGGGCGGCCTGGAGCTCGGCCACGGTTCGGACCTGGACCTGGTCTTCATCCATGACGGCGATCCGCAGGCGGAAACCGACGGTGCGAAGCCTATCGACAGCGCGCAGTTCTTCACGCGTCTGGGGCAGCGCATCATCCACTTGCTGACCACCCAGACCAACTCGGGCCAACTGTACGACGTGGATATGCGCCTGCGCCCGTCCGGCGCCTCGGGCCTGCTGGTCAGCTCGCTGGGCGCCTTCGAGCGCTACCAGCAGAACGAAGCCTGGACCTGGGAACACCAGGCGCTGGTGCGAGCCCGCGTGCTGGTGGGTTGCAAGCAGGTGGGTGCGGCGTTCGAAGGTGTGCGCGCCAAGGTTCTGGGCCAGGCGCGCGACCTGGAAAAACTGCGCGACGAGGTGAGTGAAATGCGCGCCAAGATGCGTGACAACCTCGGTACCAAGGCGACGGCTGCCGGTACTGCGGCAAACGCCTTCGACGCCGGTGTACCCTTCGATATCAAGCAGGATGCCGGCGGTATCGTCGATATCGAATTTATGGTGCAATACGCCGCTTTGGCCTGGTCCCATGACCATCCGGCCATACTTCGATGGACCGATAACATCCGCATTCTGGAAGAGCTGGAGCAGGCGAACTTGATGCCGGCCAGTGACGCGGTGCTGTTGCGTGAAGTGTACAAGGCGTTCCGCTCGGCCTCCCACCGCCAGGCCTTGCAGAAGCAGGCCGGGGTGATCGATGCGGCGCAGTTTGCCGATGAACGCCGTGAAGTGCGGCGGATCTGGGGTGAGTTGGGTTTAAGCTGATACCGTGTTGGCTTATTCGTGGGCAAGCCCGCACCCACAGGTACTGCGCAGGCCCTGAGCAGTGTGCAATCCCTGTGGCAGCGGGCTTGCCCGCGAATAGGCCATGTGAGTGGTACACTGTCCGCCACATAGCCTGAATATAAAGAGGGGAGGCCAGGCTGTACCGCAGCCTGTAGCCTCCCCGAGCGTTTCTGGACTAAGCATGAGAATACTGATCATTGGCCCCAGCTGGGTCGGCGACATGGTGATGGCGCAAACCCTGTTCCAGTGCCTGAAACAGCAGCACCCCGACTGCGTGATCGACGTGCTGGCTCCTGAATGGAGCCGGCCGATCCTCGAACGCATGCCTGAAGTGCGTCAGGCCTTGAGCTTCCCGCTCGGCCACGGTGCGCTGGAGCTGGCCACGCGGCGGCGCATCGGCAAGTCCCTGGCCGGCCAGTACGACCAGGCCATCCTCCTGCCCAACTCGCTCAAGTCGGCGCTGGTGCCCTTTTTTGCAGGCATTCCAAAACGCACCGGCTGGCGTGGTGAAATGCGCTTCGGCCTGCTGAACGATGTGCGCAAGCTGGACAAGGCCCGCTACCCGCTGATGATCGAGCGCTTCATGGCCCTGGCTTACGCACCCGGCGCCGAGCTGCCGCAGCCATACCCGCGCCCCAACCTGCAGATCGAAGCGCAAAGCCGTGACGCCGCCCTGGCCAAGTTTGGTCTGGAACTGGATCGTCCGGTACTGGCTCTGTGCCCTGGCGCCGAGTTTGGCGAAGCCAAGCGCTGGCCGGCAGAGCACTATGCCGCTGTGGCCGATGCGATGATTCGCCAAGGCTGGCAAGTGTGGCTGTTCGGCTCGAAGAACGATCACCCGGTCGGTGAGCAGATCCGCGACCGGCTGATTCCGGGGATCCGTGAAGAGTCGTACAACCTGGCCGGTGAGACCTCGCTGGCCGAGGCCATCGACCTGATGTCCTGCGCCCATGCAGTGGTGTCCAACGACTCCGGCCTGATGCACGTGGCCGCGGCGCTGAACCGTCCATTGGTGGCGGTGTACGGCTCGACTTCACCCGGCTTCACCCCGCCGCTGGCCGAACAGGTGGAAGTGGTGCGCACCGGTATCGAGTGCAGCCCGTGCTTTGACCGCACTTGTCGCTTCGGCCATTACAATTGCCTGCGGCTGCTGGAACCGGGCAAAGTGATCGCCGCCCTGCACAGCCTCAGCGGACCTGACCTGATCGATACCGTGGCCGAGGTCGACTAAGTGCGGGTACTGATCATCAAGACCTCGTCGCTGGGGGATGTCATCCACACCCTGCCGGCGCTTACCGATGCCGCCCATGCCATTCCCGGCATCCGTTTCGATTGGGTGGTAGAAGAAGGCTTCGCCGAAATCCCCAGTTGGCACCCCGCGGTCGACCAGGTCATCCCGGTGGCGATCCGTCGCTGGCGCAAGAACCTCTGGCAAACCATCAAGAGTGGCGAGTGGAAGGCGTTCAAGCAGCGCGTGCGCGAGCGCAAGTATGACCTTGTGATCGACGCCCAGGGCCTGGTCAAGTCGGCCTGGTTGACCCGTTACGTGAAGGCACCCGTCGCCGGCCTGGACCGCTACTCGGCGCGCGAAGGCTGGGCCAGCCGCTTCTACGACCGGCCTCTGTCGGTTGCTACCGGCCAGCACGCGGTGGAGCGGGTACGCCAACTGTTTGCCATGGCCCTGGCCTATGACCTGCCAGAAGGCATCGGCAACTACGGCCTGGACCTCGACCGCCTGCAACTGCCCCCGGCTGCGCCCTATGTGGTGTTCCTGCATGGCACCACCTGGGCGACCAAGCATTGGCCCGAAGCCTACTGGCGCGAACTGGCCGAGCGCATGGGCCGGCGCAAGCTGGAAGTGCGCCTGCCTTGGGGTAATCCGGCTGAGAAGGCGCGGGCCGAGCGAATTGCCCAAGGCTTGAACAACTGTCAGGTGCTCCCCAAATTGAACCTTGCCGGCGTCGCTCGTGTTCTGGCGGCGGCAAAGGCCTGCGTGGCGGTCGATACCGGCCTTGGCCACCTGGCGGCGGCACTCGATGTGCCCACCCTTTCGCTGTTTGGCCCTACCAATCCGGGCCTGACTGGCGCCTACGGACGGACCCAGATTCACCAGGCCAGTGACTGGCCTTGCGCTCCCTGCCTGCAGAAGAAGTGCACCTACAAACCGAGCGCCGACGACCTGCGCCGGTTCGATCTGAAACGCGAGTGGCCGCTGTGCTTCACTCGCCTGAATCCCGAGCATGTGGCGAGCCGCTTGAGCGCGTTGCTGCTGGCTGAGGATGTCCGTTGATGCAACTGGCTTTCGTGCTTTACAAATATTTCCCCTTCGGCGGGCTGCAGCGCGATTTCATGCGCATTGCCCTGGAATGCCAGAAGCGGGGCCACCAGATCCGCGTGTACACGCTGATCTGGGAGGGTGACATTCCACCGGGTTTCGAAGTGCTGGTGGCGCCGGTGAAGGCGATCTTCAATCACCGCCGCAACGAGAAGCTCAGTGCCTGGATGGCCGCCGACCTGGCCAAGCGCCCGGTTGACCGCCTGATCGGCTTCAACAAGATGCCAGGGCTGGACGTGTACTACGCCGCCGACGGCTGCTTCGAAGACAAGGCGCAGACCCTGCGCGGTGGCTTGTACCGTCGCTGGGGCCGCTACCGGCACTTTGCCGAGTACGAGCGTGCGGTGTTCGCCAAGGACGCCCATACCGAAGTGCTGATGATTTCCGAAGTGCAGCAGCCGCTGTTCATCAAGCATTACGGCACCCCGGTAGAACGCTTCCACCTGCTGCCGCCAGGCATTTCCCAGGATCGCCGTGCGCCGGCCAATGCCGCCGAGATCCGCGCCGAGTTCCGCAAGGAATTCAATCTTGGGGATGACGACCTGCTGCTGGTGCAGATTGGCTCAGGCTTCAAGACCAAAGGCGTGGACCGCAGCCTCAAGGCACTGGCCGCGCTGCCGTCAGCCCTGCGCAAACGCACCAGGCTGATGGTGATCGGCCAGGACGACCCCAAGGTATTCCAGCTGCAAAGCGCTACCCTGGGTCTGGGCGACCAGGTGCAGTTCCTCAAGGGCCGTAGCGACATCCCGCGCTTCCTGCTGGGCGCCGACCTGCTGATTCACCCGGCGTACAACGAGAATACCGGTACGGTGCTGCTCGAAGCGTTGGTCGCCGGCTTGCCGGTGTTGGTGTCCAAGGTGTGCGGTTATGCCCACTACATTGCCGAGGCCGACAGCGGCCTGGTGCTGGACGAGCCGTTCGAACAAGATCAGCTCAACGGCTATCTGCAGCGCATGCTCGAAGACCCGCAGGCGCGTGCCAGCTGGTCGCGCAATGGCCTGGCATTTGCCGATAGCGCCGATCTGTACAGCATGCCGCAGCATGCTGCCGACGTGATCCTGGGGCAAAAAACCGCATGAAGCTGATATTGGCCGAACCCTTCAAACGCCTGTGGGCCGGGCGTGATGCCTTCGACGCCGTGGAGGCGTTGCAAGGCGAGGTCTATCGCGAGCTGGAAGGGCGCCGCACACTGCGCACCGAAGTGGCTGGCGAGGGCTTTTTCGTCAAGATCCACCGTGGCATCGGCTGGGGCGAGATCTTCAAGAACCTGCTCACCGCCAAGCTGCCGGTGCTCGGTGCCGGCCAGGAGTGGAAGGCCATCCAGCGCCTGCATGAGGTGGGTGTGCCTACCATGACCGCAGTCGCCTATGGCGAGCGTGGCAGCAACCCGGCCGCGCAGCACTCATTCATCATCACTGAAGAGCTGGCGCCGACCATCAGCCTGGAAGACTTCAGCATCGACTGGGTCAAACAGCCGCCTGAGCCGCGCCTGAAGCGTGCACTGATCGCCGAGGTGGCGAAGATGACTGGCGGGATGCACCGCGCCGGGGTCAACCACCGCGATTGCTACATCTGCCATTTTCTGCTGCACACCGACCGACCGGTGACGGCAGATGACTTCAAACTGTCGGTGATCGACCTGCACCGGGCGCAAACCCGTGCCAGAATCAGCCGCCGCTGGCGCGACAAGGACCTGGCTGCGCTGTACTTTTCGGCCTTGGACATCGGCCTGACCCAGCGCGACAAGCTGCGCTTCCTGCGCGGTTACTTCCAGCGTCCCCTGCGGCAGGTGCTGAAGGACGAAGCTGCGCTGCTCGCCTGGCTGGAGCGCAAGGCTCAGAAACTCTACGATCGCAAGCAACGCTATGGGGATGCACTCTGATGGCGAGTTGGACACTGGCGCCGGGTTACGAACACCTGGCGGCGGACTTCGGCAGCCTTGATGCGGTATTTGCCCTCCAGGGCGAACGCCTGACCCGCGACCCGCTCAGTGAGGTGGTACGCATCGAACGTGACGGGATCAACTACTACGTCAAGCGCTACACCGGGGCCGGCAAGCACATGCGACGGTACCTGGGGCGGCCACGCATCAAGGCCGAATGGCAAAACCTCAAGCAATTCGCAAAATGGGGTATCCCCACCGCCGAAGTAGTGGCCTGGGGCCTGGAGCGCAACGGCCTGGCCTTTGGCCGTGGCGCGATGATCACCCGTGAACTGCCGCGCACCGAAGACCTGTCGGCCCTGGCCGAACAAAACGATCCGCGCTTGGCCGACCGCACCTGGGTCGACCATATCAGCCGTCAACTGGCGCGCCATACCCGGGTCATGCACGAGCACCGCTTCGCCCATAACGATTTGAAGTGGCGCAACCTGCTGGTCGATGACCAGGGCACGCTATTCTTCATCGACTGCCCCACCGGTGACTTCTGGCGCGGATTCATGTGGCGCCACCGGATGATCAAAGACCTGGCATGCCTGGACAAAGTGGCCAAATACCACCTGTCAGCTACCCAGCGCCTGCGCTTCTACCTGCAATACCGTGGCCGTGACCGGCTGAATGTGCGTGACAAGAAGCGCATTCGTCGGGTACTGGGCTTTTTCGAGGGAAGGGAATGACCGATTACCTGGCCAGCGCGGACCTCGCGCTGCTCAAGCGCCATGGCCTGGACGATTTCGAGGCGCTGTGGGCGCTGCAACTTGATGCAGTGGACGAACCCAACACCGGTCGCGGTGGCTGGAGCAGCGTCTTCCGTCTGGAACTCGAAGGCAAGGGCTACTACCTCAAGCGCCAGAGCGACTACCTGACCCGGACCTTGCACCGGCCGTTCGGCGAGCCCACCTTCGCCCGCGAATTCCGCAACATCAGTCGCTACCAGAAGCTGCGCATTCCGGCATTGCAGGCGGTGTTCTATGGCGAGCGCAAGCAGGGTGGCAAGCACCGGGCCATCCTGATGACCCGCGCTCTGGACGAATGGGCCGACCTCGAAAGCCTGCTGGCGCAATGGCCGCGGTTGGGTGAGGCCGAGCGCACCGGCATCCTGCAGGCCTGCGGCCAGCTGGCGCGTACCCTGCACAGTGCCGGGCAGGTGCATGGCTGCTTCTACCCCAAGCACATTTTCTTGCGCCAACGGCGCGACGGCTGGGATGCGCAACTGATCGACCTGGAAAAGACCCGTCCCCTGTTGCTCGGCATGCGTGACCGTCTCAAGGACCTGGAGCCACTGCTGCGCCGCGCCCAGGCGTGGAGCGTGCAGGATGTACGTACTTTGCTGGCTACCTACCTGGGGCAGCCCGCCGACGGCGCGCTGGTCGATACCTGGCTGCAACGGTTGACGCAACGCCGTCGTGAAAAAGAGGCCCGCTGATGCGTTTGTCTGAATTGAAGGATGCCGGGCGCAGCCCATCGCTGCCCCTGAGCATCACGTTGGTTGATGCCGCCGGCAGCGCCGACTTGCAATTGCTCAGCCTGCTGCGCGTGTTGCCGGGCCAGCGTTATGTGGGCGCTGGTGTCTGGCGTGG
>Ga0182736_1002116_pt1 | contig 16090 bp, 15 predicted proteins | sample eDN5th30CKraftBY_FD_128882 | JGI IMG/M metagenome (GOLD analysis project Ga0182736, IMG submission 128882) | Enriched backyard soil microbial communities from Emeryville, California, USA - eDNA 5th pass 30_C Kraft BY (version 2) (version 2) | ecosystem: Environmental > Terrestrial > Soil >... | reverse complement strand
GGGGGCTCTGCCCCCTTTCCCCCCGGGGTATTTTGGAAACGGTGAATGCGGGGGTGCTGAGGCTGGGGGTTGTGGGTCCGGGCGGCGTGGGTTCGTGCCTGCGCGCCCGGGTTTTTGCGGGTTTTCTTGCGGATCAGAAGTTGATTGCGCGGCCCATTGCGGCGAGGGTGGCTTCTTTCATGGCCTCGGAGAGGGTTGGATGGGGGAAGACGGTTTCGGCGAATTCGCGGTCTGTGGTTTCGAGATCCATGGCGAGGACGAAGCCCTGGATCATCTCGGTCACTTCGGCGCCGGCCATATGGGCGCCGAGGAGTTCGCCGGTGTTGCGGTCCCAGATGGTCTTGACCATGCCCTGCTCGGCGCCGAGCGCGATGGCCTTGCCATTGGCGAGGAAGGGGAACTTCCCGACCGCGATCTCGGCGCCGGTGGCGCGGGCCTGGTCCTCGGTCAGGCCGACCGAAGCGATCTGCGGGTCGGAATAGGTGCAGCCCGGCACGCGGGCGCGGTTCAGCGCATGCGGATGCAGCCCGGCAATGGCCTCGACGCAGATCATTGCCTCATGCTCGGCCTTATGGGCGAGCATCGGGCCGCCGGCGACATCGCCGATGGCATGGATGCCGGGGGCGCTGCTGCGGCAGGCATCGTCGATGCGGATGAAGCCCTTGTCCAGCGCCACCCCGGCCTCGGCGAGGCCCAGCCCTTCGGTATTCGGCTGCACGCCGGCGGCGACCAGCACATGGCTGGCGGCCAGGCTGGCGGCCTCGCCCGAGGCCGGGCGCAGATGCGCGGTGACGCCGTCCGGGCCGCGTTCCAGGGTCTCGAGCGTGGTGGCGGTGCGAAAGGCGATGCCGCGCCTTTCGAGCTGCTGGCGGGCGAAGGCGGCGATCTCGGCATCCTCGGCCGGCAGGATCTGCGCGGCCATCTCGACCACCGTCACCTCGGCCCCGAGGGCGCGGTAGAAGGAGGCGAATTCGATGCCGATGGCGCCGGAACCCAGGACCAGCAGATGCGTGGGGGTCTGGCGCGGGGCCAGCGCCTCGAAATAGGTCCAGACCCGGTCGCCATCCGGTTCCATGCCGGGCAGGATGCGGGGGCGGGCACCGGTGGCGAGGATGATGTGGCGCGCCGCGTAGCGACCGGGGGGCAGCGCGGCTTTCGGGGGCTGGAGGCCGGCATTGCGCGGATCGGGGGTGGCGGCCTCGACCAGCAGCGCGCCGGGCCCGTCGAGCCGGGCCTGGCCCCAGATCACATCGACCTTGTTCTTGCGCATCAGCGTGCCGACGCCGGCGGCCATGCGGCCCGCGACGCCGCGGGAGCGGCGGATCATCGCCTCGAGATCGGCGGCGACCTCGCCGGTGACGCGGACGCCGAAATCCGCCGCGTGCCGCGCGGCTTCGAGGATCTCGGCCGACTTCAGCAGGGCCTTGGTGGGGATGCAGCCCCAGTTCGAGCAGATGCCGCCGAGATGGGCGCGTTCGACGATGGCGGTTCTGAGGCCGAGCTGTGCGGCGCGGATGGCTGCGACATATCCGCCCGGGCCTGCGCCGACCACGATGACATCATAGGGTTGCTGCATGATTCACTCCGCCAGTTCGCTGCGCCGGTTAATTATACCATTACATGATTATTGTATACTTAATCGTGCGAAAATCCATGCCGATTCCGGCTGGATGGCCCCGGAGTTGCGCTGAATCTGGCTTATTTTTGGATAACCCTGTCAGTTTTGTCGAAATCTTGCGGTTATGATCGGGCTTTTGCTTGATTTTTTGTATACAATAAATTAGCCCCTTGTTCAGATCGTGCATCATCAGGGGAGGAAAAGATGGATCTGGGTCTCAAGGGCAAGCGGGCCATCGTCACCGGCGCCACCCGCGGCATCTGCCGCAGCCTGGTCGAGCTCCTGGCGCAGGAAGGCGCCGACATCGCCTTTTGCGCGCGCAAGCAGGATGAGGTCGAGGCCACGGTCGAGGCGCTGAAGCCTTATGGCACCCGCGTCATCGGCGGCACCGCCAATGTCAAGGATGCCGAGGGCTACAAGGCCTGGCTGCAGCAGGCGGCGGGCGAGCTCGGCGGCTGCGACATCTTCGTCCCCGGCGTCTCGGCCGGCGGCGGCATGGATGGCGAGAAAAGCTGGTACAAGGCCTTCGAGATCGACCTGATGGGCTGCGTGCGCGGCTTTGACGCGTTGTTTGCGACCTTCAAGGCGCAGGGCTCGGGCAGCGTCGTCTTCATCTCGACCACGGCGGCGGTGGAGACCTTCATCGGGCCGATGGCCTATAACGCGCTCAAGGCCGGGCTGATCACCTATGGCAAGCAATTGTCGCAGGCCCATGCCAAGCGCGGCATCCGGGTCAACCTCGTCTCACCGGGTCCGATCATGATCGAGGGCGGTTCCTGGGATCAGGTGCGCGCGCAGGACGAGAAGTTCTTCAACTCGATCCTGGCGCAGCAGCCCGACGGCCGCATGGGCGAGGCCGAGGAGGTCGCCCGCGCCATCGCCTTCCTGGCCTCGGACGCGGCGAGCTGGATCAACGGGGTGAATCTGGTCGTCGATGGCGGCTTCACCAAGCGCGTCCAGTTCTGATCCATGCTGATCCGGTATGACGCCCGGGTGCGGCTGCTGGTCGTCACCAAGGGCCATCCCTATGACCGGGCCGCCTTCTGCGACCTGTTCGACGCGATGAAGGGCATCAGCTGGACCCATATCGAACAGCCCGCCGCGGCCGAGTATCTCGGCGCCGGCGGCGGGCAGAGCCATGACCTGATCCTGTTTTATGACGTGCCGGGTATCCAGTTCCGCACGCCGAAGCCGCCGGATCTGGTCGCGCCGCCCGAGGCCTTCAAGCAGGGCTTCCGCGCGCTGCTGGCCGAGGGCAAGCCGATGCTGTTTTTGCATCATGCCATTGCCGGCTGGCCGCTCTGGGATGAATATGCCGAAGCGATCGGCGCGCGCTTCTTCTATCAGCCGGGGACATATAAGGGCCGGGCGCATCCCGATTCCGGCTATCTCTTCCCGGCGACCTATCGCGCCCTGCCGGTCGAGCCGCATCCGGTCACGGCCGGGCTCGAGGACGGGTTCGAGCTGACCGACGAGCTTTATCTCTTCGAGATGCTCGAGGATGTGGTCCCGCTTCTGCGCGCGGATTTTTCCTTCGACCCGGCGCGGTTCCATTCGGCAAAGAACGCGCTCGCGGCGCGGATGTGGACCGCCGACGGCTGGACGCCGCCCCGGGGCACCGACCTGATCGCCTGGGCGCGCCTCGCCGGGCGCGCGCCCACCGTCACCCTGCAATGCGGCAATGATGGCGCGACATTCGCCAATGCCGGGTTCCGCAAGCTGCTGCGCAATGCGCTGGACTGGCTGCTTGAAACCGCGCCCAACAGGACATCGCCATGAACACGCCCCCCGAAATCGAGGCCGCCGGCCTTGAAACCAATGCCCGCATTCTTGCGCAAGCCGCGCGGAACTGGCCCGACCGCCCCACCCTGCTGCTGGACGGCCAGCGCCTGAGCCATGCCGAAATGCTGGCCGAGGCCGAGATCTATGCCGCGGCGCTTCTGGCGCGCGGCGCGGGGCCGGGCACGCGGATCGGCATTCTGGGGCCGAATTCGGTCGAATATGTCAAGCTGCTCTATGCCGCCGGGATGATCGGCGCCTGCGCGATCACGCTCAATGCGCGCTTCAAGGAGGCGGATCTCGTCTATGCGCTGAACCATGCCGAGGCCGAGTTCCTGTTCATCGGCGGTCAGGCCAAGGCCTTCATGGACTTCCGCGCCATGCTTTGCGGCATCTGGCCGGAACTGGCCGATTGGGACGGCAAGGCGCTGGCGCTGGCCCAGGCGCCGCATCTGAGCCACCTGTTCAACTTCGGCGATCCCGACGAGCGGGTCTGGCCCGACGAGGCCGCCTTCCGCGCGCCCGTCACCGAGGCGGGCCTGGCCGAGGCGCGCCGGCTGCGCGACGAGATCCCGGCAGGCACCGATGCGCTGATCATCTATTCCTCGGGCACCACCGCCCATCCCAAGGCCTGCATCCTGAGCCACAGGAACCTGTCCCAGATCGGCGCCTCCTTCGCGCGGCGCTTCCGGCTGGGGCCGGAGGATGTGATCTACAACCCGATGCCGTTCTTCCACATGTCGACGATGCTGCCGATGGCGGCCTGCCGGGCCTCGGGGGCGATGCAGATCTGCACCGCCCATTTCAAGCCGGAGGAGGCGCTGGCCCAGATCGAGGCCGAGCGGGTGAGTTTTGCCTATGTCTCCTTCCCGACCATCGTTGCGGGCATCCTGAACCATCCGGGGTTCGGCGCGGCGGATCTCTCCTCGGTGCGGCTCTTGCATTGCGTCGGTCCCGCCGATCTCCTGCGGCGCTATGGCGAGAGCCTGCCGGGGGTGCGCTTCGTCAATGCCTATGGCCTGACCGAGGGCAGCGGCGTCCCGGTCTGGTCTGATCCCGATGATCCGGCGGATGATCCCTTCACCTATTCCGGCAAGCCCTTCGAGGGGCTCGAGATCGCCGCCTTCGACCCCGAGACGCATGAACGCCTGCCGCCCGACACGCGGGGCGAGCTGCGGCTGCGCGGCTTTTGCCGCTTCAGCGGCTATCTGAAGGACGCGGCGGCGACGCGCGACACGCTGCGCGCGGATGGCTGGCTCTGCACCGGCGATCTGGGCTATGTCAGCGCCGGCGGCCTCGTCACCTATGACGGGCGCCTGAAGGACATGCTGAAGATCGGCGGCGAGAATGTCGCGGCGCTGGAGATCGAAAGCTATCTCTGCACCCATCCCGATATCGAGCTGGCGCAGGTCATCGCGGTGCCGGATGCGCATCTCTTCGAGGTGGCGGCGGCCTATGTCGAACTGCGCCCCGGCGCCCGGCTGTCTGCGGCCGAGATCGTGGATTACTGCCTCGGCCGGGTCGCCAGCTACAAGGTGCCGCGCTATGTCCGTCTGGTGTCGGAATGGCCGATGTCGACGACCAAGATCCAGAAATTCCGCCTGCCGCGCGATTTTGCGCCCGAGGAGTATTTTGACATCCGCGCCCTGATGGCCCACCGCCGCGCGGCAAGCTGAACCCGTCTCCGAAGCCCGGCCGTCTCCCCGCGGCCGGGCGATAAAACAGGCCCCGCGCAGAACGCGGGGCCTGAAGTCGGGAGAGGGGCTTTTCCTCTCCGAGGGAACCTATCCGGCCGCCGCGCGCGCTGCCTTGGCAGCCTGCACCGCCGTCACGATCTCGCCATTCGTCGGGTTGCGCCGCAGGGTCAGGCCGCCATTGACCTGGAGATTCTCGCCGGTCAGAAAGCAGGCATCGGTGGAAAGCCAGATGATCGCCTCGGCGGTATCCTCCAGCGTGCCGACGCGGCCCAGCGGATATTCCCGCGCGAAGGCGCCGACCACCGCCGGATTGCCGGCCGCGCGCCCGGTCATCGGCGAGGCGGTAAAGCCCGGCGAGACCGAATTCGCCCGGATGCCGCGGGCGCCGAACTCATTGGCGATGCAGCGGATGACGTGATCGGTCCCGGCCTTGGTGCCCATATAGGCGGCATGGTCGTCCATCATGATCCGGGCCGTGGCCGAGGAGACCTGCACCAGCGAGCCGCCATCCGCCATCCGCCGCAGCATGGACTGGAAGAACTCGAACGGGCCGATGAATTGCAGCCGGGTCATCTGCTCGAGCTCCTCGCGCGTCGTGTCGAGGAACGGGACCAGGAGGCCCCAGCCGGTGCAGTTCACCGCAATGTCGATCCCGCCCATCCGCGCCATGGCGGCCTCGGCCAGCGCCTCATTATCCTCGCGCCGGGTGATGTCGGCCAGGACCGCATGGCCGCCGATCCCGGCGGCAAGCTCGGCCAGCGGCGCCTCGTGCCGCCCGGCGACGGTCACGACCGCGCCTTCGGCCGCAAAGCGCCGGGCCAAGACCTGCCCCAGATTGTCCTTGCCCGCCGCGCCGATGATGACGGCGCGCTTGCCGCGAAGTCTAGCCATTAGCTTCCCCCCTGGATGGCCGCAGCCGCCTCGTCCGGGCGCACCTGCGCCAGAAAGCGGTCGAGCTCGGCTGCGAATTGCGTGTTGTTGTCGCCGACGACCATATGGCCGGCGCCGCCGACATGGCGGATCTCGGCCCGAGGCGCGGTCTGGCGAAAGGCGGCCTCGGCGGCGTCGGTGACGAGGTTGCTCTCAAGCCCGCGCAGCAGCAGGATCGGGCAGCGGATCGCCGCGAGGTCGCGGTCGAGCTGGCGGACGTAATCTGGCGACAGGCGGCCCTGCTTCGGGCCGCGCACGAAGGCCGGATCCCAATGCCAGACCAGCCGGCCATCGGCGCGCCGGCGCAGATAGCGCGCCAGGCCCGAGGATTGCCCGCGCGGCCGCGGCGCCTGCTTGCGATAGGCGGAGACGGCCTGCGAGGCCTCGTCCAGATCGGCAAAGCCCTCCTCCAGATGCCCGCCCATGAAGCCCAGCACCTCGGCCGCGCCGGCATGGTCGATCCGGGGCACCACATCGACCAGCACCAGTGCGCGGAACAGTCCGGGCGCGATCCGCCCCGCCGCCACGATGCCGGCATTGCCGCCCAGCGAGGCTCCGACATGGCAGACCCCGCCGCCAAGCGCCGCCGCCACCTCGGCAATGTCCCGACCATAGCGCTCGATGCTGTAATCCTGTTCTGCATCCCAATCGCTCGCGCCATGCCCGCGCAGGTCGAGCGCGACGGTGCGCCAGCCCCGCGCCGCCTGCGACTGTGCGACGCCGCGCCAGGAATAGCGCGTCTGCCCGCCGCCATGCGCCAGCAGCACCACCGGTCCCCGGCCATAGGCCTCGGCCTCGAGCCGCACTCCGTCGGACATGCGGAATTGCAGGATCTCGGGCGTCATGGCGCATGCTCCGGCAGGGCGCGGTCCAGCCAGTCGATCCCGCGCGAAAGCAGCGTGTGAAAGACCGGCAGCACCCAGGCGCCGCGTTCGACAAAGGGATAGATGTCCGTGACCGGGGCCATGTCATGGCGGCCCCGGCTGTGGCCGAGCGTCAGGTAAAGCACCCCGCCCCGGCCGCGCGGCCGCAGGTAAAGCGTCTGCTGCCGGCCCTTCGGCCACAGCCGGGTCTGAAACAGCGAGGTCTCGCCCTCGAACTCGGACTGGAGCAGGACGATGTTCCCCTCGGCATGGCGTTGCAGGTAATGCTCGTCCTCGACGAAAAAGGCCTCGACGCCCTCGGTCAGCGGGTGCTCCGCGCCGCGCCGCACGCGGAAGCGGCCGGGCACCGGATGGGCCAGGAACTGGCTGCCGAGCAGGTCGAAAAGCAGGGGGTCGAGGGGCGGCGTCGCCACCTTGCCATCGGGCAGGATCTCCAGCGCCGAATTGGTGCCATGCAGCGCGAACCAGCGCCCGCCGCCTTCGACCCAGGCCGCCAGCGCCTCGGTCTGGGCGCGATCGGGCAGCACCGCGCAGGTATAGCTGACCAGCGCGTCGCAGCGCGCCAGCGCCTCGAGATCGGCGTAATCGGGCCGGATCTCGACCCGGATATGCTCGCGCCGCGCGAAATGGGCCAGAAGCTCCAGCCGCGCATGGTCGATATCGTGGTAAAGCCCGCCCGCGACCATGAGCACGCTGCGCCGCGGCCGCATCTCAGGCCTCCCGCCGATAGACCATGTCGGTCGAGACGAAGGAAAACACCGTCGCCTCCTCCTGGTTCGTCACCCAATGGCTGAGCGTCGCCATGCCGATCTCGGGGCGCGAGGCCGAGGGGCGCAGCGCCTCGATCCGCGAATGCGCCCTGATCCGGTCCCCGGCCCGGACCGCGCGGGACCAGCGCACATCGTTCCAGCCGACGCCGCAGACCCAGGCGATGTCGCCATTCTCCTCGTGATCGAGGATGCGCCACAGGCAGGCGGTATAGAGCCCGCTGGCGATGACCTCGCCAAACAGCGACTGATCCGCCGCCTTCGGGTCCATGTGGAAGAATTGCGGGTCGTAGCGGGTCGCGAATTCGATCATCGGCCCCGCTTCGACCAGCAGCCCGCGCGAGCGGGTGGCCTCGCCGACGGCCAGATCCTCCCAGCGGCGGGGCGGCCTGGCGTCACGATCCGACATAGGATTCCAGCACGTGATGGAAGTGGCGGATGCGCAGCTCCTGATCGCCGATCCACAGCCCTTTGAAACTGTCCGAGTTCATGCCCGCCTGCACGCCCGGCAGGTTATAGGCGTCCTGGTCCAGCACCAGGCCCAGCGACTTCTCGCCATGCCGGAACTGTTCGTGCCGCGGCTTCTTCGGCACCGGCTCGTCCTGCTTCAGCAGTTTGAAGATGAGAAGGTCGAAGAACATCTTGTTCGGATCGCTCGGATGCGGGCGCTGGCGGAACAGCATCAGATCGTCGGCATGGGTGTTCAGCGTCAGGTTCGGGAAGATGTTGTAGTGATAGTCATCGGTCAGCTGGTCGTCGTTCAGGTCGCTGTAATCGAGGCCCATCTCCGGCCCATGCTTGCGCTTCCACGCCTGCAGGGCCTTCCTCACCTCGGTCACGCGGCCGTCGAAATCGGCCGGGTCCATCCCGGCCTCCTTCATCGCATGCTTGATCAGATGCGGGATCTCGGTGGTCTCCTCGACCCGGTGCGAGATGGTCGAGAACGGCACCAGATAGCGGTTGTGCCGGCCATAGCAGTCGATCTGGACGTCCTTGTCCTCGATGAAATACAGCAGTTCCGGGTGGATGCCCTGGACATGGTAGGATTCGTTGAAGGCATCGACCGAGGCCTTCCAGTTGCAGTCCCATTCCACGGTCATGTCGGCGACCTTGACCATGCGCTCGAAGTGATAGGGTTCGAGATGTTCCTGCAGCGGGTCGAGATAATCGAGCAGCGGCGGCGCCTCGGGATCGAGCGAGAACCAGACGAAGCTGTTCCAGGTATCGCATCTGACCGGGCGCAGCCCGCGGCAGGGCGGCGCGCCCTGCGGGAAGGTCTCGAGATCGGGGATGTTCACGAAATCGCCGTCGAGGCCGTATTCCCAGAAATGATACTGGCATTTGAAGCTGGTGGCATTGCCCTCGCCCACCATGATGCGGTTGCCGCGATGCAGGCAGACATTGTAGAAGCCGCGGACCGAGCCGTCCTGCTGGCGGACAAGGATGATCTCCTCCTTGCCGATGGTGGTGACGTGATAGTCGCCGGGGTCGGGGATGTCGTCCATCCGGCAGCCCAGCAGCCAGACCTTGGTCCACATCCGCTCCCATTCCAGCCGCATGTAATCGGCCGAGACATAGCGCTCCTTCGGGATCATCGCGTGGTCATAATCGGGGCGCGGCGCCGGGCCGGCCGGGGTGCGGGTGAAATCACCCGGCTTGATGCGTTCGATGGTCATGGCGGTTCTCCCTAGAACGGCACGCGCTTCGAATAGCCGCCATCCACCAGCAGGTGCGAGCCGTTGCACCATGAGGCGGCGGGACTGGCCAGAAAGACGGCGGCCTTGGCGATCTCCTCCGCCGTGCCCATGCGGCGGGTCGGTTGCTGGCGGATGGCGTTGTCGTAGATGCGCGAGCGGGCGACGCGAATCATCTCCCAGTTCGAGCCCTTGAACATGGTCGGGCCGGGCGACAGGCAGTTCACCCGGATGCCTTCCGGCGCAAGCTGCTGCGAGAGCTGCTTGGACCAGGTGATCAGCGCCGCCTTGATCGCGTTATAGGCCATGGGCGCGACGAAGGTCTCCGAGGCCGCCATTGTGCCGAGGATCAGGATCGAGGCCTGCTCCGAGCGGCGCAGCGCCGGCAGTGCCTCCTCGACGCCGCGGATCGCCGACATCAGGTCGATCTCGAAATTGCGGTACCAGTAGCGTTCCTCGTCGGTGCCGCCCCCGGCCGAGAGCGAGGCGACAAATATATCCAGCCCGCCAAGGGCGTCGACGGAATTGCGCATCCATTGCCGGACCGAGTCGCCATCGCGGCCCTGGACCGTCTCGGCATGGCTCCGCACCCCCTTCCCGGCCAGCAGCGTCCGCACCGCCGCCACTCGCTCAGGCGCGCGGCCGCAGGTCGAGACGTCGCAGCCCTCATCCGCCAGCAGCTGCAGGATGGAATGGCCGATGCCGCGCGTCCCGCCCGTCACCGCCGCCTTCAGGCCTTTCAATTGCAAATCCATGCCGCCGCATCCGCCCCCTGCTGTCCTTGCCGGGGGATATTACATCCCCAGCGCGGGAAAACAATAAGAATGCTTTACTTGTATAACTAAACATCATTATTGTATATTTATATCGGCAGAGCGGGCTGACCCGCTGGTGGTGAGGGAAGATGATGACGCTACAGACTGACATGGCGCGCCCGGATGATGCGACCGCCGCCTGCCCCGAACGCCCCGGCGTCCTGGCCGGGATCAGGGTCCTCGACCTGACCCGCGTCGTCGCCGGGCCACTGGCCGCCCAGACCCTGGCCGATCTCGGCGCCGATGTCGTCAAGGTCGAGCGCGTCGGCGATGGCGATGACCTGCGCACCCTCGGTCCGCCCTGGATCGAGGGCCGGCCCGGCGCCCCCGAGCAATCCACCTATTTCCAGATGGTCAACCGCAACAAGCGCTCGATCAGCCTCGACTTCTCCCGCGAGGAGGGCGCCCAGATCCTGCGCCGCCTCGCCGCGGAATCCGACGTCTTCATCGAGAACTTCCGCACCGGAACCCTGGCAAGATACGGCCTCGGATACGAGGATCTGCGCGCCGCAAATCCCCGCATCATCTATTGCTCGATCACCGGATTCGGCCAGACCGGCCCCTATAACGACCGCTCGGGCTATGACTATCTGGTCCAGGCCATGGGCGGGCAGATGGCCGTCACCGGCCAGCCCGAGGCCGATGGCGGCATCCCCACCCGCGTCGGCGTCCCCATCGCCGACATCACCGCCGGCAACAACGCCGCCATCGCCATCCTCGCCGCCCTCCGCCATCGCGACCGCTCCGGCCGCGGCCAGCATATCGACATCGCCCTCTTCGACAGCCAGGTCGCGCTGCTGATGAACAATATCGGCTCCTGGCTCAATGCCCGCGCCCCCCTGCCGCGCACCGGAAACGAACATCCCACCGCCGTCCCGAACGGCGTCTTCGAATGCGCCGACGGCTTCATGCTGATCGCCACCTTCAACGATCGCGAATTCGCCCGCCTCGCCGTGGCCCTCGGCAAGCCGGAATGGGCCGAGGATCCGCGCTTCCTGCGCTCCCGCGACCGGCTCGAAAACCGCGCCGCCCTCACCGCCGAGATCAACGCCGTCCTCGCAACCAATGCCCGCACCCATTGGATGGACAGGATCCTCGCCGCAAAGATCTCCTGCGGACCCATCAACGAAATGCCCGATATCGAGGACGATCCCCAGTTGCAGGCCCGCGGCATGTTCGTCACCCTCAACCATCCCGAAACCGGAACCGTCCGTATCGTCGGAAGCCCCCTCCACCTCTCCGAAACACCCGTAACCTATCGCAACGCACCACCTCTCCCAGGCGAACACAGCGAAGAAATCCTCACACAATTCCTAAATATCTCAAAAGATGAAATCAAAAATCTCAAAATAAAATCAATTATTTGAAATATGAGATCATGAGACAGACAGACGGACCAGAAGCCCATTACCTGCAAGCCCTGCGCGAGGGCCGGTTCCTGTTCCAGCGCAATGCCGAGGGGAACGCGGTCTTTCCGCCACGCCTCGTCGCGCCCGGCACGGGCGAGGCGCTGGCCTGGGCTGAATCCGCCGGGCGGGGCACGGTCTTTGCCGTCACCGAGCAGCCGCAGAAGCCGCCCGCCGCCAGTCGCTATATCGCGCTGGTGGAGATGGACGAGGGTTTCCGAATGCTGTCGCGCATCGAGGCGTCATCCCTTCCCGCCATCGGCACGCGCCTGCGCGCCGTGATCGACGATGAGGCAGACCCTCCGCATGTCTGGTTCCTGCCCGAGGACAATCATGACTGACACCGCCTTTCCCCGTGCCGCCTGCGCCATCGCCGGGGCCGCCACATTCGGCATCGGCCTTTGCCCCGGCCATACCGCGCTGGAGATGACGGCCAAGGCCGGGCTTCTGGCGCTGGAGGATGCGGGCCTGACTCTTGGCGATGTGGACGGCCTTTTTACCTGCCTGCCCGAGGACATGCTTGGCGGTCTCGCCGTCGCGGAATATCTGGGCGTCAGGGCGCGTTTCGTCGACAACAACCGCACTGGCGGATCGTCCTTCCTGAACCATCTGATGACCGCCTGCTTCATGATCTCGGCCGGTTATCTGAAAACCGCATTGATTTGCTACGGCTCCAACCAGCGCTCGGCGGCGGGCAAGCTTGTCTCGGCCCTGCGCGGCTCGGTCTACGAGGCGCCGCACCGGGCGATCATGCCGATCGGCGGCTATGCCCTCGCCGCGTCGCGCCACATGCACGATTATGGCACCACGCGCGAGAACTTGGGGGCCGTCGCACTGGCCGCGCGGGCCTGGGCGCAACTGAACCCCGAGGCGTTCCGGCGTGACCCGATGACGCTGGACGACTACCTGTCCGCCCGCATCGTCTCATCGCCGCTGGGCGTCGCGGATTGCTGCCTTGTGAGCGACGGCGCGGCCGCGGTGGTGGTGACGGCCCTGCCCCATGCCCGTGATCTTGCGCAGCTGCCGGTGGCAATTCTGGGCGCGGGGGCCGAAACCTCCCACAAGGAAATCGCGGCGATGCCGGATCTGTGCGTGACGGGGGCAAAACTTTCGGGCCAGCGCGCCTATGCCGCCGCCGGTTATGGCCCTGCCGACATGGACATGGTGCAGCTTTACGACGCCTTCACCATCAACACGATCCTGTTTCTCGAGGATCTGGGCTTCTGTCCCAAGGGAGAAGGCGGCCGTTTCGTGTCCGGCGGGCATATCGCCCCCGGCGGTGGACTGGCGGTCAACACCAATGGCGGCGGGCTGTCCTGCGTCCATCCGGGCATGTACGGGCTGTTCACGCTGGTCGAGGCGACGCGCCAGATCCGCAGGCAGGCGGGCGAACGGCAGCTGGAAAAGGCCGATCTGGCGCTCTGCCACGGCAATGGCGGTGTGCTGTCGTCCCAGACCAGCGTGATCCTTGGGCATCCCGACACGATCTGAAGCGAACCCTCCTCGCGCAATAAGCAAGCCCCCGGAAATCCGGGGGCTTCTCTCATGCACGACCCACCCCTACATGGGGCGGGCAGCCTGTCTCAGAAGCTGAACTTGACCACACCTTGCAGGCGGGTGTTGTCGAAGGTCATGCCGTCGAACTGCTCACGCTCGAGATAGCTGACTTCGGCACCCAGCATCAGCGACTTGGTGGCGAAATAGCGATAGGTCAGATAGGCCGCGCTGAGCTGCTTGGTGTAGAAATCCTCGGCGCCGGCATAGTCGTCATAGCGCTGGAAGCCATAGGCGGCCGAGATATCCATTTTCTCGCCCAGCTTCTGCGTGACGCCAGCCTTGAGCGCATTGGCCGTGATCGCATCGCCATCGGCGTCGATGTCAAAGGCATATTTGCCGAGGGCGCCGACCTCGATCCCGGAAGCGGCGGCATTGTTGAGCGACGTGGTGATGCCCTTGCCGCCCACATACTGGACCTGAATCTTGCCGCCCTCCCAGGCGTCGAAATCAGCGCCGAGCGAGACGCCGAAGCCATGGACGTCCTCGTCATTCGCGGTTTCGAGGGTGCGCAGGATCACACCCGAACCCACTTTCACCCTGGACCCCGCATAGCCCGCGAAAGCCGTCAGAGCGACGTCCGAGGACGAACCGGGTGCATAATCCTCTTCGATCGCGGCCCCGAAGCGCCATTGCTCGTTCGGGCGATAGGTGAAGCGAAGCTGCGGCGTGCGATAATAGCTGCCGCCCGCGGAGCCGTTGAAATCATGCACCGCGCTGGGAATACCTTCGGCGGAAACCCAGCTCGTCCAGGTCTGACCAGCGAGGAACGGCCCGATTTCGCCGTAAGCATGACGAAGGCGGAACGTGCCGCCGCCATTGCCGTAGAAGTCTCCCTCGATATTGACCTTCATCTCGCCCAGATCGGTATCGACCAGCGCCTTGACGCCCAGACGGCTCTCATAGGGATAGGCGCCGGAGCCCCCGTCCCTGACGCTGTCCGCGGTCACGCCTGCCATTGGTCCGGTCGTGGCGCCGAGGTCATAATGGTTGTCGGCATTCAGATCCAGCCGGGCATAGCCGTAGAAGTTCAGCTTGACCCCCGGCGCAGCGGTGACGGTGCCAGCCGAGGCCTGTTCGGCCTCAAGCGCCGCGACGCGTGCCTCGAGTGCTGCGACGTCCTGAGCAGCGGCGGCGTTGCCGGTGCCAAACAGCGCGGCGGCGACCAGCCCGCCTTGGGCGGTCCTCGTCAGATTGTATTTCATGTTTCCTCCCATGATCCGGTCCGGCCTCCGGGCAATGTTTCGCCGGACCCGGTCCGCAACCGCGACCGGGTGATTCTGTGAAAAAAGGGAACTGGCAGCAGGTCGAGGAGAGCTGACTCCCCTCATTCAGCCAAGCAATTCAGCCGCCTACACCTTCATAGATCCCCTCCTCGGGCAGTCCGCCGTCCGACCCGTCCTCCTCCCCGGAGACTGGGTTTCAGACCCGCTCGATCGCCAGGGCGATGCCCTGACCGCCACCGATGCACATGGTCACGAGCGCGCGCCGGCCGCCGATGCGCGCCAGTTCGGCCATGGCCTTGACCACAAGGATCGTGCCGGTCGCGCCGACCGGATGCCCCAGAGCGATAGCACCCCCATTCGGGTTCACCCGCGCAGGATCCAGCCCCAGCGCGCGCGACACCGCCACCGCCTGCGCGGCAAAAGCCTCGTTCGACTCGACCACGTCGAAATCCGCCGCGGTCAGGCCGGTCCTGGCCAGAAGCTGTTCGACCGCCGGGACAGGACCAATCCCCATCACCTCGGGGCGGACGCCGGCGACGGCATAGCCGGTGATCCGCGCCAGCGGCGTCAGCCCGGCCTTTTCGGCCGCATCGGCGCGGGCCAGCACCACCGCCGCCGCACCGTCATTGATGCCCGAGGCATTGCCGGCGGTCACGCTGCCATCCTTGCGGAAGGCGGGCTTCAGCCCGGCCAGCGCCTCGGCCGAGGTCTCCTTGGGGTGCTCATCGGTCACGAACTGGACCGGCCCCTTGCGCGTCCTGACCTCGACCGGAACGATCTGCCCGGCAAAGCGGCTCTCGGCGATCGCGCGGGCGGCGCGGGTCTGGCTTTCCAGCGCAAAGGCATCCTGATCGGCGCGGGAAACACCATGCTCCTCGGCAATGTTCTCCGCCGTGATGCCCATGTGCCCGGTGCCGAAGGGGCAAGTCAGCGTGCCGACCAGCATGTCCACCATCGAGGCATCGCCCATCTTCTGGCCGAAGCGCGCGGCCTGCACGGCATAGGGCGCGCGCGACATGCATTCGGCACCGCCCGCCAGCGCAAAATCAGCATCGCCCAGCATCAGCGCCTGCGCGGCCGAGACGATCCCCTGCACGCCCGAGCCGCAGAGCCGGTTGACGTTCATCGCGGGCGAGGTGTCGGGCACGCCCGCGCCCATGGCCGCCAGACGCGACAGATACATGTCGCGCGGTTCGGTATTGATGACATGGCCGAACACGGTCGTGCCGATCTGCGCGGGCTCGACCCCGGCGCGTTCGATGGCTGCGCTGGCCGCGATCACGCCCAGCTCATGCGGGGCAAAGCCCGACAGCGCGCCGCCAAAGCCGCCGATGGCAGTCCGGGCGCCGGAAAGGATGACGATATCGTTCATTGGATGATCTCTGTTTGGCCAGTTCAGCAATTGCTGAAATTGGGAACACGTTTCTCGACAAAGGCGGTCATGCCTTCCTTCTGGTCCCGGGTGGCGAACAGGGCGTGAAACAACCTGCGCTCATAGCGGATGCCATCGGCCAAGGCGAGGTCGGGCGCGCGGCGGACCGCGTCCTTGATCGACAGCACCGCAGGCAGGGACATGCCGGCGATGATCTCGGCCGTGTTCATCGCATCCTCCAGCAGGGTTTCGGCGGGCACGACCCGCGCCACCAGCCCCGCCCGCTCTGCCTCGGCCGCGTCCATCATCCGGCCGGTCAGACACATCTCCATCGCCTTGGCCTGACCG
>Ga0182736_1002115_pt1 | contig 16095 bp, 14 predicted proteins | sample eDN5th30CKraftBY_FD_128882 | JGI IMG/M metagenome (GOLD analysis project Ga0182736, IMG submission 128882) | Enriched backyard soil microbial communities from Emeryville, California, USA - eDNA 5th pass 30_C Kraft BY (version 2) (version 2) | ecosystem: Environmental > Terrestrial > Soil >... | reverse complement strand
CGTGGAACCGGCGGGTGATCGACACCGTGCTCGGGGCCGAGGAGCTCGTCGCGCTGCGATCCGCCTGCTCCCTCGACGCGGGCCGCTCCGCCCGGGCGGCCCTCGCCATCGCGACCGCCGTCCTGGCGGAGGTGCGCAAGGGCGAGATCCTCACCGAGGAGGAGCTCGCCGCCGCCCTGGCCCTCGAGCGAGGGCAGCAGCGGATCGACGAGCTCACCCGCGCCTTCGAGGGGCTGGCTCCCAGCGGCAAGAACCGCGCGCGGTTCGAGGACGCGATCGCGCAGGCGCGCACGCGCCAACACCGACTGTCGGAGACCCTGGCACAGGCGCTGGACGAGATGCCCCGCGCGCTCGACGCCCGGTTGAAGGAGGCGCTGCGCGCCGCCGGCGATCGGGTGGAGGCCGACGAGTCCCTGGCCGAGAGCTTCGCGGACGCGGTGGGCGCCGAGATCCCCGCCGGCGCGGCTGCGCGGCTCGAGCTGTCGGAGAAGCTTCGGGACGAAGAGGCGCTGCGGCGGCTCGCCCGGATCGCGGGGGCCTTCCGCGCCGACGCCCTCGCGGCGCGCAAGCGCAGGGTGCGCCGCGCGCCGTCCGAACTGCACCGGGTGTCCCGCGGCGCCGACCTCGCCCGGGTGCTGCCCGGCGAGCTGGCGTCGTACGCGTCGCCGCTCGCGCGCCTGGACTTCCTGCGGCGGTTCGCCGAGCGCGACCTCGCCACCTACGAGCTGGAGGGCGCCGACAGGGGCGGTCGAGGCCCCTTGGTGATCTGCGTCGACGGCTCGGGGAGCATGCGCGGCCCCAGGGAGCTGTGGGCCAAGGGCGTGACCCTCGCGCTCCTCGAGATCGCCCGCAGGCAGAACCGCAAGGTGGCCGCGCTGATCTTCGCCGGCGCCGACGATCCGCTCGTCCGCTTCGAGCTGCTCGCGCCGCGGGGGCGCAGCAGGGGCGGGCGGCGCGTGGTCGACCTGCCCCGCGTGCTCGACTTCGCCTCGCACCCGGCATCCGGCGGCACCGACTTCGAGGGGCCGTTGCGGGAGGCCCTGGCGCTCCTGGCCGAGTCGCGGCTGAAGGGGGGCGACGTCGTCTTCGTCACGGACGGCACCGCGCACCTGGACGACGACTTCGTGGCGGAGGTGCGCCGGGAGAAGCGGCGGCTCGGCTTCTCGATCCACGGCGTCCTCGTCGACGATCCGATGGGATCGGCGACGAACCAGGCGCTGACGGCCTCCGGGCGATCCGCCGAGGTCGAGCGGGGCGAGAAGGAGCTGCGCAAGGTCGCGGACGAGCTGATCGCCGTGTCGCGGCTCACCTCCACCGAGGTGCGCGGCCTGTTCGAGCGGATCTAGATCATGCGATCGATCGCCGCGCCTCCTCTGCCTCCGGCATGAGCGCGGCCACCGCCTCGCGCAGCTTCCCGGTGAGGAGATCGCGATCGGCCAGGGTGTGGCCCGCGACCTCCACCGGCGAACCGAACGCGATCCCCACCGCGCCGGGTTTCACCACGCGTGCGTGCTTCGGCAATAGGTCCCCGGTCCCCGCCACCGCCACGGGCAGCAGCGCGAGGCCTGTCTGCAGCGCCATCCGCGTCGCGCCCTTCTTGAACGGCATCAGGTTGCCGTCGGGCGACCGCGTCCCCTCCGGGAAGAAGATGATCGACAGGTCCTTGCCCACCCTGCGCCCCGTGCGGTTCAGCTTGCGCGTCGACTCGTCGCTGCGGCTGCGATCGATCGGGACGTTCCCGGCCGCCCACACCGCCTGGCCGAACACCGGGATGTAGAACAGCGATCGCTTGGCGACGAAGCGCAGCTTCTGCGGGATCGCGCAGACCACGAGCGGCGGATCGAGGAGGCTCTGGTGGTTCGACGCGACGATGAACTGCCGATCGTGGGGGAAGCGATCGAGCCCTCGCACCGCGTACCGCACGCCGCAGGAGGCGAGGACCGCCCGGCCCCAGAGCTTGGGGATGATGCGCGTGCCGTGGTTCCGCCCCAGGCTCAAGGCGGCGAACACCGTCGCCATCGGCGCGAACACGGCGGTGGCGGTGGCGATCCCGGCGTAGGCGATCGCCGTCTGACGCACGCTCATTCGAGCTCCTCCACTGCGGGAAAGAGTAGCACCTCGGCGATCGACTCGAAGCCGCCCAGGAGCATGAGCAGCCGATCGACGCCCACGGCGACGCCCGCCGCGGGGGGCATGCGCCCCACGGCCTCGATGAACCTCTCGTCCAGGGGCGGGACGGCCTTGCCCAGCCGGCGCCGCAGGTCCTGCTCGGCGACGAGCCGGCGCCGCTGCTCGGCGGCATCGTTCAGCTCGTGGTAGCCGTTGGCGAGCTCGCGCCCCGCCACGTACAGCTCGAAGCGCTCAGCCACCCGCCGATCGTCGGATCGCAGCTTGGCCAGCGCCGCCATGCTCGCCGGCCAGTCGACCAGGAACACCGGCCTGGGCCAGCCCAGGGACGGCTCGATCATCGTGAGGAAGATCGAGAAGAACAGGTCGTCGAAGCTCGTGCACGACGGCGGCGGCTCGAAGCCGCGGGCGCGGGCCCTGGCGAGCAGCGCTTTCGCGTCGCCGTCCATCGGCAGCTCGATGCCCGCGCGGGTGGCGAACGCCTCCTCCACCGTGAGCCTGTCCCACGGCGGCGTGAGATCGATCTCGCTTCCGCCCACGCGGATGCGCTCGCTCCCCGCCAGCGCCCGGGCGCCCCTCGCGCCGATCTCCTCGAGGTCGATGAGGATGGGGCCGTAGCCCCGGCCCGCCCGCACGTCGTCCGCGCCGATCGCCCGATAGAACTCGAGCATCGTGAACTCGGGGTTGTGGTGCGTGGCGATCTCGCCGTTCCGGAAGACCTTCGTGAGCTGGAAGATCCGCTCCCACCCGTCGGCGAGGAGGCGCTTCATCGCGAACTCGGGAGAGGCGTGCAGCCACATCTTCCGCGTGGGGCCGGACGCGCCCATCTCCGGGACGAAGATGGTCTCGAAGCAGTCGATGTGGGGCTCCATCCCCGGCGCGGTCACGAGGAGCGGCGTCTCCACCTCGTCGAAGCCCGACTCGGCAAAGTAGGAGCGGATCTCGCGGTACAGGGTCTGCCGCGCCCGGGACGCGGCGCGCTTGGCTGCCAGGGATGCCCTCATCGGCGCGGAACCTATCCGCTTCCCGGAGAGCGGAGCAAGGTTGGCACGCGAGGGATCGCCAGCTAAGTTCCCGCGCTCCATGCCTCGACACCTCCGCGAAGCCCTCCTCCTCGTGCTCCTGTTCGGGCAGGCCTGCGCCACCACGGTGGCGGCCACCCTGCCCGAGCGGCGCCTCGGCCCCGCGACGGAGGCCGATCGCGCGACGGTGGAGCGCCTGCGCCGCGACGAGCCCGCGCGGATCGCCGCGCAGGCGGAGCGGCTGTGGAGCCTGTGGACCACGGGCGAGGTGGCGGAGCCGTGTGCGGACGACGAGTGCCTGGGCACGCCGCCGTCGGAGCAGGACCTCCTCGCGCTGCGGCGGGTGCGCGGGGCGACCCGTGACGAAGAGGAGGGGCGGGCCCTCGGGCTCCTCGAGGCCCACCTGATCGGCGAGCGGATCGGGGCGGTCACGGCGGTCTTCCGCGAGAAGGAAGACGCGATCCGGTCGGCGCCGAGCCTCGTGATCGAGGGCAGCCGCCACTCGTTCCAGGATCTGGGCGGCCTCCTCGCCAGGGAGGCCGATCACGATCGCCGTCTCCGCGCGGCGGCGGCGGCGGCGCCCGTCCTCCGCGCGCTGGACGAGAACGCAGACGCCACGCGGGCGGCGATCGCCGCCCTGGCCGATCGCCTCGGCTACCGCGACGCCGCCGAGCTCCATTCGATCTTCCTGCCGCTGCCCGACGCCCGCCTGCGTGTCCTGGCCGAAGGGTTCCTCGCGGCGACCGACGACGCGTACCGGAGGGCCCTCGCCGAGGCGGCGCGGCGCGAGCTCGGCCTGTCGCCCGGGGAGCTGCGGCGCGCCGATCTCCCCCGGCTCTTCGGCGGCGTCCTCTTCGAAGTGCGCTTCCCTCGCGAGGGTGGACGGGAGGCCCTGGAGCGCACCTTCGCGGGCCTCGCGCTGGACAGACCCGCCTCGCTGCGGATCGACGACGAGCGCCGCCCCCACCGCATCGAGAGGCCCGCGTGCTTTCCCGTGGCGCCGCCCGGCGACGTGAGGCTCGCGCTGCCGTCGGCGCCGACGTCGGACTGGCGCCCCTCGTTCCAGGAGGCGGCGTGCGCGTGGCAGGCGACCCACGCCGGCGGCGGGCGGTTCGAGTTCACGCAGCTCGGCTGGCCTGGAGTCGCGCGCGGGCTGTCGCTGGCGGTGGGCGATCTGCCGGAAGCGCCGGCGTGGCTGCGCCGCAACACGCTCCTCACGGAGGCGGAGGTGGAGGCGCAGACCGCCGGCGAGGCGCTCCAGCGGCTCTTCGTCGCGCGCCGCGCCGCCGGCAAGATCCTCGCTTCGACGAAGGCGATGGAGCGCGCCCTCGGCGTCCCCGTCCCGACGGCGGAAGGGAGCCGCTGGCTGTCGGCCCGCGACGGCGGCGACTCACCCCGCGAGTTCGTGGCGCTCCTGCTCGGCGCCATGGCCACGGACCGGCTCGAGGCGCTCCACGGCGACGCGTGGTGGGAGTCGCCGAAGGCGGGCGAGACCCTAGTGGGCTGGTGGCGCCAGGGAGGCCGGCTCGATCCCGACGCGATGGCCCGGACCCTGGGCGCGAAGGACCTCGACGCGGCGCCCCTCGCGCGGCAGCTCGTCAGCAGGCTCGGGCCCTTCCTCTGCGATCCGCCGCAGCCGCCAGCACCGAAGGCGCCGCCTCCCGTGGCGCCGCCCGCGGACGCGCCTCCCGCCGCGGAGCCGCCGGCGGACGAGCCGCCTCCCGCGCTCTCGAGCCTCTGAGCTGCGTCACGCGACCGCCCGCGTGCATCGACGCGGGCGATCCCGTCAGGGGACGCGGAGCACGAGGCCCTTCAGGTAGCGCGTCTCCGGCGCGGTGAGCAGCACCGGGTGATCGCGACCCGCGCCCAGTCTCTCGAGGACCTGCACGTCCCGCCTCGCGTCTCGCGCGGCGTCGGTGACCAGCGCCTCGAAGTCCTCCGGCGACACGTGGTACGAGCAGGTGAAGGTGAGGAGCACGCCGCCGGGCGACAGGAGCTGCAGCGCCCGCAGGTTCACCTCTTTGTAACCGCGGGTGGCGGCGGCGATCGCGGCCTTGTTCTTCGCGAAGGCCGGCGGATCGAGGACGATCGTGTCGTAGCGCACGCCCGCGGCGATCTGGTCGCGAAGGTAGTCGAAGACGTTGGCGCAGACGACCTCGACGTTGCCCCGGCCAGACGTCGCCGCGTTCGCGCGGATGGAGTCGCAGGCGGCGTCGGAGATCTCCACCGCCGTCACCTTGTCCGCGCCCTTGGCGAGCTGCAGCGCGAACCCGCCGGCGTAGGAGAACAGATCCAGCGCACGCCCCTTCGCGTACGCGCCGGCCCGCAGGTGGTTCTCACGCTGATCGAGGAACGCCCCGGTCTTCTGCCCCTCGAGCAGATCGACCGCGATGGTGGCGTCGCCCTCGCGGTACGCCGTCGGTCCCTGGTACGCGCCACGCAGCACGCCCTTTTCCTGAGGTAGACCCTCGAGGATCCGCGTGCGGCCGTCGTTGCGCTCCACGATCGCGGCGGCGCCCGTGAGCTCCTGGAGCAGATCGCAGAGCTCGTCCTTGCGGCGATCGGTGGCCGGGATCCCCGTCTGGATCGAGAGCGTGTCGCCGTAGCGATCCACCACCAGGCCGGGGAGGAGATCCGCCTCGCCGTGCACCAGCCGCAAGCTGGTCACGCCGGGGAACATCGCCTCGCGCAAGGCGAGCGCCGACGCGATCCGCCCGCGCAGGAAGGCAGCGTCGACCTCCACCACCTCCCGCGCGACGAAGCGCAGCGCGATCTGCGAGACGGCGCCGTAGAACGCCGTCCCCAGCGCCTTGCCGCGTTCGTCCACCACGGCGACCGCGTCGCCGCTGGCGACGCCTCCGGGCACGGAGACGATGTCGCTGCGGTAGATCCAGGGGTGGCCGGCGCGCTGCCTGTCCGCGCCGCGCTTGGTGACGATGACCCGTTCCATGGGCACCCTTGTACGCGAATCTCGCGTCCAGGGATCGCCCATCGTCACGGACCTTCGGCGGCGGCCTTCGCGTCCTCCTCGGGCGGGCAGATGGCGCCGAGGTGGCGCTCCATCAGCTCGAGCGGCACGGCGAGGTCCAGGGAGAACCCGCCGTCGCCGCGGCGCACGCCCGCGAAACCGAGCAGCTCCGCGAACTCGTCCTGCCCCGAGGCCTTCGCCTGCAGCCGGGCCAGTGTGAGCGCCCCGCTCACGGCGTCGGCGAGGTCCGCCATCGCCGCGGACGACTCGCCGGGGACGTCCACGGTGAAGGCCAGGTCGTGGCTGGCGTCGACGTGGAGGTCGACGGAGCGCGCCGCCGCCTTCAGCTTCTCCGCGAGGGCCGGCTGGTCGGCGCCGAGGAGCTCGACGAGGCCGTCCACCGGGATGCGGCCGTAGGCGTCACCGTAGCTGTCGCCCTCGGAGAGGACAGGCGCGGCCTGCGAGCGCCCCTCGATCCGATCGATCGCCGCCTCGAGATCCGTCTCGCCACCCGGCGCGAAGACGATGATCTCGTCGCGCCACACAGCCAACGAACGGTCGCCCTTCGAGAGGATGCGGCCGGCGTCGCCGAAAGCTCGATCCTTGCTCCACTCCCCCGTATCCCAGCGCGCCTTGCCGAAGGTCCCGCTGACCAAGATGTTTGCCCCGTCCAGGGCGATCCGATCGACGTCTTCGAGCGGATCGATCCCGAGCTCGTCACGGAACTGGTCGAGCTCCCGCCGGGCCTTGCGCCCGAAGCAGTCGACGAGGCGTTCGCCGATGGGCGAATGGCGGAGGGCGTTCGCCTCGGCGACGACGACGAGCTCGCCCTTCGGCGCCGTGAGCGCCCGCAGCAGCGGATCGCGAGGCGCCTCTGTCGGTGCGGGCCCGTCGGCGACGGGAGCGGCCCGTGGGGGCGCGGCGATGGTGCGCCGCCGCTCTGCCCGCGCCTCCTCCTCCGGACGCATCCGCTGCGGGAACTCCACGGCGCGGACCGTCGGAGGCGGCGGATCACCCAGCGACGCCCACCACGCCGCGAGGATCGTGAGCACCACCGCGGCGGCGAGGAGGAGCCAACGTCGGGAGGAACCCTCTCGCGACATCAGAAGTCCTTTCCCTCGAAGCGCCACGCGGCCAGGGCGAGGGCCGCTCCGGCGAAGGCCGCCATCGCCCCCACCCGCGCTAGGAGGCCGAGGGGATCGAATGCGTCCGAGGCGGCGATCGCCATCGCGTCGCGGCAGACGGCGGAGACGCGGGGGAGGAGCAGGGTGGCGTACCGGAAGACCTCACGGCCGACGCCGGGCTGGAACACGGCAAGCGCGTCGTCGCGGTGGCCGGCGACGACGCCCGCGAAGAGCAGCGCGAACCCCACGCCGGCCGAGAGCGCCGCGCTGCGCGACCAGAGCGTCGCCGCCAGCATCGCCGCGTAGATCACGCCGAAGCTCACGCACGCCAGCGCGCCAGCGGCGAGGGGCCCCGGGGACCACACGCCGGTCTTCCACCCCAGGATCAGCGTGAGGCCGCCGGCGCCGAAGGCCGTGCCGAGGAGGGCGATGCACAGGACGCCGAGCCAAGTGCCCACGAGGAGCTCGGCGCGGCGCAAGGGGAGGGAGAGAAGGAGCTCGATCCGCCCGGGGCCGAGGAGGCGGGGGCCGAAATCCGAGCAGGCCACGATCCCGAAGGCGATGCCGCCGTAGAACACGATCCACGCGCTCGCGGAGAAGAGCGGGCGGAGCGCGGCCGCCACGGGTTCAGCGGACCCGCCGAGGTCCGCGCCGAAGAGCCGGGTGGCGGCGAGGGTGCCGTCCACCACGTCGAGCCGCAGGAAGAGCGCAATCACGCCGAGTATGAGGGTGATGGCACCCCCGAGCGCGAGGAACCACCGGCGGGACCGAGCCTCGAGGAGGAGATCGAAGGCGACGTGGGCGACGGCTCTCATGGTCCCTCCCGGGATGGTCACGCGGCCCTGCCCACGGCCTCGGCGAGGACGTCCTCGAGGTCGCGCAGGTCGGGCGACAGCTCGACGAGCCAGGCGCCCGAGGCTCGGGCGGCGTCGAGCCGCTCCCCGAGCTGGGCGGGATCGCGCGCGGCGCAGCGCCACGTGTCGGGGGCCTCGGTTCGGGAGAACCCCGCCGCCTCGAGCCGCGCGGGATCCGCGCCAGGGGCGAAGCGGACGCGGTGGCGATCGCTGCTGCCGCAGAGGGCGTCCACCGTCCCTTCCCGCACCAGCCTGCCGCCGCTCAGGATCCCGATCCGATCGCAGATACGCACCGTCTCCGACAGCAGGTGCGAGTTCAGGAAGATCGTGGCGCCGCGGGCCCGCTCCTCGGCGAGGATCCGCCGCACCTCGACCCGGCCGAGCGGATCGATGCCGTCGGTCGGTTCGTCGAGGACGAGGAGCTCCGGCGATCCGAGCAGCGCGGCGGCGAGGCCCAGGCGCTGCTTCATCCCCTTCGAGTAGGCGCCGATCCGTGCCCGCTCTCCCGCGAGGCCCACGCGCGCGAGGTGCCGCGCGGCCTCGCCGCGATCGCGGACACCCTTGAGCCGCGCGATGCTCGCCAGGAACTCGTCCGCCCTCCACGTGGGAGGAAGCGCGAGGCGCTCGGGGAGGTAGCCGATCCGCGCCCGGATCCGGCGGTCCGTCGGCAGGCCGCCGAGGACACGGATGGTGCCATCCGTCGGCCGGACGATCCCCAGCATGGACTTGATGAACGTGGTCTTGCCGGCGCCGTTGACGCCGATGAGGCCGAAGGCGGCGCCGCGCGGCACTGCGATGTCGACGCCCGCCAGCGCGTTCGCCGCGCCGTAGCGCTTCGAGAGCCCTGCCGCTTCGACGGCGTGCGGGGCGGGTGGCGCCCCGTCCGGCGTCACCGAGGCACCGGAGACGCGACGAACGCCTGCACGTCGCCCTCGTGGTAGGTCACCACCGCGCCGGTGGACATGGCCTCGGCGATCGCCGCGTCGCGCTCGGCGGCGGTCCACGGGTACAGGGCCTCGATCTCCTCGGGCCAAAGCACCACCGCCGCCCGCAGCGCCGCGATGAACAGGAAGGTCCAGGCCCGCTGCAGCTCCACGTCGAAGCGCCTGGGCCCCAGGGCCTTCTCCGCCCATCTCCCGATCGGCTCGAGCACGGAGACCGGCTGGTCGTCCTCGTCCACGTCGGGGCGTGAGAGGACCACGAGGCGGCTCTCCAGCTCGCCCTGCACCTTCGCGAACTCCTCCGGCGAGAGGTCGAGGAGCCGGGAGAGCCTGTCCGCCGTGACCTTGCCGCGGCGATCGAGGATCTCCAGCGCCTCCTCCGCCTCGCGGGTGAGCAGGCCGCCGCTGCGCGCCTCCTCCTCGCGCGGACCGGCGACGCTGACGAGGCTGGGCCACAGCTCCGCGCGGACCAGCGTGGGCTGCTCGAAGCAGAGGCGGGCCACGAGGAGGTCGGGCGCGCGCAAGATCTCGGGCATCCACGCGGCGAGGGTCGACGCGAGGGGACCCGTCGCGCGCTCCTCCGTCGTGCACGAGCGGCCGATGAGGGGATCGAAGAGATTGGGTAGCGCCGACTGCACCACCGGGTGGACGAGGTTGCGCTCCCGGGTGAAGGCGATGGCCTGCGTCGCGCTCTTGAGCGCGGGCCTCCCGCTGCGCCCGTGCCACCGCTCGCGGGCGGCGAGCGCCGCGGCGAGGCGCGGATCCTGGGCGCGTCCCTCCAGCGGGTGGAGCGGGACCTCCTTCGGCACCCACGGCGCCACCTTGCGCCTGGCCCGGGGGGCGATCGCCGACGCGGGCGCAGGCACCGGCCTCCTGGGCTCCTTCCCCGTGGCGAATGGGGCCTCGTCGGCGGCCGGCTCTTCGGCCTCCGCCTTCTTCGCGACGTGCCCGGCCTTCGCCCGGAGCGCCGCGGCCTTCACCGCCTCCAGCCGCGCCTTCGCCTCCGCGCTGGCCGGTGCCTTCGCCCTGGGGGCCGCCTTCGCAGCGGGCTTCGCTGCCGTCGTCTTCGAGGCGCCGGATCGGGAGGGGGCCGACTTCTTGGCGGCGGCGGTGCTCGGCTTCTTCACGTGAAGCGAAGAGGCCTTCACGCCGCCCTTGGGCGGCTTGGCAACCGGCGCACGCCCGGCTGCGGGCTTCGCGCGCCGACCCGCCGACTCCTGCACCTTTCGCGTCCGAGAGATCGCCATGGAATCCTCAAGCCTCCGCCAACGCCTGGTCGAGGTCGTCGATCAGGTCCTTCACGTCCTCGATCCCGACGGAGAGCCGGATCAAGCCGTCGGAGATCCCCAGCTTCGCCCGCGTCTCGGGCGGCACGGACGCATGCGTCATGATGGCCGGGTGCTCGATCAGGCTCTCGACGCCGCCCAGGCTCTCCGCGAGGGCGAAGATCTTCACGCGGCGCAGGAAGCGATCGGCGGCGGGGAGCCCGCCGCGGATGACGAAGGTCATCATCCCGCCGGCGCCCTTCATCTGCCGGCGGGCGAGGGCCGCCTGCGGGTGGCTGTCGAGGCCCGGCCACGTCACCTTCTCCACCTTCGGGTGGGCGAGGAGGTGGTTCGCGATGGCCTCCGCGTTCCGCTGGTGGCGCTCCATGCGCACGCCGAGGGTCTTCAGGCCGCGCAGCACGAGGAAGGAGTCGAAGGGCCCGAGCACGGCGCCAGCGGCGTTCTGCCGGAAGTAGAGGCCCTTCGCGAACTCCTCGTCGCTGGTGACCACGCAGCCGCCCACCACGTCCGAGTGGCCGTTCAGGTACTTGGTCATCGAGTGGACCACCACGTCGATGCCGTGCTCGAGGGGCCGCTGGAAGTAGGGCGAGAGGAAGGTGTTGTCGGCGACGCTGCGCACGCCGGCCTTGCGGCAGATCGCGGCGATCGCGGCGAGGTCGGCCAGCTTCAGCATCGGGTTGGTGGGCGTCTCCACCCACAGGAGCTTGGTCTTCCCCGGCCGGATCGCCGCCTCGACGTTGGCGGGATCGGTCATGTCGACGTAGGTGAACTCCAGGCCGAACTGCCGGAACACCTTGTCGAAGAGGCGGAAGGTGCCGCCGTAGAGATCGTCCGAGCAGACGACGTGGTCGCCCGTCGAGAGGCTCTGGAGGATGCAGGTGGAAGCCGCCAGCCCCGACGCGAAGACGGCGCCATGGCGCCCGCCCTCGAGGGCCGCGAGGCAATCCTGCAGCGCGAAGCGGGTGGGGTTCTGGGTGCGGCTGTACTCGAAGCCCTTGTGCTCGCCGGGGCCGGTCTGCACGTAGGTCGACGTCAGGTACACCGGCGTCATGATCGCGCCGGTGGTGGGATCCGGCGCCTGCCCGGCGTGGATCGCCAGGGTGTCGAATCCCTTGCCGGTTGCTCCGCTGCCGTCTCTGGCCATCTCGCCCGCTCTCCTTCGGCAAGACGACCGGATGGAAAGCCCGCCTCCGAGGTCAGGGAGCAGGCGCCGCGTGCACGGGGCTTCCGGTCGCCCTCCAGGCACCTAGGGGCCAGGAGGGCGCCTTATATACCACAGGGCTCGGGTTTTCGGGGCCCGACAGGCTGTCAGACCTGGAAGCCGTTCGCCTTCATCCAGGCGTCCGAATAGAACTTCGAGATGTAGCTCTTCCCGCCGTCGGCCAGGATCGCGACGATGGTCTTGCCGCGCCCGGCCTCGCGGGCGAGCTGCAGGGCCACCGCCACCGCGCCCCCCGCCGAGCCGCCGGCGAAGATCCCCTCCTCGCGGGCGAGCCGCCTCGCGTACTCGAAGCAGATCGCGTCGTTCACCTGGCGAACGTCGTCGAGGACGGAGAAGTCCATCGCCTTGCAGAGCATGTCCTCGCCGATCCCCTCGACCTTGTAGGTGTGGGGCTCGGAGAGCTTCCCGGTCTTGAAGTACGAGAGGTAGACCGAGCCCTCGGGATCCACGCCGACGTTGCGGATGGAGGCCTTCTTCTCCTTGAGGAACTTGCCCGTGCCCGACATCGTCCCGCCGGTGCCGAGGCCGGCGACCAGGTAGTCGATCTCGCCGCCGGTCTGGCGCCAGATCTCGGGGCCCGTGGACAGGTAGTGCGCCTCGACGTTGTCCGCCGAGTGGTACTGGTTCACGTAGAAGCTGTTCGGCGTCTCGCGGGCGATGCGCTTGGCCGTCTCGTAGTACGACTCGGGCGACTCCGCCGGCACGTTGGTCGGCGTGACGATCACCTCGGCGCCGAAGGCGCGCAGCGTGTCGATCTTCTCCTGCGACATCTTGTCCGGCATGGTGAAGATGCACTTGTAGCCGCGCACCGCCGCCACCATCGCCAGCGCCGCGCCCGTGTTGCCGCTCGTGTTCTCGACGATCGTCCCGCCGGGCTTGAGCAGGCCCTCCTTCTCGGCCTTGTTCACGATGTGGACGGCCATGCGATCCTTGATGGCGCCGCCGGGGTTCATGTACTCGCACTTCACGTACACGGCGGCGTCGTCGGGGCCCGTGAGCTTGTTGAGCCGCACCAGCGGCGTCTCGCCGATGGCGTCGAGGATGTTGGCGCAAGCGTCCATGTTGGTCTCTCCGTCCCGGCGAAGGTGCGCGGGTCGTCGGGGTCTATAGAAGGCTCGATCCGCCGGGTCAACGGGCGGGCGGCAGGTGCAACGAACCCGCGGGGCGTGCTACTTCCTCCGGCATGCCGGAAGCCTCCTTCGAACTCCTCCGCCGCCACGCCGCCGGCGCCGCGAACCTCGCCCCCGATCCCGCCTGGCCGGTGGTGCGCCTCAAGCAGGACGCCTCGAACCGCTCCTACTTCCGGGTGGTCCTCCCAGGCCGCAGCTACGTGCTCATGTCCATGCCCGCCGGCGCGCCGAGCGAGGAGGCGACCAAGGGCGCGGCTTCCACCGAGCTTCCGTTCGTCAACGTGCACCGCTACCTGCGCGGCCTCGGCATCCGCGTGCCGGCGATCCACTCCTACGACGCCGACGCCGGGATCATGGTCCTGGAGGACCTGGGCGACGTCACCTTCGAGGCGGGGCTGTCGCGCGGGACCGACGCGCGGGAGGCGCTCTACGGCAAGGCGATCGACCTGCTGGCCTCCCTGCGGGCCCGCGCCGACGAGAGGCCGGATCCGTCGTGCCTCTGCGCCACCCGCAGCTTCGACTTCGACCTGTACCGGTGGGAGCTCGATCACTTCCTGGAGTGGGGCCTCGAGGCCCGCGAGGAAAAGAAGCTCGAGGGCCACGACCGGGAGCGCTTCGCGGTCCACGCCGACGCCATCTCCCGCGCGCTGGCCGAGCTGCCGCGGGGCTTCACCCACCGTGACTACCAGTCTCGCAACCTCATGCTCCTCCCCGGGGACGAGCTCGCGGTCATCGACTTCCAGGACGCGCTGCAGGGGCCGCGGCAGTACGACCTGGTGGCGCTGCTGCGCGACTCGTACGTGGAGCTGCCCCTCGACTTCGTGGAGCGCATGCTCGGGCGCTACCTCGATCGCCTCGCCGCCGAAGGGGGACCGCGCCTGGAGCGCGAGCCCTTCGTCGCCGACTTCCACCTCCTCACCGTCCAGCGCAAGCTCAAGGACGCGGGCCGCTTCGTCTTCATCGATCGGGTGAAGAAGAACCCGTCCTTCCTCCCGTACGTGGCGCCGTCGCTGCGCTACGTACGGGAGGCCCTCGCCCGGCGTCCCGAGCTGGAGGAGCTGGCCGCGATCCTGCGGCGGCACGTGCCCGAGCTCGCATGATCGCGATGATCCTCGCGGCGGGCCTCGGCACCCGCCTGCGACCCCTCACCGAGCGGGTGGCGAAGCCGGCGCTGCCGATCCTGGGCGACACGCTCCTCGGAAACAACCTGGCCCTCGTCGCGCGCGCGGGCTGCGACGAGGTGGTGGTCAACGCCCACTGGCTGCCCCACACGGTGGCGGCGGCGGCGCGGAATGCGGCGGAGCGCCTGTCCCTGCGCCTGCACCTCTCCTTCGAGCTCCCCGACGTGCGGGGCACCGGCGGCGCGCTGGTGGCGGCGCGTCCGCTCCTCGATCGCGGCGCGCCCTTCCTCCTGCTGAACGGCGACGTCCTCACCGACCTCGATCCCGCCCGCGCCGTCGAGGCCCATCGCGCGTCGGGCGCCGACGGCACGATGGTGCTGCGGCCGATGCCGTCGGGCGCGGACTTCGCGCCGGTGGAGGTGGACGAGCGGGGCCTCGTCGCGCGCATCGCGGGCCACGGCAGGGCGATCGCCCCCGGCGAGACGCTGCGGCCCTTCGCCTTCACGGGGATTCACGTCCTCTCCCCGGCGATCTTCGACGCCCTCCCTGCGCAGGGTGCACCTTGCGTCAACCGCCAGGGCCACGCCGTGCTGATCGCGCAGGGGCGCCGCGTGCTCGGCCACGTGGAGACGGGCGGATCGTGGTCCGACGTCGGCACGCCGGAGCGCTACCGCCTGGCGAACCTCGACGTCCTCGAGGGGCGCTGCCGCATGCCGGGCTGGCCCTTCGGCGCGGCGGAGCGGGAGCCTGGCGTCTGGATCCACCCGGACGCGACGGTCGACGCGTCTGCCGTCCTCGAAGCTCCGTGCTGGATCGGCCCGGGCGCGCGGGTGGCCGGTGGCGTGCGCGTCGGCCCGCGGGCGGCGCTCCTCACCGGTAGTGAGACGCTGGCCGACGTGACCGACGCGGTGGTGCCTGCGGGCTCATCGGTCCGCGCACCCACGGCGCGAGCAGTGGCCGGGATCTGATGAAGTGATTCAGTCCTCGATGCAGCGCACGAGGATCGCGGTGATGTTGTCGATCCCGCCGGCCTCGTTGGCCGCGTCGATCAACGCCTGCACCTTCTCCTGCTCGCTCCCGCCGCCGCGCATGGTGGCCGCGATCTGGTCGTCGGAGAGCATCCCCGACAGGCCGTCGGAGCAGACGAGGTACTGATCCCCGGGCCTCGGGCGGTCCTGCACCACGTCGACCTGGAGGGCGTCCTGGATCCCCAGGGCCCGCACGATCACGTTCTTGTGCGGGAAGGCCTCGATCTCCTCTTCCGTGAGCTTGCGGGCCTTGATGAGGTCGTTGAGGAGCGAGTGGTCCTCGGAGAGCTGCCGCAGCTCGCCGTCCCGCATGCGGTAGACGCGGCTGTCGCCGGCCCAGCCCACGTAGGCGATGCCGTCGGCGAAGTAGATGGACGCCACCGTGGTGCCCATGCCCTTGTAACGGGGCTCGCGGCGGGCCTGATCGCAGATGCGGGCGTTGGCCTGGCGGATGCCGACGACGAGGCGGTTCTCGTCGTAGCTGCGCTCGGGGTCCATCTTGAACGGCCAGGTGAGCTCCCGGTCGCCGCCGGTGAGGCGGAAGAACGCCTCCAGCTCCGCGACCGCCATCCCCGACGCGACCTCGCCGGAGGCGTGCCCGCCCATCCCGTCCGCGACCACGAAGAGGCCCTCTTCCTCGAGCAGGAGGAGGCTGTCCTCGTTGCCGGTGCGCTTCATGCCGACATGGGTACCGCCTGCGGCCTCGATGCGCATCCAGCCCTCTTTCGACTTGCTCCCACGGAGTCTCGGACGGCAAAGCACTACCGGATGGCCGGACGGCAGGCAAGGGCCCGCGCTCGAAAATGCACCCGGTCGCCCACGGCCACGCCGGCGGCCTGCAGGGTCCCCGCGGGCAGCTCCACCACCCCGCGCGCACCGAGGACGGGCAGCGTCGCCCGCCACGGCGCCAGCGAGTGGATCGCGCGAAGCACGCGGCCCTCCCGATCGAGGAAGAGGACGTCGATCGGGTAGGACATGAAGAAGGTGTGGATCGATGAGCACGGCTCGATGTGGAGGCCGCGGCCGGAGGGGAGGGCGCCCGTCCCCAGGAGGCCCCGGAGCCTCTCGCCGACGCGCGTCGCACGCCGAGCATCCGTGGCGAGCACAGAGCCGCGATCGGTCGTGATCTCGTACGTCACGATTGCCCCCGTTCCCCGAGCGGATCGTGTTCTACCATGGCGGCACCATGCTCCCCGAAGTCACGCCGCCCCTCTCGATCGTCCTCGTCCATCCGCAGATCCCTCCCAACACGGGCAACGTCGCCAGGCTCTG
>Ga0182736_1002114_pt1 | contig 16099 bp, 14 predicted proteins | sample eDN5th30CKraftBY_FD_128882 | JGI IMG/M metagenome (GOLD analysis project Ga0182736, IMG submission 128882) | Enriched backyard soil microbial communities from Emeryville, California, USA - eDNA 5th pass 30_C Kraft BY (version 2) (version 2) | ecosystem: Environmental > Terrestrial > Soil >... | reverse complement strand
GCCGATCTTGACCGGGACGTTGATTTCGCCGGGTCCATCCTTGTAGGGACCGCGATGCGTCACGCCCGCCGCGAAGACCGGAAAGTCGCCGACGATTAGCACATCGGAATCGCGGATCGCCCCATCGATCACAATGCCGCCGACGCCGCGTTTGGCCGACCAGCGCAGCATGATTTCGCCGAAGATGGCGTTGGTGAGGTCGCCGCCCGCATCGACGACGATGATGTCGCCGGGCTCGGCAATGTCGATTGCCTTGTGCACCATCAGATTGTCGCCGGGACGCGCATTGACGGTGATCGCGACCCCGAGCATCGCCGCGCCTTTGTAATAAGGGCGCAGACGCGAGCCGCCGCCAAACATGCGCGCCATATTATCGCTGACGATCGGCGTCGGCAGGCCGCGAAACGATTCGAGCAGCGCCGGGTCGATTTTCGGCGGACGCGGGTTAATCCTGAAACCGGACGGCATGGTCGAAACTCCTCGTGTTGTATCGTGTTACGCTTGGGACCGTAGCAGCCCCATCAAGTCCTTCACCGAAGACTGATGTTCGAGGCGCTCGATCATGTCGATAGCCTGGACGATGTCAGATTCGGCTCTGAAAGGTGCGGCATAAGTGCGGAACTTCGTCTTGAGTTCCTCGCTCGACAGCGGGTTCTCGAACGAGCCGCGCGGATGGTCGCAACGCGCGGACAGAACCGTGCCGTCCTTCATCTCGATTTCGGCGATGGCCTGAACGCCTTGCAAGGCCGGATCGGCGGCGAAGGCGATCTTCTCCGCTTCCCGCCGCAGCAACGGATCGCTGATGCGCCCGGCCTCGTACTGCTTCATCGTCAGCTCGCGGTCACGCAGGATGACCGCCGCGGTGTAATGGGCGGAAATCAGCGCCTCGAACTTTCCGTTGTAGTGCGGCAGCTTGCCATGCATGTCGTAAACGGTCGGGCTGAGTGCGATGCGGACCGCGCGAATGGCATCGCTGTCGATCGTATGGCGCTCGACCAGATCGAACAGCGCCGTGTTGATACCTTGCATCGGCGAGCCCGACGGCCAAAGCCGCAGGCTGATCTGTTCGAGCTCCCAGCGGCGGCCGATGTCCTCAACGACCCGGCCGGGCTCGACGCCGTCGACATAGGTGGAATAGAGCCCGCCGTCCTTGGCGGTCAGAAACTCCTGCGTCGCGATAAAGTCCTGCGACGCCAGAATGGCCGCCATCAGCCCCGACAGGGCGGCGCGGCTTTGATGAAACTTGATGACGGGCGTTTGCCAGGCGGCGAAGGTGCCACTCGCCTGACTGCCGGCGATGCCGAAGGCGCGCGCCATGCCGGCGGCATCGAGCCGCAGCAGCCGACCGGTGGAAGCGGCCGCGCCGAACGTGCCGAATACTCCCGGCCCATGCCAGCCGCGCTTGCGAAATGCCGGATAGTCCGCACCGAGGCCCACGCGGGCCGTCACCTCGAGACCGGCCGCCAGCGCGACAAGCAATTCCCGCCCCGTCAGTCCGTCGCGCTCGGCCACGGCCAGCGCGGGCGGGACGACCTCCGGCGTGACATGGGTGTGCGTCGGCCGGTAGACGTCGCACATCGTCACGGCCGTGATGAGATAGCCGTTCAGCAGCGTCGCGCCGGCCAGCGACAGCCGGCCGCCGCCGATCACGCTGCTGTCGGCGCCGCTGCCCAGCGCCGTCGCCAGACCTGCGATCTGCGGGGTCTCCTCGCTGGCATGACCTGCAAAGGCGCAGGCCACCGTACCCAGCAGAATGTTCTTCACGTGCGCGCGCGCGGCCGACGGAAGATCCTCGTATGACAGCTCGGACGCGAAGGTCGCGAGCCGCGCGGTAATTTCCTGCGGGTCCCTCAGCACATCCCTACTCCGATAAAGATCCAGGAGGCGTATCGCCGTGGATCGCGCGCCAGACCGTCTCGGATCGGGCCGGCATGTCGATATGGCTGACGCCGAACTCCGAGAGCGCATCAACGATGGCGTTGGCGGTCGCCGGCATGGCGCCGACGCTGCCGGCCTCGCCCGCGCCCTTGATGCCCAGCGGATTGGTCTTGGTGAATGTCGGCCTGCTGAAGACATCGATGGTGCACAGATCGTGCGCATGCGGCACCGCATAGTCCATGAACGATCCGGTCACGAGCTGGCCGTCGTCGTCGAATTGGACGTCTTCCATCAGAATTTGCCCGACGCCCTGCGCCACGCCGCCGGCAATCTGGCCTTTGACCAGCAGCGGATTCAGGACCGTGCCGACGTCGTCGACGACGGTGTAGCGTACGATCGCGGTCTTGCCGGTGGACGGCTCGATCTCGACCTCGCAGACATGGCAGCCGTTCGGGAAATTCTCGACGCCGACGGAGAAGGTCGAAACGGCGAACAGCCCCGGCTCCATGCCGGGCGGCAGCCTGTTCAGGTTGAAGGCGAGAATGCCGACTTCCTGCATGGTTATTGTCTTGTTTGTCAGCGCGCTGGAGAAGAGCCCGTCGGCGAAAACAATATCGCCGGCGGCGATGCCGAGGTGGTGACTGGCGATCAGCGTCGCCTTCTCGATGATCTTGGCGCCCGCGATATGGAATGCATTGCCGGACATCGTCGCCGAGCGCGATGCCCCGGTGCCCTCGCCCAACGTGATTTGGTCGGTATCGCCCTGGATGTAGCGGATCTGCGACGCCGGGATGCCGAGTTGGCCGGCCACCACCTGGGTGAACACCGTTTCGTGTCCCTGCCCCTGGGTGAGCGAACCCGACACGATCGTCACCGACCCGTCGCGCTCGAAGCGGATCTCGGCGCCTTCGAAACCCTTGGCCGCGGCCCGCTCGATCACGTAGGCGAGGCCCAGACCGCGCAGCAGGCCACGGTCCCGCGACTGTTGTTTGCGCCGAGCAAATCCGGCCACGTCGGCTTTGTTGACCGCCATATCGAGACACGCGCGAAACTCACCGCAGTCGTAGGTCAGGGTGAGGCCGGTCTTGAAGGGCATCGCCTCCGGCGGAATGAGGTTGCGGCGGCGCAAATCGATCGGGTCGATGCCGAGCCGGTCGGCGGCGATATCGACCATGCGCTCGATGACGTAGGAGTATTCGGTGCGTCCGTTGCCGCGATAGGCGCGCACCGGATTGGTGTGGGTGTAGACCGCCGTGGTCGTCGCATACATGGCGGGGGTCCGGTACACGCCCGCGAGCGCGCCCATATTGTCCGCGTAGGACGGAAACATCGTTTGCGAATACGCGCCGGCATTGGCCACGTTTTCCACGCGCATGCCGACGAAGCGGCCGTCGGCGTCGAGCGCCAGTTCGGCATCCATGATGTGGTCACGGGCATGCGCGTCGCCGAGAAACGCCTCGGAGCGCGTGCTGGTCCATTTCACCGGGCGGCCGGTCAGCTTGGCCGCCACCAGCGCCAGCGCCGCCTCGTTGTAGACCGGCGCTTTCATGCCGAAACTGCCGCCGACGTCGTTACTGACGATCCGGACGCGGCTCTCCGGCACCTTCAGTACGTGCTTGGCCAGATCGGCGCGGTACATCATCACCCGCTGCGCCATGGTATAGGCGGTGTACTGGCCGGCCACCGGGTCATAGGTTGCAACTACGCTGCGCGGCTCGAGGGGGGCTGCGATAATGCGGTTGATCGTAAAGCGCTGCCGGACGACATGAGCGGCGCCGGCGAAAGCCGCTTCGGTCGCCGCCTTGTCGCCTTCCGCCTGAAAGAAGCAGACGTTGTCCTCGCAGTCGTCCCAGACGGCCGGCGCCTGCGGACGGATGGCCTGCGCGATCGAGAACGAGGCGGGCAACGGCTCGTAGTCGACCTTGACCAGTTCGGCGGCATCGAGCGCCTGCTCGCGGGTCTCCGCGACCAAGAACGCCACGCAGTCGCCCACCCAGCGCACGCGATCGACCGCGAGCACGGGATAGGCAGGACGGTAGATCGGTTTGCCGCCGCGACGCGTCCGACCCTCGGCGACCGGCAGCGTGCCGAAGCCAGCAGCCACCCAATCGGGCCCAGTCAGAACCAGCAGGACGCCGGGAGCACCGCGCGCGGCCGCAACGTCAACGGATTTGATCCGCGCATGGCCGTGCGGCGAGCGCACGACCACACCATGCGCGCTTCCAGGCAGGCTGACGTCATCGACAAAACGGCCGGCTCCCTTGAGCAGACGCTCGTCCTCGAGCCGCCGCACGGGCTGACCAAGCGCGAAATCGACCATGGCGAGTACAAGACCCCGATGACATCGACCGCAGAATGGGCAGACTTGGATAGTAAAAAAAGAGATATTTTGCTATGAGGATTGATCGCAACCGGGAATGAAAGCGTCCGCCGCATGATGACGTTCAAGCAGCTCGAAGCCTTGCACTGGATCGTCGAACTGGGCGGGTTCGCAGCCGCGGCGAAGAAACTGAATACGACGCAGTCCGCCATCTCGAAGCGCATCAGCGAGATGGAGTTGACCTTCTCGACCCAGTTGTTCGACCGCACCCAGCGGTCGGCGCAGCTCACCGAAGCCGGGCACCAGATGGCCGCCCTGGCGGCCACGCTGCTCGAGCAGCGGGATATCGCCGTCGACCGGTTCGCCCGGCTCGACGTCATTCGGCGCCGGGTCCGCATCGGCCTCACCGAGCTGACGGCGATGACCTGGCTGCCGCGGCTGGTGCGCAGAAATCAGGAGAAGTTTCCGGGGGTCGTGATCGAGCCGGACGTCGACCTGAACGAAAACCTGCGCGAGAAAGTGCTCGCGGGCAATCTCGACATCGCCATCGTTCCGGATGCCGTCGAACATTCGCGCCTGCTCAGCACACGACTGGGCAAGGCCAAATTCCGGTGGATGTGCCGGCCCGGCTTCATGCAGAAGCCCGGCACCATTTCATTGCACAACCTGGCCGAGATGACGTGGCTCGTTCAGGGCGAGCGATCCGGCACGGGCCAGATCTACAAGAAGTGGTTCAAGTCGCACCGAATTGACCCGGTCCGCGTCATCCAGAGCGACAGTCTGGTCGCCGTCATCGGCATGACGATCTCCGGCCTCGGCGTCAGTTATCTTCCCGAGCGATGCTTGTCGCCGTTGGTCAATCGCGATCTGCTGCAGGTTCTCGACGTCCGCCCCGCTCTCCCCGCCATTCAATATGTGGCGCTGAGCCGGGTCGGCGGACAAACCGCGATGATCGAAGCGATCACAGCACTCGCGGTCGAGTGCTGTGATTTCTCGCCGATGTTCCAGGCCGCGCAAGGCCGATAGGCTGGCCGCGGGGGCTGCCATACGGGCAACAACCCGAACAGCGCGCCTCAACAGCGACGGAACTGACGCCGCGGCCTGCTAAGCAAGTGCCCCTAAAGGTGTTCCCGGAAGAAATCAATTGTAAGCCCCAAAGCGCGATCGGCTTCCGGCTTGCTGTATGTCTTGCCGCCGATGCGCGCGAACGCATGGTCAGCGCCCGGATACTTGTGGATCGTCACCAGGGGATTGGGTGAAAGCCTGCGCTCAAGCAACTCGTTGACCTCGGCCTGAACCCACCGATCCTTCATGGCCATGTGCAGAACGAAGGGCCGGTGAAGGTTCTTCGCTTCGCTTATGCGATGCTCAATGTAAGTGCCGTAATAGGCGACGGCACAGTCGATATCGGTGCGGCAGCACATCAGATAGCAGAGCTTGCCGCCGAGACAGTAACCTACGGCCCCGACCTTGCCGTTGCACTCCTCCAGCCCCGCCAGATAGTGCCTGATATCCTCCATATCCTGAACGCCGAGATCGTAGTCAAAATCGTAGTAGAGATCGAAGGCCTTCTTGATGTCCTCGGGATTGCCGTCCGAAAGCTGGACGCCTGGTTCCTGTCGCCAGAACAGATCCGGCACCAGGCAGATAAACCCTGCCTCGGCAAATTCATGCGCGTGATGCCGCATCGTGTCGTTGACGCCCCATATTTCCATGATGGCGATAACGGCTCCGACCGGCTTCTTGTCCGGATAGGCAATGTACGCACCCATCTCGCCGTCGCGCAGTTCGACCTTGATATTCTCTGTTCTCATGGTTCCGGTCCTTACAATTTCAACAGATCGCGGGCGTTACCCGCCCAAATACGTTCGAGCTCGGCTTTCGGAAGCTCCAGTTGCTCGACGCCGCGAATGGTGTCGACGATAAGCGCGCGGCCTTGATCGGCATCGAACGGCGCATCGGTCGCGAACAGGCAGCGCGACGTTCCGAAGAACGCATGCCCGCAGCGGGTCGGCGCGACCTCCCCGCCGATCGCGGTGTCCGCATAGAGCATCTTGAAGTAGTCGATCGGCGCTTTCTTCAGCCCGCGCTCCTCGGCGACCGGGTTGGTCTCCGTGGTGCCGAAGAATATCTGCTTGAACCCCAGTTTGATCTTCACCGGAAAGTACGGAATCATTCCGCCCATATGATGGGTGATGATTTTGAGCCCCGGCAGTTCGTCCAGCAGGCCGGAGTAGATCAGGCGCGTCATGCAGGCCGTGGTCTCGTAAGGCCAGCCGAAGCTGAACCATACTTCGTCCTCGGACTGCTTCTCGCTGGCGTAGTCCGCGAAGTTCGGTCCGCGCATGGGATGGACCCAGACCGGCAGATCGTGCTCGGCCATGCGCCGGAACAACGGCCTGAATTCCGGATCGCTGAGCGGTTTACCAGCGACATTGGTGAAGACCTGGACGCCGCGCGCCCCCAGATCCTTGATCGCACGATCGGCCTCTGCCAGCACCGCTTCCATGTTGTTCATCGGCAGGGCCGCAGTGAAAGTCGGAAAGCGATCCGGGTACTTGCGGCAGATATCAGCCAGAGAGTCGTTGGCGAGCCGGGCCAGATCGGGCGTTACATCCGGTCCCGCCACCAGCTCCAATGGCGGATTTGCGAGCGAGAGAACCTGCTGCAAGCCGTCGAACTCGTCCAGCAGCCGCAAGCGCGCATCGACGTCGACAAGCGCCTTCAGACGCGGAAACGCCGTCGTCGCGACGTGGCCGGGAATAAGCTGCGTCAGCCTTTCAAGATAGGGCTTCGGCATAAAGTGATTGAACACATCGATAATCATGGCATAACCCGTTTTCTGGTTCGTTCAAGTGAGCAGCGGGAACAGACGACGCGGATTCTCTTCGGCGATGACCCGCATTTCCGCAGCCGAGAATCCTGCCGCCCGAACGGTCGACATCGGATCGAGATCGGCCGGCGGAAACGAGTAGTCGGTACCGAGCACGATCCGCTCGACCGAGACGCGACCGGCCAACCATTGCAGGATCGACGGGTCGTGCAGGATCGTGTCGTAATAGAAGCGCTTCAAGTACGCCGAAGGGGGCGCAGCCGCGATATCCTGCTGCGCTGACCGGTCCATCCGCGCATGCATGCAATCGAAACGGCCGGTGAGATACGGGAATGTACCGCCGCCGTGCGACAGCAATAGCCGAAGTTTCGGGAACCGGTCGAGAACGCCGGCGCCGATCAGCGAGCCTACGCAGAGGGTCGTATCCACGGTGTACTGCGCGATCTGAGACAGACCGAATTTGGCCGAACGCGGGCTGGGTTGGGCCTGGACCGGATGGATGAATACGCCAACGTCGTGTTCGCAGGCGGCGGCCCAGAATGCGTCCAGGTCGAGTTCGCCCAGATTGACGCCCTCGACATTGGCGGCGACCACCGCGCCGACCGCACCCCGGTTCCGAACGGCATGATCCAGTTCCGCCGCCGCTTCGTGGGCATAGGGCAATGGCACCGATGCCAGCATGGCAAAGCGGTCCGGCCTTGCCTGGCAGAGTTCGGCCAGATGGTTATTCAGAAAACGGTGCCAGGCCTGCGCCTGCTCGGTCGGCAATCCGTAGGCAAAGATATCGGCCCAGGACGAAAGCACCTGCCGGTCTATGCCCTGGCCATCCATTGCGGCCAGCCGGTCCGCCATCGGCTCGATCAGCTTCGGAAAAAACGGACGGACTTTCAGGCCGTAGTCAAAGTGAAAAGCGCAAGCGCATGACGGCGGGTGCCGAACCACCGAAAGTCCGAAATCCCTCGCCCGATCCTCGACGGTATCGACGATCGAGGGCGGCACATAATGGGCATGGACATCGACCGGCATGAATGCGTCCTCGGGCTATCGACTTAATAACTAGGAACATTGTTTGAAGACATTCGCTGAACGGTATCGCGCACCGCATTTACTTGGTAACACAAGCGAATGAATTGGCTTGGAGACCGGCATTCGTGCGCCGAATGAAGCATCTGAAACCGCAGCGCGCTTTTCTCTATAACGACCTCGTTATGGCGTTGCGGACCCGCATCGCCCGCGGCACCTATGCGCCGGATAGCCGGCTGCCGAGCCTGAGCGCACTCACCACCGAGTTTGGTGTCAGCGCGATCACCGTTCGCCGTGCGCTTCGGGAACTGACCTACGAAGGCCTCGTTGAAGGTCACCAGGGGCTCGGAGTCTTCGTAAAAAGCAAACCCCGCATCCATCGCGTACTTGCCGGCGATCCCGACCGCTCGATCGGCGATGAGATTGGCCGCGCGGGCTTCACGCCGAGACTCGAAGAAATCGACTACGCCGTCGTCAAGGTTGCCGATGACATCGCCGCCCGGCTCGGCGTCAAACCCGGCACCGGAATCTATCGGCATCAGAAGCTGACCTACGCCAATGAGGAGCCCGTCGCGCTGCACGTGCTTCACATGCGCCCCGCGCTGGCCCGCAAATTGCGGCCCGAACTGTCGAAGCTGTTCCTGTTCGCACTGCTCGATCGGCACCAAATTGTCATCGACAACCTCAAGTGCGAGTTTAGCTCCACCGCGCTGGCGGCCGAGCACGCAAGCCTGTTCCAACTCCCGCCCGGTCAGCCGATGATGCGGGTCGACTACACCGCCATCGACAAGCAGGGAAAAACGCTGCTGCTCGGGCAAACGATCTGCCGGCCCGATCGCTTCGTCTTCGAGGTCAATCTTCCGCGGCAGAGCAAAACGCGCTCGCCGCGGAAGCCGAGGTAGCCCTCCCATATTATTTCGTGGGAATGATGGGTAGCAGCACGTATGGCTGCTGTCCTGGCACGAAATGAAGCGTGTTGACGGTATCGAACACTGCCGGCGGACGATCCTGCGGGTGGGTGTGAAGGAACGGACCAACGCCCGTCAGTGAGTACTTGACGCCATCCAGCATCAGCGGCGGCCCCTCGTTCTCGTAGTCTTTCCCGCGGACCGAAAGCCCGATCCGATAACCCTTCGGCACCACAATCGACGTCGGCCAGATCTCGACATCCAGATCGACGGGAACGTCGGGGGTCAGCGGCTGGGCTTTGTCGTGCGTATGATAGGGCCGGTACGGCAAGGATTTTTTCTCGTCCAGCTTGCGGTGCGACGCGCGCAGCCAGCCCAGCGCAACCGGCGTGCGCGGATCGTTCGACCCGATGAAAGTGACTTCCTGCCCTTCGGGATCGTACACGCTCATGACGAGGAAGATGTCGGCATCGGACGTCGACGAAGACACCTTGAGCTTGGCTGCCAGAGGCCCTGTGATTTCGAGCGGCTCGGTGAGCGGCGGCGTCATGAACCTGAGGCCGTTCCCCATGGTCTCATAGCTCAGCGTTGTCGCCACGGAGGGTTCCGTGGGACCGAAGGTCATGGTCGCGGGATCGAGATAGTACTTCGTCCATTGCGTCCGCGCGATCGGCCATTCGCTTTCATGCCGCTCGACGAATTTCTCGCCCGGATGACGCACCTGCAACTGGACGGGCGGCTGCTTGTCCCAGCCATTGTCCTCGCCCTTGAGGAAATGGGCGAGAAACCGCTTCTGCAGATTCACGCCGTAGTCCGTATAGAAATGCGACCAGTGCGCATCGCCGTGGACTTCCAGCCACTTCTGCTTGGAGCCGGCGGCGAGATACCCCTCGAAGTTTCCGCGCGGATGCAGTCCGACGCCGCCCCAGTTGGCAGCGCTCAGCAGCGGCGTGGTGACCTTCGAGAAATCCGGCGTCCGCTCACGGCAGGTCTCGTCGTCGAACGGATGATCGAGAACGAACTGCTCAATATCGCGGCGATTCTTCTTCAGTTCCTCTTCCGGGAGGGTAACGGGTCCCGATACAAGCTCACCAGTCACACGGCTGCGCAACCCGCGCTCACCCAGACCGTACTGCACCCGGTGGAAGGCGCGCGGGAACAGATTGTCCAGGAAACGGCAGTAGATGCCGCCGTGACGCGCGACTTCGCGGTACCAGTCGGCAGCTCCTTCCCAGACGCAAATGGCGGCCAGATGTGGCGGATGTTGCTGCGCAACATACCATTGGTTCATTGCGTAGTAGGAAATGCCGTTCATTCCGACCTTGCCGCTGCTCCACGGCTGAACGCCGGCCCATTCGATGCAGGCGTAAATGTCATCGGTCTCGCGCTGCGACCACGGATCTAGAAAGCCCGGCGACCGGCCCGACCCGCGCGCATCGACGCGCAAACAGGCGTAGCCGTCCGGCACCCACTTCTCCGGATCGACCAACTCCCAAACCTGATACTTGTTGGTTGACCCCCGCTCGACCTCCGGGAAGGCCGTCACCATGCGATCCCAGGCGCTCTTGTTGCCTTCCTGAAACGCCAACCCCTTGCCGAAGGCGCCCAGCGTCAGGATCACAGGGTACTTCCCGTCGTCGTCCGGCCGGAAAAGATCGGCACGCAGCACGACGCCGTCATCCATCACAATCGGAACATCCCAATCAATCCGCATCCCGTCGCGCACTTCGCTTTTTGCTGGTTTGAGCCGATCGTCCATAGCCGTTATCCCAAGTAGGTGTTTCCAGAGCCGGCATCTTTGTATATAAGGTTGGAAACTTTGTATACGGGGTACGGGCCAACTCGGCAGAAGCACCTCGTCAATGAACAAGTTACTTCGGAGGAAACCATGAGCTTTCAGCAAGACATCGAAGTGGCCGCGCGCATTGCGCACGTAAAACCCCTCGGCTCGCTGGCGGATAAGCTCAAGCCATCCCATACCGCCCTGCTCGTCATCGACATGCAGAATGATTTCTGCGCCAGCGGCGGGCTGATCTCCAAGGACGGCCGCGACATCACAGCCGCGCAGGAGCTCGGGAAGAGATTGCCGGCTTTCATCGCCACCGCGCGCGATGCGGGCGTGATGATCGTCTTTATTCGCTGCGTCTATACGACGGATCGAAACTTCTACCTGTCCGATGTCTGGCTCGAACAGGCGGCCCGCAAGCGCGAAGGTGGATACACACGCATCCCCGTCTGTCGCGATGGCGAATGGGATGGCGATTACTTTGGCGATGTTCGGCCGCAGCCGGGCGACGCCGTCGTCACCAAGCACCGTTATGACGCATTTCATAACACCAGCCTCGATCTTGTGCTGCGCAGCAACGGTATCCGCACGGTGGCGCTGACGGGCGTCGTCACCAATGTCTGCGTAGAAACGACCGCCCGCTCGGCCTTCGTCCGCGACTACTACGTTGTGGCCGTTGACGACGGTTGCGCCGCCTACGTCCAGGCCGATCATGTGGCAAGTCTGAGCAACATCGACCGCTTCTTCGGGCAGGTTTCCACGATCAAGGACATTACCGAGATGTGGCAGGGATCGTCCTCCGCGCAAGTAGCCGCGGAATAAACGCGATGGACTCTCCTGTCGACTACTCTCAGGACGGGCCGATCGTCACCGTCACCCTGAACCAGGCGGAAACGCGCAATGCGTTCACCGACATCGATGTCGTCGACGCGCTGGTAGGCGCCGTCGACCGGCTCAACGCCGACATGAGCGTCCGCGTCGCCATCCTGACCGGCGCGGGCAAGGCGTTCTCCTCCGGCGGCAACCTGAAGCGCATGCTGGAGCCGGCGGCGGGTCTGGTCGATGCCCTGCCGGCGCAAACTCGCATCAACTATCAGGCCGGGATCCAGCGCGTACCGCTGGCCTTTTCGCGCATCGAGGTGCCGGTGATCGCCGCCGTCAATGGACCGGCCATTGGCGCGGGATGCGACCTCGCATGCATGTGCGATATCCGGATAGCCGGTGAAAGCGCGCGGTTTGCGGAGAGCTTCGTCAAGGTCGGCATCATCCCCGGTGACGGCGGCGCCTGGCTTCTGCCGCGCATTCTCGGCATGTCGCGTGCTGCCGAAATGTCGTTCACAGGTGACGCCATCGATGCGGCACAAGCGCTCGCCTGGGGTCTGGTCTCCCGAGTGGTGCCCGACACGGAATTGATACCGGCGGCACGCGAACTGGCCCAACGAATTGCTGTGAATCCACCCTACGCCGTCCGCATGACAAAGCGACTGCTCCGCGAAGGCCAGTCCATGTCGCTTGAGAGCCTTTTGCAGCTCTCCGGCGCGATGCAATCTCTTGCGCATGCGACCGCCGATCACAAGGAGGCGGTTGCGGCCTTCATCGAAAAGCGGGCGCCGCAGTTCAAAGGAAACTGACGGCGCGACGTGCCGGGGACGAAATTCAGGGAAACACAGTGACAAAAACAAAGATCAAGTTCGAGAACGTCGAGTTCACTTACATCCCGCCGAACGGCAAACCGGTGCGGGCGCTTGAACGCCTGTCTCTCGACGTTTCGGAGAACGAATTTGTCTCGATCGTCGGTCCCAGCGGTTGCGGCAAAAGCACGCTGCTTTACCTGCTGGGCGGCTTCCTGCCGCTTGAGCAGGGCGAGATCACCGTCGATGGCCGGAAGGTGAGCAAGCCGGGTCCGGACCGCGGCATCGTCTTCCAGCACTTTGCCCTCTTCCCCTGGAAGACAGTACGCCAGAACGTCCTGTACGGGCTTGAGCGCAAGACAATGGACTCCGCCCAGCGCAACGAGCTGGCCCAGAAATACATCGATCTCGTCAAGCTGACCGGATTCGAGGACGCGTGGCCTGCTCAGCTCTCCGGCGGGATGAAGCAGCGCGTCGCAATCGCGCGGACGCTGGTGACCGATCCTGACGTTCTGCTCATGGACGAACCGTTCGGCGCGCTCGACGCGCAGACCCGTGGCATTCTCCAGGAAGAACTGCTGGCCATCTGGGGCCTGACCCGGAAAACCGTGCTGTTCGTAACGCATGACGTGCACGAAGCCGTCTTGCTGTCGGACCGGGTGATTGTGATGTCCGCCCGTCCGGGACGCATCAAGACCACGGTCAATATCGATTTGCCGCGCCCCCGCAACTCGGAGGTCACACGCTCGCAGAATTTCGCGGGCTACTGCGATGAGATATGGAGCCTCGTCCGCGAGGAAGCGCTCGTCGCCTCGGGGGTCAAGGCGTGACCAAGGTCGCAATTCGATACGCGCCGATCGGGCTGATCGTCATCCTGTGGGAGCTGAGCTCCCGCACGGGTCTCGTGTCTCAGGACGTTCTACCCGCGTTCAGCGACGTTATGGTGCGGCTCTGGCAGCTTTCCGCCGACGGGGAGATGCTTGTCCACGTCAGCGCCTCGCTCTTTCGCATCACCTGCGGGCTCGCCCTGGGAATCGTCGTCGGCAGTACACTTGGCTTCCTGCTGGCGGCCTCGATCACCGCGCAGCGTCTTGTGCAGCCAACCCTCACCTTCCTCTATCCGCTGCCGAAATCGGCGCTCATTCCGGTCATCATCATCTGGCTCGGCTTCGGAAACTCCGCCCAGATCATGGTGATCTTCCTCGGCAGTCTGCTGCCTATCGTTCTGGGCGCCTATAACGGCGCCAAAGGCGTCGAGAACACGCTGATCTGGTCGGCGCGCAGCCTCGGCGCGAACGCGATCGAAACGGAATGGCATGTCATCATTCGGGCCGCGCTTCCGGACCTGCTGGCCGGCATTCGCGTTGCCCTCGCCCTGAGCTTCGTCCTCCTCATCAGTTCCGAAATGGTCGGTGCCCAGCGCGGGATGGGATTCCTTGTCGCATTCCTGGGCGACGGCGGCGACTATGCCGGCATGTTCGCAGGCGCCTTCGTGATCTCGGCAATCGGCTTCGCTGCCGATCGCGCCTATCTCGCCCTCTACCATCATCTTCTGCGCTATCGGGAGGCCTGACATGGTGGCGCAACGAAAGATCATGAACATCCTGATGGGCGCTATTCTTCCGCTCGTCGTCATCGCGCTGTGGGAGTTTGCGACCCGGGAACGGCTGGTATCGCCCTTCCTGCTTCCGCCTTTCTCGCGCGTGATGGTGCGTCTCTGGGACGATATCGTTTCGGGTGAGCTGTTTTCGCTCGCCGGTCAGACTTTCCTCAGGCTCGCTATCAGCTATTCCATCGCGGTGGTCATCGGCGTCACGCTCGGCATCATGATGGCCCGGGTGCGGTTCGTGCGCTGGCTGCTCGATCCGGTGATATCGATCGGACTGCCCACGCCGAAGATCGCGTTTCTGCCGATCTTCATTCTCTGGTTCGGCGTATTCGACACCCCCAAGATCGTGATGGCGATCGTGGCCTGCATTTTCCCGCTGATCGCCGGAACTTGGTCGGGCACCCAGGGCGTCGACAAGTATATGGTCTGGTCGGCGCAGAACCTGGGTGCGACGCGTCGCGAACTCCTGTTGCACGTGGTTTTCCCTGCGGCGCTGCCGCAGATCCTGACCGCAATGCAAGTCGCCCTGCCCATCGCCTTTATCGTGGTGATCGTCACGGAAATGCTGTCCGGCGGCAACGGATTGGGCGGCGCGATGATCGAAGGCGCGCGGCTCGCCGACACCGCCCGCGTCTTCGAAAACCTGATCGTCATCGGGCTGATGGGTTTCGTGTTCCTGCGCGGACTTCAGATCGTGCGGCGACGGATTCTCGGTTGGCACCCGGAGGTTCTTCAGGAGAAGAACTGACCGGGGGTCCAAAACAAAAAAAACGTGGACTGAAACAACAGCCACAACACAGGGAGAGTGAGATGAGACGTCTGTTCAAGGCCTTGACAGCGAGTGCCCTGGGCGCCGCCATGCTGCTTTCGATTGCGGCGCCTTCCCGCGCCCAGCCAGTCGAAATCCGCATGGCCTATGGCGGCGTTCCTGGCGTGATCTCGCCACTTCTGTTTCTCAAACCGGAAATCCTCAAACACTACGGCAAAAGCTACACCGTCAAATCGACCTACATCGCCGCGACATCGGTTGCGCTGCAGGGCATGGCGTCCGGCGATTTCGACGTCAGCTATATGAGCTTCACGGCGCTCGCGAGCGCCATCGTCAACGGCGGCATCGATATCAAGGTACTCTCGGATATCTCGAGCTGGGGCAGCAACGGCCACCAAAGCGTCGAGATGATCGTTAAGGCCGAATCCGGAATTAACTCGGCCGCCGATCTCAAGGGCAAAGTGCTCGCGGTCACCGCGAGAGGAACCGGATTTCACTACGCCCTGCTCGCGCACCTGCGCAAGGCAGGCCTCAAGCCGACCGACTACACGATCGTCGAAGTCGGCCGAGCGGCGATGGACGCCGCGCTGCGCGAAGACCGCGTAGACCTCATCGTGACGGCGGCGCCGTTCCTGTTTGTGACCGAGAAGAAAGGCGGCGTGAAGCGGCTCTTCACCCCGGAAGACGCCATGGGCGACATCCAGTCTCTCATTCTGGTCGGAAGCACGCCGTTTCTGAAGAAGAACTCGGAGGTCGTGAAGGACTTCCTGGAGGACTACATTATCGGTCTGCGCTGGTTCCTCGACCCGAAGAACCACGCCGAAGCGGTAAAGATCACGGCCGCCTTCACCAAGCTGCCGTTGCACATGTTCGAAGACTTCGCCTTCACCAAGAAGGACTTCTATCGCAGTCCTACCGCGACCCCCGACATTCAGGCCCTTCAACGAAATATCGATCTCATGCAAGAGCTCGGCGTGCTCAAGCAGAAGGTCAATGTCGAGCCCTACGTCGACCTCAGCTACCTGAACGAAGCGAAGAAGCGACTCGGCCTTCAGTAGTCGCAGACAATGACCATCAGCGCCGGCCGTCTGGCGCCGGCGTTTCTACCGAGGCCGACGAGAGACGTTGCAACGTAATCTGTGGAGCGGCCCTGCGCATCGCGGCAGGACGCCAATCAACACAAGGCGGGGGCTAGACGTGGACGAGCAACACAAGAAGGAAGTGCGCGATGGCATGTCGATCGAATGGGACGCCCCCATCACGATGGACGACGGCGTCGTGCTTCGGGCGGACATCTTCCGGCCGATCGGCGAAGGCAAGTGGCCCGTCATCCTGACGTACG
>Ga0182736_1002113_pt1 | contig 16101 bp, 11 predicted proteins | sample eDN5th30CKraftBY_FD_128882 | JGI IMG/M metagenome (GOLD analysis project Ga0182736, IMG submission 128882) | Enriched backyard soil microbial communities from Emeryville, California, USA - eDNA 5th pass 30_C Kraft BY (version 2) (version 2) | ecosystem: Environmental > Terrestrial > Soil >... | reverse complement strand
GACCCCCTCCTCGGTGCCCTCGAGCCGTACCAGCAGCCCGGAGTCCGGCGTCCACTCCAGCGCCGCCGGCTCGATGCCGCGGCCCAGCAGGTCCGCGCCGGTGCGGGTGGCCTCCTCGGCTGGGCCCGGAACCGCGACGGTGACGACGTGCCGCGGCAGCGGGTGCAGCCGCAGCACGACCTCTGCGACGACGCCCAGCGTGCCGAGCGAGCCGTGGAACAGCTTGGCGAGGTCGTAGCCTGCGACGTTCTTGATGACGTGCCCGCCGGAGTGCGCGACGGTGCCGTCGGCGAGCACGACCGTCGCCCCGATGACGAGGTCGCGCAGCACCCCGAACTGCTGACGGGCGGGACCGCCGTCGGCCGTGGCGAGCAGCCCGCCGACGGTGGCGCCACGGCGGCCGCGGGCCGGGTCGAACGCGACGCGCTGCCCCGTCAGCTCGGCCTGGACCTGCGTCAACGGGGTGCCGGCGCGGACGGCGACGGTCATGTCGGCCGGGTTGTAGCGCAGCACGCCGGACAGCCCGGTGGTGTCGACGACGGCGTCCGCCGGGTCGGGCCTGCCTCCGGTGGTCGCGGCCGTGCCGGCGCCCTCGACGAGCAGCCGCGGGTGCGAGGCGGTGGTGTCGGCGAGGACGGCTCGCAGCTCGTCGACGTCGGACGGGGTGAACCGGGTCGTGGGCATCGGTCAGATCCGCTCGATGAGGCCCGCCGCCTCCAGCGGGTGCGGACGATGGGGGCCGGGACGCTCGCCGCACAGCCGAGGGGTGGGCAGCAGCTTGCCGGGGTTGCAGACGTCGTCGGGGTCGAAAGCCCTGCGCAGCAGCGTCATCGTCGCGAGGTCGGCGTCGTCGTACTGGCGCGGCATCGAGCACGCCTTGTCGGTGCCGATGCCGTGCTCGCCCGAGAGCGACCCGCCGAGGTCGACGCACAGCTCTGCGATCGACGACGACAGGTGCTCGGCGCGCTCGTGCTCGCCGCGCGCCTCGCTGTAGAGGACCAGCGGGTGCAGGTTGCCGTCCCCGGCGTGGAACACGTTCGCGACGCGCAGGCCCGCCTCGTCGGCCAGCTCACCGATCCGGGTGAGCGCCTCGGCGAGGCGCGTGCGCGGGACGACGCCGTCCTGGACGAAGTAGTTCGGGCTGATCCGGCCGACGGCCGCGAACGCCGCCTTGCGCCCCTTCCACACCGCGGCGCGCGCCTCGGGGGTCGGCGCGACGTGCACCTTCGTCGTGCCGTGCTCGTGGCAGAGCCGTTCGACCTCGGCGAACTGCGCGGTGACCTCGGCGGGCGGGCCGTCGAGCTCGACGATCAGCGCGGCCGCCGTGTCGCGCGAGTAGCCCGCCGACACCGCGGCCTCCACGGCCTCGATGGCCAGCGCGTCCATCATCTCCACCGCCGCCGGCACGATCCCGGCCGCGACGATCGCGGTGACGGTGTCGCCCGCCTGCTCGACCGACGGGAAGTCCGCGACGAGCGTCCGCACCGCCGCGGGCCTGGGCAGCAGCTTGACGGTGATCCGGGTGACGATCCCGAGCGTGCCCTCCGACCCGATGAACGCCCCGAGCAGGTCGTACCCGCCCTGGTGCGGCGCGGGCCCGCCGAGCGTCGTCACGGTCCCGTCGGGCAGCACGACCTCGATCTCGTGGATGTGGTGCACCGTGAACCCGTACTTGAGGCAGTGCGCCCCTCCCGAGTTCTCGGCGACGTTGCCGCCGATCGTGCACACCTGCTGGCTCGACGGGTCAGGGGCGAAGTAGAGCCCGTGCGCCGCAACGGCTCTGCTGATGTCGAGGTTCGTCACGCCCGGTTCGACGACGGCCCGCCGGTTCACCGGGTCCACCGAGACGACCGCGCGCAGCCGCTGCAGGGAGATCACCACACCGTCGGCCACCGGCAGCGCCCCGCCCGACAGGCCGGTGCCCGCGCCGCGCGCGACGAACGGCACCCCGTTGCGGGCGCAGACCCGGACCGCGGCGGCGACCTGGGCGGTGTCGCGCGGGAGCACGACGCACGCCGGGACCACCCGGTAGCCGGTCAGGCCGTCGCACTCGTAGGCGCGCAGCGAGACCGGGTCGGCGAGCACGGCGTCCGCGCCCAGTGCGGCGACCAGCTCCGCCTGCAGTGCCACGCGGTCCATCGAGCCTCCTGCTCGTGCACAACTGAGATACAAGTTGTGTGCGACGGTAGCCGGGCGGTCGTGCGGTGGACAAGACCCTGGTGACGAGGGGCCGTCGCGGCGACGCGCGAGGGCCGTGCGGGCACCTCGGGGCGCGCTCCCGCGTAACGGACGGTCAGTCGGCGGTCAGGAGCGTCGGGTCGGGGGAAAGGCCCAGTGCCATGACGGTGCCCGAGAGGTGCGCGCGGACGCCGTCGAGCAGCGCGTCGGCGTCGCCGTGCCCGACCGCGGCCGCGATGCGCTCGTGCTCGGTGACGATCGTCGCCGTCCGCCTCGGGTCGCGGACCGCGGACTCCCCGATCATCCGCAGCTGCCTGTCACGCAGCGACGAGTAGACGTCGGCCAGGATCGGGTTGCCCGCGGCCTCGACGATCACGGTGTGGAAGGCGCGGTCCGCGTCGAGGAACCCGCGCAGGTCGGCGCCCGCGGCGCGCTGCCGGTCGAGCTGGACGCCGAGGGCGGTGGCGACCTCGGCGCGGGCGGTCGCGTCGCGTCGGCAGACCGCGCGGGCGGCGAAGTGCTCGATGACCAGCCGGGCCTCCATCACCGCCCGGACCTCCTCGGGCGAGACCGGGACGACCAGCGCCCCGCGCTGCGGGTAGAGCCGCAGCAGCCCCTCGGCCTCCAGCCGCAGGAAGGCCTCCCGGACCGGCGTGCGCGACATGCCCAGTGCGGCCGCGACCTCGCCCTCGCTGATCAGCTCGCCGCCGCGGAAGTCACCGGTGAGGATGCGGTCCTTGACGTACTCCAGCGCCCGCAGCTTGGCCCCGCCACGGCGCGGCGCGGGGTCGTTCGCTGCGGCGCCGACCGCCACCCGCACCACACTCCTGCCGCTGCTTCCCGGTGCCGCGGACCCTACCGCGCGCGCCGGCCGCCGCCCTCGCGCCGCGACCGGTACAGGTCGCGCAGCAGCAGGACCTCCGCGGCGTGGTGGATCGCCTCGCGGTTGATGTGCAGCACCAGCTCCGACATCGTGTGCTCGGCCCACATTCCCTCGGCCGGTCCGACGGGGCGCGCCAGCGCCGCGTCGTCGAGCCCGCCGACACCGGCCGACCAGCCCGCGTGGACGTCGTCGAGCTGTGCGAGCGCCTCGTCGGCGGTGCCGGCGTACGGGAAGTCGTCGTACCCGATCGGCGGGCCCCCGAAGTGGCTCGCGACGCGCATCCCGAACACCCCGACGATGACGTGCGCCAGCCGCCAGCCGATCGTGGTGACGGGCGGCGGATCGGGCTCGGGGAACTCGAAGTCGACGGTCCACGGCCCCGAGCCGGGCTGGGGCGCCTGCGCCGCGGGGTCGCGCCGGCGGACGTTCCAGCAGTTCGGCGCGGGCTCCCACAGGTACTCGTCGTCGGTCAGCCCCGCCAGCCTGGGCCGCACCAGGTTCGTCCAGTGCCAGTCGAGCTGGGCGAGCAGCTGCGCGGCGAGGTCCGGTCTCGTGGCGGGCACCCGCCGACCGTAGGGCCCCACGCGCGCCCCCGCCCGCAGGAGCGCCGGTCCGTGCCCCCACCCGGGCGCAACCTCACCGCTCTCCTCGGCGCTTGGGGCGACGGTGGGGTTGCGCTCGGGCCGGGGTGCGCAACCTCGCTGCTGTCCCGGGCGCGCGGGGCGACCGTGGGGTTGCGCTCGGCGTCCGGGTGCGACGTCGGCGCCGGGTGCGCGGGGGTGACGTCAGCGGCGGGGCAGCGGGACCCCGCGGATGCTCGCGTCGAGCAGCTGGACGGGGTGCAGCAACGGGACTACGCCGTCGAGGTGCTTGCCCATCTGCAGCAGGCAGCCCGGGTTCGCGGTGACGACGACGTCGGGCCGCACCGACCGCACGTTGGCGGCCTTGCGGGCACCCAGCTCGTCGGCGGCGTCCGGCATGACCATGTTGTAGATCCCCGCGGATCCGCAGCACAGCGCGGCCTCGGGGATGTCGACGACCTCGACGCCGGGGACGCTGCGCAGCACGTCGCGCGGCTGGACGCGGACGCCCTGGGCGTGCCCGAGGTGGCAGGCGTCGTGGTAGGCGACGCGCGCCTGGACGGGGTGCCGCGGGGCCCGGGGCTCGTCGGCGAGGAGCTCGGCGAGGACCTCGTGGACGTCGCGCACGGAGTCGGAGAACGTCCGCGCGCGCGAGGCCCACGCCGGGTCGTCGGCCAGCAGGTGCCCGTACTCCTTCATCGACGACCCGCACCCGGCGACGTTGGTGACCACGTGGTCGACCCCGGAGGCGAGCAGCCGCTCGAAGGTCTCGATGGTGCGGCGGGCGCGGGCCAGCGCGGCGGGCTCGCGCCCGGCGTGCAGCTCCAGCGCCCCGCAGCACTGCTGGTCGCGGGGGACGATGACGTCGGCACCCTCGGCGGCGAGGACGCGGACGGTGGCCTCGTTGACGCGGTGGAAGAACACGTCCTGCACGCAGCCCGACAGGAGGGCGACGCGGGCGCGGCGCTCGCCGACGGCCGGGGTGACCGCGGGCAGGGTGGCGAACGCGTCCTTCACCGTCACCGGCGGCAGCAGCGACTCCAGCGCCGCGAGGCGGGAGAACCGGGTGCCGCGCAACCGTTGCGTACCGCCGTCGACGAGCTTGCGGACGGCCGGGACGCGGGCGAGCCGCTGGTAGAGGGCACCCGGCAGGGCGGCGGCGCGCAGCCGGCGCTTGTAGGGGAAGAGCGCGAAGACGGCGTCGCGGAAGAGCTTGTCGTCGCGGTCCCGTGGGACGTTGCGCTCGACCTGCGGGCGCACCGACTCGAGCAGCCGGTCGTACTGGACCCCCGAGGGGCACGCGGTCACGCAGGCCATGCAGCCCAGGCAGCGGTCGATGTGCGTCGCGAACGAGCCCTCGAGCGCGATGTCGCCCTTCTCGGCGAGGTCCATCAGGTAGATGCGCCCGCGCGGGGAGTCCATCTCCTCGCCCCAGAGCTGGTAGGTCGGGCAGGTCGGCAGGCAGAACCCGCAGTGCACGCAGTCGTCGAGCAGCTCGCGCTGCGGCGGGCGCTGCTCGTCGAACGCGCTGGGGCCCGTGCGCGGCAGGTTGGTGTCGGCCGAACCGGCCGGGGTGGACGTCATCGGGAGTTCTCCAGTGGCCAGGGGGCGAAGCGGCCCGGACCGAGCCGGCCGTCGGGGTCGAAGGCACGTTTGACGTTGCGCAGCATCGCGATCGCCGACGGCGGCGGACCCCAGGCCGGGCCGCCGAAGCCGGCGGGCCGGTCGCGCAGCACCGACGTCCCACCGGCGGCGTGCACCGCGAGGTGTGCCGACTCGACGGCGTCGGCGTCGGCGGGCAGCGCGACCGTCGCGACGCCCGTCCCGAGCCCGACCGTGACGCCGGCGCCGGGGCCGTCGGCACCCGGGAGCGCGCCGACGATCCCGCCGATCCGCGACGGCCGTGCCCCGATCCGCAGGACCGCCTGGCCGGGACGGCCGCGGACGGTCGACGCGTGGGCCTCCCACTCGCCGGCGTCGGCCTCGGCGGCACCGGGCCCGAGCGTGTCGACGAGCCGCTCGACCCGGGCCGGCAGCGCCGCGGCGGTGCCCTCGATCCGGGCGAGCAGCCGGCCGTCGGAGGTCGCCGGGCCCGAGCCCGCCGAGCACCACTCCAGCGCCGCGGGTTCCAGCGGTCGCGCGAGCACCCGCGCGGCGTGTGCGACGGCCTCGTCGAGCGGGCAGTCCAGCACGACGGTCGCCGACGCCGCGGGCACGGGGTGCAGCCGCAGCACGACCTCGGCGACGATCGCGAGCGTCCCGTACGACCCGTGCACGAGCTTGGCCAGGTCGTAGCCGCTCACGTTCTTGATGACGTGCCCGCCGGTGCGCGCCACGGTCCCGTCGGCCAGCACGATCGTCATGCCGATGACCAGGTCGCGCAGCGTGCCGTGGACCAGTGCGCCGGGCCCGGCGTCGGCCGTGGCGACGAGCCCGCCGACGGTCGCGCCGCGGGCCACGCGGGCGGCGTCGAACGAGACCTGCTGGCCGTGGCCCGCGAGCTCGGCGGCGAGGTCGCGCAGCGGGGTGCCGGCCTTCACGGCCACGGTCATGTCGCCGGGGTTGTGGACGACGATCCCGGAGAGCCCGCTGACGTCGACGACGGTGTCGACGTGCTGCAGGTCGCCCGCCCACGCGGCGGCCGTGCCCGCGCCCGCGACGGCCAGCGGCCCGGCGGAGTCGAGGACGGCGGCGCGCAGCGCGGCGAGATCGGTGGGGCGGACCGTGGTGGGGGTCGCGCGCGTCATCGGGGCAAGTCCTTCGAACGAGACGGTCGGAGCGAACGGGACGGTCAGAGACGGTCGATCAGGCCCGACTCCTCCAGGGGGTGCGGCCGGTACTTCCCGGGCCGTTCCCCGCACAGCCGCGGCGTCGGCAGGACCTTGCCGGGGTTGCAGATGCCGTCGGGGTCGAACGCGGCGCGCACGCGGCCCATCGTCGCCAGGTCCTCCTCGCCGAACATCCGCGGCATCGAGCACGCCTTGTCCGTACCGATGCCGTGCTCGCCCGACAGCGCCCCGCCGAGCTCGACGCACAGCTCCGCGATGGAGCCGGAGAGGCGCTCGGCGCGCTCGGTCTCGCCCGCGGCGGCGTTGTAGAGCACCAGCGGGTGCAGGTTGCCGTCGCCCGCGTGGAACACGTTGGCGACGCGCAGCCCGGCCTGCTCGCCCATGTCCGCGATCCGGGCCAGCACCTCGGTGAGCCGGGTCCGCGGGACGACGCCGTCCTGCACGAAGTAGTCGGGGGAGATGCGGCCGACCGCGGCGAACGCGGCCTTGCGCCCCCGCCAGATCGCGGCCCGCTCCTCGCCCGAGCCCGCGATGTGCAGCCGGGTGCAGCCGTGCCGGTCGCAGATCGCCTTGACCTGCTCGAACTGCACGTCGCACTCCTCGGCGGGCCCGTCGAGCTCGACGACGAGCGCCGCGGGCACGCCGACCGTGTAGCCGGCGTGCACGGCCTCCTCGGCGGCCTCGATCGCGAGCGTGTCCATCATCTCGACGGCGGCGGGCACGATCCCGGCGGCGACGATGTCGCTCACGACGTCGCCCGCCGCGGCGACGGACGGGAAGTCGGCGAGCAGCGTGCGGACCGTCTCGGGGACCCGCAGCAGCCGCACGGTGATCGACGTCGCGATGCCGAGCGTGCCCTCCGACCCGAGGAAGACCCCACGCAGGTCGGGACCCGCCTGCTCGGCGGAGTCGCCGCCGAGCGTCACGACCGAGCCGTCGGGGAGCACGACCTCCATCGCCAGCACGTGGTTGCTGGTGAACCCGTACTTGAGGCAGTGCGCGCCGCCGGAGTTCTCGGCGACGTTGCCGCCGATCGTGCACACCTGCTGGCTGGACGGGTCGGGGGCGTAGTAGAGGCCGTGCGCCGCGGCGGCCGCGGTGATCTCCAGGTTCGTCACGCCGGGCTCGACGACCGCGCGCCGGTCGACGGGATCGACGTCGAGTACCCGCTTGAGCCGCGACAGCGAGATGACGACGCCGTCGGCGACCGGCAGCGCACCGCCGGACAGCCCCGTCCCGGCCCCACGGGCGACGAACGGCACCCGGTGCTCGGCGCAGGCCCGCACGGCGGCGGCGACGGCCGCCGCGTCGCGGGGGAGCACCACGAGATCGGGGACGACGCGGTACCCGGTGAGCCCGTCGCACTCGTACGCGCGGCGCCCGACCGGGTCGTCGACGACGTTCTCCACGCCGACCGCCCGGGCCAGCGCGGCCCGCGCCGCATCGTCGAGCGCCATGGGGCCTCCTCGCGTCCGATCGCCGCCCGGCGGCCCCCGTCGGGACCGTCGGAACGCCACGGTAACGCCCGCCGCGACCACGTGCCGTCACCGCACGAGCGCGATCGCCCGCGCGGGGCCACACTGCTGAACCGGGCGTGCAGTGCCCGAACTCACACCGGGAAAGGGATCGCGAAACTTCCGCGTTGCGGAAGCGGGAATCCATTGTTAGACCCGTTGACGACGAGTTGTCGACGACGAACTGGACGTGGCGACAGAAGGGCGGACCCATGGCCGCAACACCGACCGCTCGCGACACCGGCCGGACGGCCGGGGCGCAGGACGCGGGCCTGCAGGTCGACCCCGCACTGGACAGGTTCGTGACCGAGGAGCTGTTGGCCGGTCTCGACGACATCACCCCGGCGCGGTTCTGGTCCGCGCTCGCCGAGCTCCAGGCCGACTTCGCGCCGCGCGTGCGTGAGGTGCTGGAGCGCCGCGACGCGCTGCAGGCCCGGATCGACGGCTGGCACGCCGAGCACCCGGGCCCGGTCACCGGCGCGACCAGGGACGCGTACGCGCGCTTCCTCACCGACATCGGCTACCTGGAACCGGAGGCGCAGCCTCGGCTCACGGTGACGAACGTCGACCCGGAGATCGCCGAGGTGGCGGGCGCCCAGCTCGTCGTGCCGGCGACGGTGCCGCGCTACGCGCTCAACGCCGCCAACGCCCGCTGGGGCTCGCTGTACGACGCGCTCTACGGGACCGACGTGCTGCCGCTGGACCACGAGCTCGCGCCCGGGTACGACGAGCGGCGCGGCGCCCAGGTCATCGCCGAGGCCGACCGCCTGCTCGACGAGCTGTTCCCGCTGGCCGACGGCTCGCACGCCGACGTCGACGCGTACACGGTCGCCGACGGCGCGCTCGTCCCCGCGCTGGCCGATCCGGCCGGGTTCGCCGGGCACCGCGGCGACGCGGCCGAGCCGACAGCAGTTCTGTTGCGCCGCAACGGGTTACACGTCGAGCTCCGGATCGACCGGGCACACCGCGTCGGGCGCGGTCATCACGCGGGCGTCGCCGACGTGGTGCTGGAGTCGGCGGTCACGACGATCGTCGACCTCGAGGACTCCGTCGCGACCGTCGACGGCGAGGACAAGGCGAGCGCCTACCGCACGTGGCTCGGCCTGATGACCGGGAACCTGGTCGCCAGCTTCGAGAAGGGCGGCCAGACCGTCACCCGGCGCGCCGAGCCCGACCGCGACCACACCGCGCCCGACGGTTCGACGGTCACCCTGCCGGGACGGTCGGTGATGCTGGTGCGCGTCGTCGGCCACCACATGACGACCGACGCCGTGCGCACCGCCGCCGGGGACCAGGTCGTCGAGGGGCTGCTCGACCTGCTCGTCGCGGCCACCGCGGCGCTGCACGACCTGCGCGGCCTCGGGCCGCACCGCAACTCCCGCACCGGCAGCGTCTACGTCGTGAAGCCGAAGCAGCACGGCTCGGCCGAGGTGGCCCTGACCGTCGAGATGTTCGCGGCGGTCGAGCGCGCGCTGGGGCTGCCCGAGCGGACGCTCAAGGTCGGCGTCATGGACGAGGAGAAGCGGACGTCGGTCAACCTGGAGGCGTGCATCGCCGCCGCCCAGGACCGGGTGATCTTCGTCAACACCGGCTTCCTCGACCGCACCGGCGACGAGATCCACACCTGCTTCGCGGGCGGCCCGGTGGTGCGCAAGGGCGACATGCGGTCGGCGACGTGGTTCGGCGCGTACGAGGACCGCAACGTCGACGTCGCGCTGCGGGCCGGGTTCGCCGACGTCGCCCAGATCGGCAAGGGCATGTGGGCCAAGCCCGCCGCGATGCGCGAGATGCTCGAGGCCAAGATCGAGCACCCGCGCGCGGGCGCCGACACCGCGTGGGTGCCCTCGCCCACCGCCGCGACCCTGCACGCGCTGCACTACCTGCGCGTCGACGTCGGCGAGCGGCAGCGCGAGATCGCGGCGCGTCCCCTGACCGACCGCGCGCTGCTGCTGGAGCCGCCGCTGCTCGGCCCGGGGTCGACGGGGCGGCCATCGGCCGACGACGTCCGTCACGAGCTGGAGACGAACGCCCAGTCGATCCTGGGTTACGTCGTGCGCTGGGTGGGGCTGGGCATCGGGTGCTCGACGGTGCCGGACCTGGAGGGCGTCGGGCTCATGGAGGACCGCGCCACGCTGCGGATCTCCAGCCAGCTCATCGCCAACTGGCTCGCGCACGGCATCGTCGACGAGCAGACGGTCCGGGAGACGTTCGCCCGGCTCGCGGCCTTCGTCGACGAGCAGAACGCCCGCGAGCCCGGCTACCGGCCGATGAGCGACGACCTGGAGGCGAGCGAGTCGTTCCAGGCCGCGCTGGAGCTGGTGTTCACCGGTCGTGAGGAACCGAACGGCTACACCGAGCGGGTGCTCACCGCGTGGCGCCGCAAGGCCAAGGAGAACGCGGGCCGGCAGGCCTGATCCGGGCGGGGTCGCGGTGCCGCCGGCCGCGGTGCCGCCGCCCCGTCCGCGTTTCGGCCGGTAGGGTGGGCGGGGTCGGGCGGTATCCGGTCCGACAGCCCACCCGAACACCGACCCGACGGTGACCCGACCGCCGGGCCGGTACGGTCCGCACCCCGAGGCGGCCCGTGCCGTCCGCACGGCCCACCTGTGATCACGCCGATCGCACGGGCCGCGGGACGCCGCAAGGAGGTTCCTTGCTGCTCGCGCTCGTCGCCGCCCACCTCGTGTTGGCCTGCGCCCTGCCCGCGGTGGCCGCGCGCAGCACGCGCGCCGCGTTCGGCCTGGCCGCGGTCCTGCCCGCGGTGACGCTGGTGTGGGCCGCGGCGATGGCGCCGGCGGTGCTGGGCGGCGCGGCCGTCGAGGAGAACCTCGCGTGGGCGCCCGCCCTGCACCTGACGTTCGACGTCCGACTCGACGCACTCGCGCTGGTCATGATCGTGCTGGTCTCGGGGGTCGGCGCGGTCATCCTGGCCTACAGCGCGTTCTACTTCGGCCGGCGCAGCCCCGACGCGAGCCGGACCTCCGCGCTGCTGCTGTTCTTCGCGGGCGCGATGCTGGGCCTCGTCGTCGCCGACGACCTGCTGACGCTCTACGTCTTCTGGGAGCTGACGTCGATCGCGTCGTTCCTGCTCGTCGGGCAGAGCGGGCTGCACCGGGCCAACCGCCGGGCCGCGGTCCAGGCGCTGCTGGTGACGGTGTTCGGCGGGCTGTCGATGCTCCTCGGGTTCGTGCTCGTCGGCGAGTCCGCGGGCACCTACCGGATCTCGGCGATCGTGGCCTCGCCGCCGACGGGCGGGGCCGTCACGGCGGGCATCGTGCTGATCCTGCTCGGCGTGCTGACCAAGTCGGCGCAGGCACCGTTCCACCCGTGGCTGCCCGCGGCGATGGCCGCCCCGACGCCCGTCAGCGGCTACCTGCACGCGGCGTCGATGGTCAAGGCCGGGGTCTTCCTCGTGGCGCGGCTCTCCCCGGCGTTCGCGAGCAGCGCCGAGTGGTGGCTGCCGCTCGTCGTCCTCGGGCTGGCGACGATGCTCATCGGCGGCTGGCGCGCACTCGGCGCGACGGATCTGAAACGGCTGCTGGCTTTCGGCACCGTCAGCCAGCTGGGCTTCCTGATGGTGCTGTTCGCCGTCGGCGGCAGGCTCGCCGCGGTCGCGGGGGCCGCGCTGCTGCTGGCCCACGGGCTGTTCAAAGCGACGCTGTTCCTGGTCGTGGGCACCGTCGACAAGGTCACGGGCACCCGCGAGATCGGTGCGCTGTCCGGGCTGGGCCGGGCGATGCCGGGGCTGGCGGCGGCGTCGGCGCTCGCGGCCGCGTCGATGGCGGGCATCCCGCCGCTGCTGGGGTTCGTCGCCAAGGAGGCCGCGTTCGAGGCGTTCCTGCTCGAGGGCGGCCTGCGCGGCGGGGTCGTCGAGGTGGGGCTCGTGGCCGGGTCGGTGCTGACCGTCGCCTACAGCGCGCGGTTCCTCTGGGGCGCGTTCGCGACGAAGCCGGGCGTCGACCCGGTGACGCCCGCACCCGCGTCGCCGGGACTGACCGTGCCGCTGTGGATCACCTCCCTGGCCGGCCTGGTGCTCGGACTGGTGGCGCCGGTCGCCGCCGTCCTCGCCGAGGCCTACGGCGACACGCTGCCCGCGCGCACCGCCGAGGAGGCCGGCTACCACCTCGCGCTCTGGCACGGCTTCAACCTCGCGCTCGGGCTGTCCGCGGTCGCGCTCGCCGGCGGTCTGCTGCTGCACACCGGCCGCGACCGCGTCGCGGCACTCACCCGGCGGCTGCACCACCGCGTGTCGGCGCAGCGCGGCTACGAGCTCGTCGTGTCGGGCCTCGAACGCCTCGCGGTGCTCGTCACCGGCCGGCTGCAGGTCGGTTCGCTGCCGGTCTACCTCGCCACCGTGCTGCTCATGGTCATCGCACTCCCCGGCATCGGGCTCGTCCTCGGCTGGGCGTGGCCGGCCGACGTCCCGGTCGTGCACGAGTGGATCCAGATCCCGCTGGGGATCGTCGTCGTCGCCGCGGCGCTCGCGATGGTCCGGGCCCGGCGCCGGTTCACCGCCGTGCTCCTCGTCGGCGCCGTCGGGTACGGCATCGGCGGGCTGTTCATCGTCGACGGGGCGCCCGACCTCGCGCTCGCGCAGTTCCTCGTCGAGACGCTCGCCCTCGTCGCGTTCGTCTTCGTGCTGCGCAGGCTGCCCGCCCACTTCACCGAGCGCCGCCGGCCACGCCGCGCGATCCAGGTGCGGAAGGGCGTGCTCGCCGCGATCGCGGGGATCACCGTCGGCGTCTTCGGGATCGTGCTCTCCGGCGCCCGCACCGCACCCGCGACGGCCAGCGAGGAGTTCGTCCGGCTCGCGCCCGAGACGGGGGCCACCAACATCATCAGCGCGATCCTGGTCGACTTCCGCGCGCTCGACACCGTCGGGGAGATCACCGTGCTGCTGGTCGCGGCGTCGGGCACCGCGAGCCTCGTGCTCGCGACCCGCCACGACCGCAGACGTCGCGGCAAGGTCCGCGCGAGCGGGTCGGGCACCCCGGCCCACGAGAAGGAGGTGTCCGGATGAGTGCCGAGGACACCCGCGTCCCCTGGCCGCGGTGGGACTCGCCCACCGAGGACTGGATGCTGCCCGGCGACTGCCCGGTCACATCCGAGCGCACCCTGCTGCTCGAGCTCGCGGCCAGGATCCTCTTCCCGGCGGTCCTCGTCTTCTCGCTGTACCTGCTGCTCGTCGGCCACTACGGCCCCGGCGGCGGCTTCTCCGGCGGGCTCGTCGCCGGGCTGGCGTTCGTGCTGCGGCACATCGCGGGCGGCAGCAGCGAGGGGGCGGAGATCGGGGCGCGGATCCGGGTGCGGCCGCCGGTGGTCGTCGGGGTCGGGCTGTGCGTGGCCGTGGTGACGGCGCTGGTGCCGGCCGCGTTCGGGGCACCGGTGCTGTCGTCGACGAAGGTGTCCGTGCACGTCCCGCTGCTCGGGGAGTTCGAGATCGTCTCCAGCCTCGCCCTCGACGTCGGCGTCTACCTGCTGATCGTCGGCGTCGTGCTGGACCTGCTGCGGTCGCTGGGCAGCGGGATCGAGCGCGACGCCCTCGACGCCGAGTCGGAGGCCGCTTCGTGACCACCGTCAGCCTCGCGATGGCCGTCGTCGTCGCCGCCCTCTACGCCGTCGGGTTCTACCTGCTGCTGCAGCGCTCGCTCATGCGCGTGCTGCTGGGCGTCGTCGTGCTCGGCCACGGCGCGAACCTGTTGCTCCAGCTCACCGGTGGTCCGCCGGCGCGGCCACCGATCCTCGGCGGGTCGGCCGAGGGCTCGGCGCCGCTGGCCGACCCGCTGCCGCAGGCACTCGCGCTCACGGCCGTCGTCATCACGTTCGCGATGACGACCTACCTGCTCGCGCTCGGCTACCGCTCGTGGGTGCTCGTGGGCCACGACGAGGTGCAGGACGACCTCGAGGACCGCCGGATCGCGCGCCGGCGCACGCCGACGGCGTCGATGGGCGAGGAGGCCGACGAGCAGGGCGACGAGGTGGGTGTGGACCCCGGCTCGGCCGCGGCGTCCGGCGACCCCGTGGGGGACCGGTCGTGAGCATGCTGCCGGCACTGCCCGTGCTCCTGCCGCTGCTGGGAGCGGGCGCGACCGTCGTCGTCGGACGGTGGGCCTGGGCGCAGCGGGTCATCGGCGTCACCGTGCTCGCCGCCGTCTCGGTCGTCGCGGCCGTGCTGCTGGTCATGGCCGACCGCGGGGGGCCCGTGGTCGCCGAGATCGGCGGCTGGGCCGCGCCCGTCGGGATCGTGCTCGTCGCCGACCGGCTCGCCGCGCTGCTGCTGCTGATCTCGACAGTCGTCACCCTCGCGGTGCTGGTCTACGCGATCGACCAGCGGATCGCCGACTACGGCAGGCGCACCGCGTCCACGACGTTCCACCCGATCTTCCTGGTGCTCTCGGCCGGGGTGTCGCTCGCGTACCTGACCGGCGACCTGTTCAGCCTCTTCGTCGCGTTCGAGATCATGCTCGCCGCGTCGTACGTGCTGATCACCCGCCGCACCGACGCGCGGCGCATCCGCTCCGGGATGACGTACGTGATCATCAGCCTGACGTCGTCGCTGCTCTTCCTGACGACGGTCGCGCTGGTGTACGCGGCCACCGGCACCGTCAACCTCGCCGACCTCGCCGAGCGCGTCGCGGCGCTGCCCACGGGCCTGCAGACGGTCCTGGCGCTGCTCGTGCTCGTCACCTTCGGGATCAAGGCGGCGATCGTGCCGCTGCACTTCTGGCTGCCCGACAGCTATCCCAACGCTCCCGCCCCCGTCACGGCGCTGTTCGCGGGCCTGCTCACCAAGGTCGGCATCTACGCGCTGCTGCGGACCCGGACGCTGATCTTCCCGGAGGGCCACCCGTCCGTGCTGCTGCTCGTGCTGGCCTCGGTGACGATGATCGTCGGGGTGCTGGGCGCGCTCGCGCAGAACGACCTCAACCGGATCCTGTCGTTCCTGCTGGTCAGCCACATCGGGTTCATGATCTTCGGGCTCGCGGTGACCGACGCGGCGGGTGCCGGGGGGACCGCGCTCTACGTCGTCCACCACATCACCGTGCAGGCCACGCTCTTCCTCGTCTCCGGGCTCATCACGCGGCGCACCGGCACCGTGTCGATCGACGCCATGGGCGGTCTGGCGAAGCGGGCCCCGCTGCTCGCGGTGCTGTTCGCGATCCCCGCGCTGACCCTGGCGGGGGTGCCGCCGACGTCGGGGTTCGTCGCCAAGCTCGCGCTGCTGCAGGCGGGTGCGGGCGACGGGGTCGCGACGAGTGTCGTCGCCGGGATCGTCATCCTCGCCAGCCTGCTGACGCTCTACGCCGTCGTGCGGGTGTGGGTGCGGGTGTTCTGGGGCGAGCCGCGCGAACCGCTGCCCGACAACGACCCCGACGACGACCTCGTCGTCGGGACCGCGCGCACGGCCACCCCCATGTACGTCGCGACGGCAGCGCTCGTGGCCGTGAGCCTCACGATCGCGGCCGCGGCCGGGCCGCTGTCGGCGGTGACGACCCGCGCCGGGGACGACCTCGTCGCCCGCACCCCGTACCTGGGTGCGGTCCTCGGACAGGAGGGTGCCCGATGAGCGAGCGTGCGAGAGACGCATCGACACGGCGCCTGCGCGCAACGCCGGGCCCGCGCAGCGGGGGAGTGCGATCATGAGTCACCGGGTGCGGCAGGTGTTCTGGCTGACCGTCGTCTGGGTGCTGCTGTGGGGGACGCTGCGGCCCGCGACGATCGTCGGCGGGGTGCTCGTCGCCGTGCTGGTGGCGTGGCTGTTCCCGTTGCCGCCCATGCGCGACCCGATTCCGGTCCGGCCGCTGCGGCTGTTGTCGCTGGCGTCGTTCGTGGCGCTCGACCTGCTGCGGTCGGGGGTGCAGATCGGGTGGGAGACACTGCGCGGCGGCGGCCGTGGGCCGGCGGCGGCGATCATCGCGGTGCCGTTGCTGGCGCACTCGGCGCGGGTCGTCGCCGTGCTCGCCGGGGCGGTCGCACTCACCCCGGGCAGCTACGTCCTGCAGATCGACCGGACCCGGGCGACGTTCTGGGTCTACGCGCTCGGCGTCGGTGGCGACGGCGCCGTCGAACGCGTCCGCCGCGAGGTGCTCGTCCTGCAGCGCAAGGTGATCGCCGCCCTCGGCACCGCCGACGAGCTGGCCGCGAGCGACCGCGGGCTG
>Ga0182736_1002112_pt1 | contig 16103 bp, 13 predicted proteins | sample eDN5th30CKraftBY_FD_128882 | JGI IMG/M metagenome (GOLD analysis project Ga0182736, IMG submission 128882) | Enriched backyard soil microbial communities from Emeryville, California, USA - eDNA 5th pass 30_C Kraft BY (version 2) (version 2) | ecosystem: Environmental > Terrestrial > Soil >... | reverse complement strand
GGGGCCGGCTGTGCACCTCGACAGGTGGGAGGTGCTCGAGCGGCAGGAACGCCTGCCCGCGACCGTGCACGTCGTCGAGCTCGGCCCGACGGACGGCCGACGCGCCCGCTGCTGGCTCGACCGACTCGACGCGCTCGCCCGGGCCCGCGGGAGCGACCTGCACCAGCGCGTCGTCTACACCCTGTGCGGCCCGTCGGCGGATGTGCTCGCCGGTGCCGTGGTGGGCGCCGGGCATCCGGGTCGGGTGCAGGCCGTGAGGTTCGAACCGGCTGCGGTGACCCCGATGCCGACGCTGCCCGACCGTGCGGTGCTGGTGGTGCTGGCCCCGGGCCCGCGGCACGGGTCGCTGCGCGAGGAGATCGTCCGGATCGACGGGTGCACCTACCGCACGGAGGCGCGTGCGTACCTCGTCGGCAGCACCGGCCGTGCCGTCGCGGACCAGCTCGGGGTCCCGGTGACCGTACTGCCGGGACTCATCGAGAAGCAGGTCAGGCGAGGAGCCCGAGGGGTCGTGGACGGGCTGCCGACACTCGATGCCGCCTGTCGGCGGGCCGTGCGCGCCGGTCTGCGGCTCGCCCTGCGCTACGTCGCCGTCGATCTGGCCCGCTTCGAGATCGCCCCGGGGGTTCCCGGTCTGGTCATGAGCTCGGTTCTCGGGCGCCGGGACGGGGAACCGGTCCGGATCGACGTCGCGGTGGTGGCCGGTCTGGCCCGGCTGCGCGACCGGTTGCATCCCGATGCCGTCGTGGAGGTCGACGATCCGGCGGTCGCGGCGGTCGCCGGTGCCTGCGGTTATCGCGTCGCGCGGGGCGCGACGACGGAGGCCGGCAGCGTCGGCTGCCTCGCGGGCGGAAGCTGATCGATCCGGCGTCGACCCGGGCGCGTACCGGCCGCGGCCGGGCGCTCCTTCGATCGGGGTGCGGGCCCGGGCCTGCGGCGTCGCGCTCCGCCACGCGCGTGGATCTCGGTTCGGCGGAGATGTCCTGCAAATCTGCGACGGACACCCGCCGGAATGGCGATGTCCGGCGGATTCGGGAGACGCCGAAAATCGGCGAAAATGCAACGCCGCCGGCGGCTGTGTCACATTCCTGCTGCCGGCGTGCGTAATTCGTCGACGCCATTACGGCGCGCTCGTGCGAGGCGCCGCCGGGTCATCGAGTGGGGCAGGATTCCAATCGTGAAATGCTCACCCGCCGCGGGCCGGTGAATCGCGGCCGCCGCGCGCCGGGGCTCCCGACGACGGCGTCGAGTACCGCTCTCGGCGCCGGCGCGGCCGTGCGCGGCGACCTCTGAAGGTCGACGCGTCAGGACGCAGACGTCGGCGCACGTCGGTGCTCCTCCTCGCTGCGCCGCCCACTGCGCCTCACCACCGGCTCCCGGCCGGTGGCGCGAGCAGATGAGACAGGCCTGTCTCATTCGGCGCCCACGCAAAGTAGCGCCGGACGGCTCCCGCGTCAATGCCGTGGAGCGTTCCCGTGAGTGCCGGGATGTGACTCTAGATTTCTCACGTTCACGTAAGGTATCTTCATCCCCGCCGGGCCGCTGACGACGTGCGGCGGCGCGGCGCCCCCGGCGACCGTGCCCGTTGCTCCGAGAGGATGACCATGGCCTTCCCGACCGACCTGGAGATCGCACGCGGTGCGGATCTGAAGCCGCTCGGCGACGTCGCTGCGGCGATGGGGATCGGTGAGCACCTGCTCGAGCAGCACGGCGACCACGTCGCCAAGATCAAGCTCGCTGCCATCGACGAGCTGGCCGACCGACCCGCGGCGAAGTACGTCGTCGTCTCGGCCGTCACGCCGACCCCGCTGGGTGAGGGCAAGACCACCACCACCGTCGGGCTCGGGCAGGCGTTCTCCCACATCGGCAAGCGCGCGACGATCGCGATCCGGCAGCCCTCGATGGGGCCGACGTTCGGGATCAAGGGTGGGGCCGCGGGGGGCGGGTACTCGCAGGTCGTCCCGATGGACATCCTCAACATGCACCTGACCGGTGACTTCCACGCCGTCACCGCGGCCCACAACATGCTCTCGGCCGTGCTCGACAACCACCTGTTCCAGGGCAACGAGGCGGGTATCGACCCGCACGACATCACCTGGCGCCGGGTCATCGACGCGAACGACCGGGCACTGCGGAACATCGTCGTTGGTCTGGGCGGCCGGCTCGACGGCGTCCCTCGACAGACCGGGTTCGACATCACCGCCGCGTCGGAGGTGATGGCGATCCTGGCGCTGGCGACGTCGGTACCGGAGATGCGGGAACGCTTCGGACGGATCGTCGTCGGGTACCGGCGCGACGGCAGCGCGGTGACCGCGGAGGACATCAAGGGCGCGGGCGCCATGGCCGCGATCATGGTGGACGCGCTCAAGCCCAACCTGATGCAGACGCTGGAGAACACGCCGGTCCTGGTGCACGCCGGCCCGTTCGGCAACATCGCGCACGGCAACTCCTCGGTCGTCGCGGACCTGATCGGGATCCACGGTGGCGACTACCTCGTGACGGAGGCGGGGTTCGGCGCCGACATGGGCGCGGAACGGTTCTTCAACATCAAGTGCCGTGCGTCGGGGCTCGTCCCGGACGCCGCCGTCGTCGTGACGACGGTGCGCGCGCTCAAGGCCCACTCCGGCAAGCACAGGATCGTCGCGGGGAAGGCGCTGCCGGAGGCGCTGCTGGCGGAGAACGTCGACGACGTGGTCGCAGGCGCGGCCAACCTGCGCAAGCAGATCGAGAACATCAGGGTGCACGGCATCCCGGCAGTCGTCGCGATCAACGCCTTCCCCGGCGACCACGCCTCCGAGCACGCGGCGATCGCCGAGATCGCCCGCGAGATGGGCGCGCGGTCGGCGGTGTGCACCCACTTCGCGGAGGGCGGCAAGGGTGCGGCCGAGCTCGCGGAAGCCGTGGCGGAGGCCGCCGCGGAGCCGTCGAGCTTCCGGTACCTCTACCCGGACGACCGGTCCCTGCGGGAGAAGATCGAGATCGTGGCCAGGACGGTGTACGGCGCCGACGGCGTCGACATCGCCCCGGCCGCCGCCAAGCAGCTCGACAACTACGAGCGCAACGGCTTCGGCCACCTGCCCGTCTGCATCGCAAAGACGCATCTGTCGATCTCGTCGGACCCGTCGTTGACGGGCGCGCCGACAGGGTGGCGGCTGCCGGTGCGGGAGGTGCGGGCGTCGGTGGGGGCGGGCTTCGTCTACCCGATCTGCGGCGACATGCGCACGATGCCAGGGCTCGGTACCCATCCCGCCGCGCACGAGATCGACATCGACCTCGACGGCAACATCGTCAACCTCTCGTGATGGCGGACGCGCTGCCGGTCCGTGACCGGTGCCTCGTGCTCGGCATCCTCAACGTCACCCCGGACTCCTTCTCCGACGGCGGCCGCCACCGGCGGCGCGCGGACGCGGTCCGGCACGGGTTGCGCATGTGGGCCGAGGGAGCGGACCTCGTCGACGTCGGCGGTGAGTCGACCCGCCCCGGCGCGGCCCGCGTCGAACCCGAGGAGGAGCTGGCCCGGGTCGTCGGCGTGGTCGAGGACCTCGTCGCCGCCGGCGTGCCGGTCAGCATCGACACCTCCCGCCGGGTCGTCGCGGAGGCCGCGATCGCGTGCGGCGCGGTGCTGGTCAACGACGTCACGGGCGGCCGCGCGGACCCCCAGCTGCCCCGCCTCGTCGCCGAGACCGGCGTCGGCTACGTCGTCATGCACTCGCGCGGCCCGAGCGCGGACATGCAGCGGCGCGCGCACTACTCCGACGTCGTCGGCGAGGTCGTCGACGAGTTGGGCCGGCGGCTCGACAGCGTGCACGCGGCCGGCGTGCGCCCCGGACAGGTCGTCGTCGATCCCGGGCTGGGGTTCGCCAAACAGGCGCGGCACAACTGGGAGCTGCTGGCCGGGCTGGACCGGCTGACCGCGCTGGGCCGTCCCGTGCTCGTCGGCGCGTCGCGGAAGTCGTTCCTCGGTGGCACCCCACTCGGCCCGGACGCGCTGGCGCTGGACATCTCGGAGCGGGACACCGCGAGCGTCGCGGTCGCCGCGGTCGCCGCGGCCGCCGGCATCTGGGGCGTCCGGGTCCACGACGTGCGGCACACCGCGCAGGCGGTCCAGGTCGCCGCGGCGATCCGGGGTGCACGCCCGGAACCGAGGAGCGTGCCGTGGGCGAGCTGACGACCGCCACCGCCGGCCTGCTCGGCCGCTACCTCCGGGCCGACGGCGAACTCCGGGCCGGTCGCGAACCCGATGCGGCCGTCGCGGGCTTCTGGGCGTCGCTGGACGCCGTCGCCGCCGTCGAGCCCGGCATCGCGCGCGCGGTGCTGGCCGAGCTCGCCGACCAGCGGGCGAACGTCAAGCTGATCGCGAGCGAGAACTACTGCTCGCTCGCGGTCCAGGCGGCGCAGGCGAACCTCCTGACCGACAAGTACGCCGAGGGGGTACCCGGGCACCGCTTCTACGCCGGCTGCGAGAACGTCGACGCGATCGAGGCCCGGGCCGCCGCGCTGGCGACCGAGCTGTTCGGCGCCGAGCACGCGTACGTGCAGCCGCACTCGGGTGCCGACGCCAACCTCGTCGCCTACCTCGCGATCCTCACCACGCGCGTCGAGTCGCCCGCCCTGGAACGGCTCGGCGCCACCAACTCCGCGGCGCTCGACGCCGCACAGTGGGAGGAGCTGCGCCGCGAGCTGACCGGGCAGCGGCTGCTCGGGCTCGACCTCTACTCAGGGGGGCACCTGACGCACGGCTACCGGCACAACGTGTCCAGCAGGCTCTTCGAGGCGCACACGTACACCGTCGACCGCGAGACCGGGCTGCTCGACATGGCCGCGGTGCGCGAGCGCGCCCGCGAGGTGCGTCCCGCGATCCTGCTCGCCGGCTACAGCGCCTACCCCCGACGGATCGATTTCGCGGCGTTCCGCGAGATCGCCGACGAGGTGGGTGCGACCTTCATGGTCGACATGGCCCACTTCGCCGGGCTCGTCGCGGGCCAGGTGCTGACCGGCGACCACGACCCGGTGGCCCACGCCGACGTCGTCACCTCGACGACGCACAAGACGTTGCGCGGCCCGCGCGGGGGCATCGTCCTGGCCCGGGCGGCCTACGCCGGCGCCGTCGACAAGGGCTGCCCGCTCGTGCTCGGCGGCCCGCTCTCCCACGCGATGGCCGCGAAGGCCGTCGCGCTGCGGGAGGCACTCGCCCCCGACTTCCGGCACTACGCCGCGTCCGTCGTCGACAACGCCCGGGCACTCGCCGCCGACCTGGTCCGGCGCGGGGGCCACGTCGTCACCGGCGGCACGGACAACCACCTCGTGCTGCTCGACGTCGCGCGCTCGTACGGCCTCACCGGCAGGCAGGCCGAGTCGGTCCTGCGGGAGTGCGGCCTGACCGTCAACCGCAACGCGCTGCCCTTCGACCCGAACGGGCCCTGGTACACCAGCGGCCTGCGGCTGGGCACCGCTGCCGTCACCACACTCGGCATGGGCGCGGCGGAGATGGCCGAGATCGCCGGGATCGCCGCGCAGGTGCTCGGCGCCGCGCGCCCGCGCCCCACCGCCGACGGCACCCCTGGGCGCGCCGGCTACGACCTGGACCCGGCCGTCCGCCACGCGGCGCGGTCGCGCGTCCGGGACCTGCTCGACCGGCACCCGCTCTACCCGGGGATCGACCTCGCGGTCGCCGATGACACCGACGTGTCCCCGCACGGGAGGAACCCATGACCCACGGCCACAACCACCTGTTCGTGCCCGGACCGACGAACGTCCCCGACCGGGTCCGGCGGGCGATGAACGTCCCGATGGAGGACCACCGCGCACCGGACTTCCCCGGTCTGACCCTGCCGTTGTTCGCCGACCTGAAGAAGGTCTTCCGCACCGGGAGCGGCCGGGTGTTCCTCTACCCGTCGTCCGGGACGGGCGCGTGGGAGGCGGCGATCAGCAACACGCTGAAGCCGGGGGACCGCGTCCTCATGTCGCGGTTCGGCCAGTTCTCGCACCTGTGGGTGGACATGGCCGAGCGGCTGGGTCTGGAGGTGATCTGCCTCGACGTCGAGTGGGGTGCCGGGGTCCCGGTCGACCAGTACGCGCTGCACCTGTCGGCGGACCCCGACATCCGCGCGGTCTTCGTCACCCACAACGAGACCGCGACGGGCGTGACGTCCGACGTCGCCGCCGTCCGCAGGGTGATGGACGCCGCGGGCTCGGACGCGCTCCTGTGCGTCGACGGGGTCTCCTCGATCGGCAGCCTGGAGTTCGACCAGGAGGGCTGGGGTGTGGACCTGGCCGTCGCCGGTTCCCAGAAGGGGTTCATGCTGCCCGCCGGGCTGTCGATGCTCGGCGTGAGCCGCAAGGCTCTCGACGTCGCGGCCGCGGCCGGATCCGGGATGCCGCGCTGCTACTTCGACTTCGCCGACATGATCAAGGCGAACGACGCGGGCTACTTCCCCTACACGCCGCCCGTGCAGCTGCTCCACGGCCTGCGGGCGTCGCTGGACCTGCTGTTGGAGGAGGGGCTGCCGCAGGTCGTGGCCCGGCACCACCGGCTCGCCGAGGGCGTCCGGCGTGGCGTCGACGCACTCGGGCTGTCGTTGTGCGCGGTCGCGCCGCAGTGGCACTCCGACACCGTCAGCGCCATCCGGGTGCCCGAGGGCGTCGACGGTGCCGAGGTCTGCCGCATCGGGTACGAGCGCTACAACGTGTCCTTCGGAGCCGGCCTCAGCAAGGTCGCCGGCCTGGTCTTCCGCATCGGGCACCTCGGGGACCTCAACGAGGTCTCGTGCCTCGGCGCGCTCGCCGCGGCGGAGATGGCGCTGGCCGACGCGGGCGCGAAGGTCGACTTCGGGGCCGGTGTGGCGGCCGCCCAGCAGCACTACCGCGAGACGGCCGCGATGCCCGCGGTGGCGGCCTGACCGCTCGCCGACCGCGATCCGAACCGGCCCGTCGCGGGCCGCCCCCGACCACCTGGAGACCACGTGAGCCACACCCTGCACCCCACCCGCGTCCACCGGCTGCACCGCAGCGAGCTGGCCGTCCCCGGCTCCAACATGGGGTTCATCGACAAGGCCGCCGAGAGCGCCGCCGACGTGGTGTTCCTCGACCTCGAGGACGCCGTCGCACCGCCGGAGAAGGACCAGGCGCGCAAGAACGTCATCGCCGCGCTCAACGACATCGACTGGGCGGCCAGGGGCAAGACGGTGTCGGTCCGCATCAACGGCCTCGACACCGAGTACATGTACCGCGACGTCATCGACGTCATGGAGCAGGCCGGCGACCGGCTGCACACGATCCTCGTCCCGAAGGTGGGCGTCCCGGCCGACCTCTACCTGGTCGAGGCGCTGGTCTCCCAGGTCGAGCAGGCGCGCGGGCACACGAACCGGGTCGGGCTGGAGGCGCTGATCGAGACCGCGCTCGGCATGGCGAACGTCGAGGCCATCGCGGCGCGCGGGGGCCGCCTCGAGGCGCTGCACTTCGGCGTGGCCGACTACGCGGCGAGCAACCGGGCGCGCACCGTCAGCATCGGCGGGCTCAACCCCGACTACCCCGGCGACCAGTGGCACTTCGCGCTGTCGAGGATGATCGTCGCGTGCCGGGCCTACGGGCTGCGGGCCATTGACGGGCCGTTCGGCGACTTCTCCGACCCCGACGGCTACCGCGCGGGCGCGCGCCGGGCCGCCGCACTGGGCGCCGAGGGCAAGTGGGCCATCCACCCCAGCCAGATCGAGCTCGCGAACGAGGTCTTCAGCCCGCCCGCCGCGGAGGTCGATCGGGCCCGCCGGATCGTGGCGGCGCTCCGCGAGGCGCAGGAACAGGGCAGGGGTGCCGCGTCGGTCGACGGCAAGATGATCGACGCGGCCTCCGAGCGGATGGCGGCGACCGTCATCGCGCTCGACGACGCGATCCGCGCGGCCGGCAGGAGCTGACCGTGGACGTCCACGAGTACCAGGCGAAGGAGCTGCTCGCCCGCTACGGGATCCCCGTTCCGCGGGGCGGGCTCGCCTACAGTCCCGAGCAGGCGTCCTACCGCTGCACCGAGCTGGGTGGCGACGCGTGGGTGGTCAAGGCCCAGGTGCACTCGGGCGGGCGGGGCGAGGCCGGCGGGGTACGCCTGTGCCGCAGCGACCACGAGGTGCTGGACGCCGCGAACGAGCTGTTCGGCCGCCGTCTGGTCACGCGTCAGGCCCCCGGCGGCAAGCTCGTCCACCGCATCTACGTCGAGGAGGCCACCGACATCGCGCGCGAGCTGTACCTCGCGCTCGTGCTCGACCGCGCGTCGGAGAAGATCCTGGTCATCGCGTCGCCGGACGGCGGCATGGAGATCGAGGAGCTGGCCGAGCGGGCGCCCGAGGCCGTGATCCGGTCGGTCGTCGAGCCGGCCGTCGGGCTCACCCCGTTCCAGGCCCGCGAGATCGCGTTCGCGATGGGTCTCGACGCCGGCCAGATCGCCCAGGCGAGCAAGCTGTTCCAGGGCGTCTACCGGGCGTTCCGCGACCTCGACGCGACCCTGCTCGAGATCAACCCGCTCGTCGTGACCGGCGACGGCGAGCTGGTGGCCGTCGACGCCAAGATGTCGTTCGACGACAACGCGCTCTTCCGCCATCCCGAGGTCTCCGAGCTGCGCGACCGCAGCCAGGAGGACGCCCGCGAGAGCCACGCGGCCGACCGCGGCCTGGCCTACGTCGGGCTCGACGGCGACATCGGCTGCATGATCAACGGGGCCGGGCTCGCGATGGCCACGATGGACATGATCGAGCTCGCCGGCGGTGAGCCCGCGAACTTCCTCGACATCGGCGGCGGGGCGTCCCCCGAGCGCGTCCTGAAGGCCTTCCGCGCGGTGCTCAACGACAAGGCCGTGCGGGTCATGCTGATCAACATCTTCGCGGGGATCAACCGCTGCGACTGGGTGGCGAAGGGAATCGTCGCGGCCTTCGAGGAGATCGACGTGTCGATCCCGGTCGTGGTCCGGCTGGCCGGCACGCACGTCGAGGAGGGCCGCCGGATCCTCCGCGAGTCCGGACTGCCGATCGTCACCGCCGACAGCCTGTCCGAGGCCGCCCGGGAGGCGGTCGCGGCGAGCCGGGCGGCCGTCCCGGCCTGACCCCCCGCCAGCAGAGAGGGAACGACCATGGCGATCCTGCTCACCGAGCACACCCCTGTACTCGTCCAGGGGATCACCGGTCGCATCGGCCGGTTCCACACCGAGGAGATGATCCGCTACGGCACGAACGTCGTCGGTGGTGTGACGCCCGGCCGTGGTGGGGCCGGCGAGCTGGACCGGCCCGTGTTCAACACGGTCAAGGACGCGGTCCGCGCGACGGGGGCGGAGGCCTCGATCGTCTTCGTCCCACCGCCGTTCGCGGCCGACGCCATCATGGAGGCCGCCGACGCCGGCATCCGCTACTGCGTCTGCATCACCGACGGCATCCCGACCCAGGACATGCTGCGCGTCAAGCGGTACATGCGCCGCTACCGCGCCGCCGACCGCATGGTCCTCACCGGGCCCAACTGCGCGGGCACCATCTCGCCGGGCAGGGCGATGCTGGGGATCATGCCCGGGCACATCTACACGCCCGGGCGCGTCGGCATCATCGGCCGCTCGGGCACCCTCGGCTACGAGGCGGCCGCCCAGCTCAGCGCACTGGGCATCGGAGTGTCGACGTCGGTCGGCATCGGTGGCGACCCGATCAACGGCTCGTCGTTCCGCGACCACCTGGCGCGGTTCGAGGACGACGAGGACACCGACGCCGTCATCATGATCGGCGAGATCGGCGGGCCCCAGGAGGCCGACGGCGCGACCTTCGTCCGGCAGCAGATGAGCAAGCCGGTCGTCGCCTACATCGCGGGCCTGTCGGCGCCCAAGGGGCGCAAGATGGGCCACGCGGGCGCGATCGTGTCCGGGACGGGGGAGTCCGCGCAGGAGAAGGTCGAGATCCTCGCCGCGGCGGGGGTGCGGGTGGCGCCGGACCCGGCGAGCATGGGCGCGACGGTGGCGGCGGTGCTGGCCGAGCGCGGGCTCGCCCCCGCGGTGGCGGGTGCGTCGTGAGCGGCCCGTCCATCGTCGTCACCCGGCGGTGGCCGCAGGCGGTCGAGGACGCGCTGCGAGCGCGCTTCCGGTGCGTCTCGCTGAACGAGTCCGACGTCCCGCTGGGCGAGGCCGGGCTGCGTGCGGCACTGCGGGAGGCCGACGTCGTGCTCCCCACCGTGTCCGACCGGCTCCCCGCGGAACTGTTCGAGGGTGGGGTGCGGACCGTCTTCCTGGGCAACTTCGGCGTCGGGCACAACCACATCGACGTCGAGGCCGCGAGCCGCGCCGGTGTCGTCGTGACGAACACCCCGGGCGTGCTCACCGACGCCACGGCGGACACGGCGATGACGTTGCTGCTCATGGCGGCGCGCCGGGCGGGGGAGGGCGAGCGCGAGGTCCGTGCGGGTGGATGGACGGGCTGGCGCCCGACCCACATGCTGGGCACCCACGTCACCGGCCGGACCCTCGGCGTCATCGGGATGGGGCGCATCGGGTGTGCGGTGGCCCGCCGCGCCCGGTTCGGCTTCGGCATGCCGATCCTCTACTTCGACACGCAGGACGTCGGTCCGGACCGGCACGGCATCCCGGACGCCCGCCGTCTCGACACGGTGGAGGAGGTGCTGGAGTCGGCCGACTTCGTCTCGCTGCACATGCCCGGCTCCGCCGACAACGCGCACCTCGTCGACGCGGCGCGGCTGTCCCGGATGAAGCCGACGGCGATCCTGGTGAACACCGCGCGCGGCGACGTCGTCGACACCGACGCGCTGGTCAAAGCGCTGGCGTCGGGCACGATCGCGGGGGCGGGGCTCGACGTCTACGAGAACGAGCCCGACGTGCCCGAGGCCCTGCGCGCACTCCCGAACGTGGTGCTCCTCCCGCACCTGGGCAGCGCCACCGTCGAGACGCGCGTGGCGATGGGCATGCTCGTGCTGGAGAACCTCGAGGCGTTCCTCGACGGGCGCGAACCCCCGTGCAGGGTGTGCTGACCGCTCCGGGCACAGGAGGTGCGACGGCGGTCACATCACGGTCGTCCGACGAGGTAGTCTGATCCGACATATTTTACGTGAACGTAAGGAGGAGCTGTGGCCGAGCCGGTCGTCATCGAGGACGCCGTCGTCGCCGCCGCAGGAGAGCCCGCCGCCGGCCAGGCAGTGGTGCTCGCCGACGGGACGGTCGCCTGGACAGGGCCCCGCAGCGCGCTCCCGGAGAGGTGGGCCGGGGCCCGCTCGTGGTCGGCCGAGGGTCGGCTCGTCACCGCCGGGCTCGTCGACTGCCACACCCACGTCCTGTTCGGGGGCGACCGGCGCGGGGAGTTCGCCGAGCGCGCCTCGGGACGGGCCACCTACGTCGAGCAGCTCGCCGGGCCCGACAGCGGTGTGCGCGCCACCGCCGCGGCCACCGCCGAGGAGACCGACGACGAGCTGATCGCGGCGGCGTCGCGGCGGGCAGGCTGGCTCATCCGCAGCGGGGTGACGACGCTCGAGGTCAAGACCGGCTACGGCGTCGACCCGGAGGCCGAGCTGCGCCTGCTCCGGCTCGCCCACCGGCTGCGCGCCGAGCTGCCGATCCGGGTCCGGATCACCTTGCTGGCCGGCCACGTCTACCCCGCCGACGTCGACCGCGACGACTACGAGCAGACGACCGACTGGGTGTCGCGCATCTGCGACGAGCTCGTCCCTGCCGCGCGGGAGGTGGGCGTCGACGCCGTCGAGGTCTACCTCGACGAGGAGGGCGGGCTCACCCTCGACGACGCGAGCACGATCCTCGAGGTCGCCTACAAGACCAAGACCGCGACCCGGCTGCAGACCGACCACCTCAGCGACAGCGCGGGCGCGGCGCTCGCACCGGCGTTCAACGCGAAGGCCGCCGCCCATCTCAACTTCCCGGACGAGGTCGCGGTCAAGGCGATGGCGGCCGGCGGGACCACAGCCGTCCTGCTCCCCGGGTCCCTCCTCGAGCTCGGCATGGCCGAGCGGCCCCCCGTCGACCTGCTGCGCTCGGCCGGCATCCCGATCGCCGTCGCCACCGGGCTCAACCCGGGCAGCTCCCCGATCGCGAGCCTGCCGCTCGCCGCACACCTCGCGGTCGTGACGCTGGGTCTGACCCCCGCGGAGGCCTTCGCCGCCGTCACCGTCAACGCGGCACGCGCCCTCGGGCTGACCGACGGCACCGGGACGCTGGCGGCGGGCGCTCCCGCCGACGTCGTCGTGTGGGACGCCACGCACCCCGACGAGATCGTCTACTGGGCGGCCGCGCCCCTGGTCCGGGCGTCGTGGTCGTCCGGTGAACTGGTGGAGGTTCCGTGAGCTCCCTTGGTGACCTGACGGTGTCGGCGTTCCTCGACGCCGTCGCGTCCGACGACCCGGCGCCGGGTGGTGGCGCCGTCGCCGCCCTCGTCACCGCTCAGGCGGCCGGTCTCGCGGCGATGGCGGGCCGGTTCAGCATCGGCCGCAGTACCGGGACGGACTCGGCGACCATCGACGAGATCGTCGCCGAGGCCGAGCGGTTGCGCGCGGAGTCCGCGCCGCTCGCCGACGCCGACGCGGCCGCGTACGAGGCGTTCCTCGCCGCCGTCAGGCTGCCCCGCGAGCCGGATGCCGAGGGCCGGGCGCGTGCGGTGAGCACCGCCCTGTCCGCTGCCGCCGACGTCCCGCTCGCGACCGCCGAGGCCGCCGCGCGTGTCGTCGAGCTCGCCGGGCGGCTCGTCGTCGACGGCAACCCGAACCTGCGGGGCGACGCACTGGCCGCCGCGATGCTCGCTGCCGCGGCCGCGTCCACGGCGGCGGTCATGGTCGCCGAGAACCTCGCCCGGACCCCCGACGACGGACGGATCGCCCGCGCGGCGAAGGCCGCCGCGGCGGCACGGCGCTCCGCGGACGCCGCCCTCGGCCGCTTCGGCGTCGTGGCCGAGGAGGTGTTGGGGTGACCGCGGCCGAGGAGATCGACCACGACCTCGCCGGGCCGCACCCGATCCGCTCGGAACTGATCGACGGACGCGCCGCGGCCAAGGAGCTCAAGGACGAGGTCCGGGTCGGCGTCGAACAGCTCAGGTCGGCCGGCGTCACGTGCGGGCTGGCGACGATCATGGTGGGCGAGGACTACGCGGCGGGTGCCTACGAGCGCAGGCTCCGCCGGCTCGCCGCGGACCTCGCGATCGGGTACCGGCACTACTGGCTGGCCGCCGAGGCGGGTGCCGAGGACGTCCACCGTGTGGTGCGGCAGCTCAATGCCGATCCCGCGGTGCACGGCATCCTGCTGCTGCGCCCGCTGCCCGGCCACATCGCCGAGCCCGACCTGTTCGCGCAGCTCGACCCGCACAAGGACATCGAGGCGCTGCACCCGGAGAACGTCGGGCTGCTGGCGCTGGGCACACCCCGGTACGTGCCGTCCACGCCCGCGTCGGTCTTCCACCTGCTCGACGGGTGGCTCGACTCGACCGGCCGGGACCGGGCGCGCTTCTACCGGGGCGCCACGATCGTCGTCGTCGGGCGGTCGAACAACGTCGGCAAACCCGCGATCGCGCTGGGCCAGGAACGGCAGGCCGTCGTCGTCTCCTGTGACGAGTGGGCGAGCCACACCGGGTGCCTCGCCGAACACACCCTCCGCGCCGACGTGCTGGTCGTCGCGGCCGGGGTGCCCAACCTGATCAGCGCCGAGCACGTCTCCGAAGGGGCCGTGGTGGTCGACGTGGGGATCAACCCGGTCACCGACCCCGACACCGGCCGGACCCGGCTCGTCGGGGACGTGGACCTGCCCGCGGTGCTCCACCTGACCCGGGCTGCGACGCCCGTCCCCGGCGGGGTCGGTCCGGTCACCGACGTGTGGCTGATGCGCAACATCGTGCTGGCGGCCCGCGCCGCGACCGGGTCCGCCGGGTCCGGTGGGCGGGACGACCGTGGCTAGTCCCGTCGCGAGGATCGTTGCGGCGCAGCCGCCGGCGGAGGTCCGGCCGACGGCGACCGTGTGCGGCGCGCCCACGGTGTTCCGGCCCACCGCCGACGACGTCGTCGTCCAGGTGGACCGGACCGAGCGCGAACTCTCACGGTTGTTGCGCAGCAACGGGATCCGCGGTGGCCGGGACGCGTGCGCCCAGCTGCTCGGGTTGCTCGCGACGGCGGTGCGACCGGTCGACCGCCCGTCGGCCGTGGTGCTGTCGGACGGGCTGCTGCGGCTGCACCGGCTGTCGGCGGGTCCCGTGTCGGGCGTGCTCGCCGACGCCGGGGTCGCCGTCGGCGTCCGGGCCGACGGCGGGACGCGCTGGTGCGCCGACAACGCGGGCTTCCGCACCGTCGAGCCGGATCATCTGCGCTGGCGGCTGGCCGAGTACGCGGCGCTCGGGGCCCGGTTCGCGTGGTGGCGCAGCGTCGTCGTCGTGCCCGGAGGGCAGGGTCCGTCGCTCGCCGCGACCAACGCGGCCTGCGCGGTGCGGTTCGTGCGCTCCTGCCAGGCGGTGGGGCTCGTCCCCGTCGTCGCGGTCGACGTGCGCCGCGACGGTTCGCACGACATCTGGGCCTGCGCCGACGCGACCTCCGTCGCGCTCGGCGCGCTGGGCGCGGCGATCGACGACGCCGGCCTCGACAGCGGGCAGCTGGTGATCGCCGCGGGCATGGTCGTCGAGGGGGCCGGCCACCCGGTGAGCGCGCCGCCGGCCATGGTCGCGGCGGCCACCGCGGGCGCACTCGGTGTCCTCCCACGCGAGCTGGCCGCGGTACTGGTGAGCCTGGACGGGCAGCGTCCCGGGCGACTGGCCAGGAACCTCGACCGGCTCCGCGGGGCAGCGCTGCCATGGCCTGCGGCCGTCACCGGTAACCGCGTGTTCCTCGACCCGCTACTGGCGGCCTGGCGTGGCACCCCGTCGTCCGTCCCGGACGCCCTGCAGGCGCTGGCCCGCCGGATCGACGTGATCCGGTCGCCGCGGCGGTGACCGGCCCCGGCGGGCCGGGGGAGCCGGTGACCGGTCCCGGGCTCCGCCACCACGGGGACGCCGACGTCGGCCCCGGCCTGCTGGACTTCGCCGTGAACGTGCGCAGCAGCGTCCCGCCGCCGTGGCTGCGGGAACGCCTCGTCGCCGCGATCGACCGGCTCGGCCCGTACCCCACCGCGGCCGACGACCTCAGGGCCCGTGCCGCGGTCGCCCACCGGCACGGCCGACGGCCCGAGGAGGTCCTCGTCCTCGCCGGCAGCACAGAGGCGTTCACGCTGCTGGCGTCGTTGCGACCGCGGCGACCCGTGGTCGTGCACCCCGGCTTCACCGAGGCCGAGGCGGCCCTGACAGCGGCGGGTCTCCCGGTGACGCGGGTCGTCACCCGGGAATCCGACGGCCACCGCTTCGACGCCGCGTCGGTGCCCGACGACGCGGACCTCGTCGTCGTCGGCAACCCGACGAACCCGACCGGCGTCCTCCATCCCGCCGCCCAGCTGACGAGGCTCCTGCGGCCGGAGCGGGTCGTGCTCGTCGACGAGGCGTTCGCGGATGCGATCCCGCGCGAGCCCGACTCGCTCGCGGGGTGCCGGCACGGGGGTCTGCTCGTCCTGCGCAGCCTCACCAAGACCTGGGCGCTCGCGGGGCTGCGCGCCGGCTACGTCCTCGGTAGCCCCGACCTGCTCGCACGGCTCGCCGCGGCACGGCCCCACTGGCCCGTCGGCACGCTGGTCCTCGAGGCGGTCGCCGCCTGCTCCCATCCGGACGCGGTGGCCGAGGCGAGGCGGGACGCGGTACGGCTCGCCTTCGACCGGTGCATGCAGGTGGCGGCCCTGCGACGGGTGCCGGACGTGCACGTCCTTCCGGGGCGGGCCCCGTTCGTGCTGCTGCGGTTGCCGCCGGGCACCGGGGCGCGCGTCCGGGAGGGGCTGCGGTCCGCCGGGGTGGCGGTCCGCCGCTGCGACAGCTTCCCGGGGCTCGGGCCCGACCACCTCAGGGTCGCCGTCCGGCCGGCCGCGCAGGTCGCGGTGCTCGTCGCGGCCCTCGACGGGCTGCTGGCCGCGGCCAGGGCGGATGCCCGGTGACGGAGCGGGCTCCTACCGCCGGTCGCCCGCGCGCGCGTGCGCGGCGCGCACGAATGCGGTGACGGCGCCGGGGTCGCCGGCGGGG
>Ga0182736_1002107_pt1 | contig 16165 bp, 8 predicted proteins | sample eDN5th30CKraftBY_FD_128882 | JGI IMG/M metagenome (GOLD analysis project Ga0182736, IMG submission 128882) | Enriched backyard soil microbial communities from Emeryville, California, USA - eDNA 5th pass 30_C Kraft BY (version 2) (version 2) | ecosystem: Environmental > Terrestrial > Soil >... | reverse complement strand
GCAGTAGCCTCTTTATCCTGTCCAGCGAAAACAGTAAATAAATGATCAGGCACAACTTCGTGCTGCAATGCATGAGCAACACCAGGACGGCATTGTCCAGCAGCACAACCGCACACAGAGTTAATTACAACAAGCGCAGTACCTTTCGCAGTCGGCAGGTTTTCTTCTACCTCTTCTGGTGTACGTAGCTCTTGAATACCGATGCTTGTCAATTCATCACGCATTGGCTGAATCATATCCATCATATATCTTTCAAATGACATGGACATCCATAACACTCCCTTTATCTTTAGATTGTATTTATTATACCGTTCCTGTATGAAACTACGCAACACAAACAGACACCACGGTCGCATCACTTAATAATTAATTGAAAATATGCTACTATCTAATAAGAAAAGCCAATGAACGTGTAGGCTATTACAAAATCTAATCCATTCGGAATTGTCCATTAAAGAGGTATCGTAAAAATATGAACTACGACATTATTATAATCGGCGCTGGCTCAGCTGGACTTATGGCGGCAGTAGCAGCTGGGCAGCATGGCGCCAACGTCCTACTTATTGATAAAGGCGATAAGCTCGGTCGTAAGCTTGGCATCTCTGGTGGCGGGCGCTGCAACGTAACGAATAACAAAGAAATTGATGAGCTTATTAAAAACATTCCTGGTAACGGTAAATTTCTATATAGCTCATTATCAACATTTAGCAATTACGACATTATCACATTTTTTGAATCGCTAGGCATTGCTTTAAAGGAAGAGGATAACGGCAGAATGTTCCCTGTCTCCAATAAAGCAAAATCGGTTGTTGATGCGCTCGTCGGTAAGGTTAAAGCACTGGGCGTACAAATCCTCGTAAACAGCCCAGTTGCTCATGTCATTTATGAAGATGGAGCTGTGAAAGGTGTAAAGCTAAAAAGCGGCGTGCAATACGATTGCCGAAAGGTGATCGTCGCTGTTGGCGGAAAATCTGTGCCGCATACTGGCTCTACTGGGGATGGCTACGCTTGGGCTGAGGAGGCTGGACATAGCATTGTTGAGTTGTTTCCTACTGAGGTTCCGCTCACCTCTCGCGAGCATTATATTGCCGATAAGGAGCTGCAAGGGCTGTCGCTGCGTGATGTTGAGCTTTCCGTCTGGAGCTTAAAGGGTAAAAAGCTTATCTCGCATCGTGGTGATATGATCTTTACGCATTTCGGAATATCGGGACCTATCGTTTTACGATGCAGTCAATTTGTCGTAAAGGAATTAAAGAAAAGTACGGGAACGCCGATCATGCTTACTGCCGATCTGAAGCCTGATGTCAATGTGCAGACCGTGTATGATGAAACCTTTCTCTTATGTCAGCAGGAGCCGAAAAAGCTCGTGCGCAACGTATTGAAGGGCTATGTGCCTGAACGACTAATTCCACTGCTTATGCGTAAGGCAAAGCTGTCTGAGGAGCTTACCTTCGATCATATTCCGAAGGAAGAATGGTTAGAACTAGCGAAGCTGATTAAAGCATTTCCGATTCGTATTCATGGCTCACAGTCGATTGAGGAGGCATTTGTTACTGGCGGTGGAGTGAATTTAAAGGAAATTAACCCGAGTACGATGGAATCTAAGTTTATGAGCGGGCTGTACTTCTGTGGGGAAATTCTTGATATTCACGGCTACACTGGTGGGTACAACATTACTGCTGCATTTTCAACGGGCTATAATGCTGGAAGAGATGCTGCGGAAAGCTTGCAGTATGATTATTAATTAAATAGCGTTGCAATAAGCAGCAATTTCTAATAAAAAGCAAAAGCCACTATTGGTACACACTAGCGATTATTACATCGTTAATGTAGGCCTGTAGTGGCTTTTGCTTGTGGTGCGACTTGTCAGTCTCTTGCAGTAAAGGATGAAACATCGCCAATCCCCGGCAGTTCCTCGTTCTCAACCCAATCCTCATTGACTAAATGTGCAGGAATCGTAACCGCATCAATACTGTAGGCTGTATTGGCAAGCAGCTTGTCCTGTAAAGTCGCTTGATCCACCAGCGTCCCGCCATGTGCTTGAACGATTTCTAAAGCAGAGGTTAGGTCTTCATTGATTACATGGATGTGCAGCGAGGTGGGTGAGTGCATCGCAGGGTCATATCCCAATTCTTGTAGTAGTGAAAATGCTTGATCCGCGCTTTGGCTATTCGTAAATTCAAAGACAAGCGCAACGGGATTACTCATAACAACAGCTCCTTACGTCTACACAAAGTTGGATGTAGCAAACTGCTACGCCTTACCAGCTTAGTATGTGTATTGTAAGAAGCTGTCTATACATTTATCTGTTTTGCTGTACTTGCTAGATTACCCGCGGAAAGGTATTAGCTGTTGATTGAGTTCCTTCGTTTGGTGATAAACCTGCTGGTATACTTTAAATAGGTCAGCATAAACCTCTACAGCCTGCGGGTTCGGCTCGTAGCTGTCCCCATGCTTCACAAATTGTCCTGCGCATGCCTCTAGGCTATCAAACCAGCCGCAGCCATAAGCCGCTAGCATCGCAGCGCCTAAGCCTGGTCCCTGCTCATTTTCTAGCGAGACTACGGCTGCATTGAAAATATCTGCTTGCATTTGCAGCCATACTGGATTTTTCGCTCCTCCGCCAATAGAGACGACTTTATCAACGGTTTTACCAACCTGTCGGAACATATCCACCGATTCATTTAAGCTAAATGTAATTCCTTCCATTACTGCACGTGCAAAATGAATGCGCTCATGCGTTCCATCGACACCAATAAAGCTTGCTCTAATATTCGCATCTGGATGTGGTGTACGTTCGCCAACAAGATACGGCGTAAATAACAAACCGTTAGAGCCAGGCTTTATATTGTCGACTCCTGCTAACAGCTCATCGTACGATTCGTTGCTTGCAAATGTTTTCTTAAACCAGCTAAGCGAATAGCCTGCTGCCAGCGTAACTCCCATCGCATAATAAGCATCCTGCTTACCATGATTGAAGAAATGCACCTTGCCCCCGAAATCCTTCGCCTTGTCATTCTCATAGGACAATATAACACCAGAGGTACCGATGCTGCTAAGAGTCAATCCTTCAGAAAGAATGCCTGCACCTATTGCACCACATGCGTTATCTGCACCGCCTGCAAACACCTTGGTAGACGTTGAAAGTCCTGTAGCCTCTGCGATTGCTGGAAGCAATGTGCCAACTAAGTCATGGGATTCTACTAATGGTGGGCAGAAGTTCTCTGCTAGCTGGAATGCTGACAGCACCTCTTGGCTCCATGTCTTGCCGGCTACATCAAGCAGCAATGTGCCTGCTGCGTCTGAGTAATCCATATGCAGCTCGCCCGTTAAGCGATATCTGACATAATCCTTCGGCAATAGGAAAATTGATGCTTGATTGAACAGCTCCTGCTCATGCTGACGCACCCATAGTATTTTCGGCAGTGTAAAGCCTTCTAAGGCTGGGTTACGAGTTACCTTTAATAGCGTCTCTCCAAGTACGTTTTCGATCTCACGGCATTGCTCAGTTGTCCGTGTATCATTCCAAAGAATGGCTGGGCGCACGACGTCTCCGTTCTCATTAAGCAGCACTAAGCCGTGCATTTGACCTGAGAAGCTTATTCCTTCGATGGATGCTGCATCCACACCATCGGCCGAAGCTACTTCTTGCAGCGCTTCGATGGTTGCCGTAACCCAGTCCTCAGGGTTCTGCTCGCTCCAGCCTGGATGGTCGTGGAACAATGGGTAGCTGCGTGTCGCTTCGGCAACGATATTGCCGCTGCGATCAATCAGTAATGTTTTTACGGCGCTCGTTCCGAGGTCAACGCCAATGACATAGCTCATGAATTGTATCCTCCTTGGGGGCTCGGGAATAGCTAGCTTCTTTGTCTCTAGGTCGGGCTACGACGCTTTAAATGCTTTAGCTTAGCTACGCAATTGTTAGCTCATCGCTGCGGATTAGTTAGCTCTTGCAGTCGCTTTTTAAAGCTGATGCTCTATATTGGTTATTAAGGTTAGCATCAGCTTTAAAGGCGACCCACTGCCGTTTTCCAGAACTAACTAGTCCTCCGCTGGTTGCGTTTTATGTAGCTATGCTTGCGGTGCATTTTCGTAGCTGAGCTTCGCCGTCTAGCGTACTCGAAGATGAGTGCGCTAGCTATTCCCTCGCTGGTTATATACTTATATCTAACGACAGCTCGTCACTAGGACGAGCTGTGTTGGTTTATTTGTGAGCTTAATTTTAGCTAGTTTTCTTACTATTTACCGCTTATACACTGAAGATAACTTCGCTTAGACGTAGACGCAAGTTTTCGATACGGCCAGATTTGTTGCGAGCTACTGGATTTGTTAATGCATAAGCCTCTAGGTCTTTTAGTGTTGCTTTGCCAGCAACGACGTCAGCACCTAGTCCTTCTTTGAAGGTTGCATATTTATCTTCAATCACGCTGTCGAAGACTTTCTCCTCGATTAGTTTTGCAGCTGCTTTTAGTCCCCATGCGTAGCTGTCCATACCTGCAATATGTCCAAGTGCAAGATCGTTCATTTCAAAGGAAGAACGACGTACTTTTGCGTCGAAGTTAACACCGCCACGACCTAGGCCACCTGCTTTAAGCACTTCGTACATAGTAAGTGTTGTTGCGTAAAGATCTGTTGGGAATTCGTCTGTATCCCAGCCAAGCAGCATATTGCCTTGGTTCGCATCAAGAGAACCAAGCATGCCATTAATCGCTGCAACACGAATTTCATGCTCAAATGTATGACCAGCTAGTGTTGCATGGTTTGCTTCAAGATTTAGCTTGAAGTGATTTTCTAAGCCGTATGTTTTAAGGAAAGAAATCGTTGTAGCTGCATCAAAATCATATTGATGGCTTGTAGGCTCTTTCGGCTTAGGCTCGATTAGGAATTGTGCGTCAAACCCAATTTCCTTCGCATAGTCTACTGCCATATGGTAGAAACGAGCAAGATTATCCTGTTCAAGTTTCATATCTGTATTAATAAGTGATTCGTAGCCCTCGCGGCCGCCCCAGAATACATAGTTTTCGCCACCGAGCTCTTTACCGATCTCCAAGCCCTTTTTCACTTGTGCTGCTGCATATGCATAAGCATCAATATTTGCTGCAGTTGCTGCACCGTGTACATAACGAGGATTGGTGAAATTGTTAGCCGTATTCCATAATAGCTTTTTACCAGTAGATTTTTGATAGTCTTTCAGCATTGCTACGATGACGTCAAGATTTTTGAAGAACCCCTGCAATGTCGCACCTTCAGGAGCGATATCTACATCGTGGAAGCAATAGAAAGGAATATTTAGCTTTTCCATAAACTCGAAATTAGCTTCTACGCGTGCTTTAGCGCGATCCAAGCCATCGAATTTGTCCCAAGAACGAATCATTGTTCCAGCGCCGAACGGATCTGTACCGTTCGCATTAAACGTATGCCAGTAAGCAACCGCAAAACGAAGATGCTCCTCCATTGTTTTACCGAATACCACTTGAGCTGGATCATAATGCTTAAACGCATATGGATTGCTTGAACCTTTACCTTCAAATTGAATTTTCGAGAAATCTGTAAAATGAACCATGAGAATAATTCCTCCTTAAATTTGAATGAAATCGCTTTATATTATTAATAACAGAATATCACACTCTACTTTGTTTGTCTATTAAACAAACTTAGTTTATGTGATTAATTTTTATTTTGAGCTCGTTTTCACTGAAGAATTTAGAAAGAAAACCTTTATAAATAGTTGTTTCAAGGATTTTTCTTAACCTGTGGAACGACTAAAGCAATCTCAACTTAATTTATTTATTAAACCAAGTCATGTATATGGTATAATGTAACTATTACCTAAATGTGGACGGAGGAACCTTTCTTGAAAGCCAAACCAACAGGAGATCTTGCTTTAGTCAAAAAAATGAACTCTTATATTGTGCTAAGCCATATAAGAAAACACTCCCCTGTTTCTCGCGCACGAATTTCCGAGCTTACTGGTTTAAACAAAGCTACTGTTTCAAGTCTAGTGAACGATTTAATCGAAAGCAATTTGGTGCTCGAAATCGGACCTGGAGAATCTAGTGGTGGACGCAAGCCAGTATTGCTGCTCTTTAATGAAAAGGCTGGTCACGCAATTGGTATTGATCTTGGGGTTAACTATATTCGAAGCGTTTTAGTTGATCTGAACGGAAATATTGTTAGTGAGCGATATGAACGGCTAAAACAGCAGCAACAAGAATTTGCCTTTGATAAATTAACCACGCATATAGACGTGCTAATGGCACATGCTTCTCAAAGCACGTACGGCATCGTTGGTATTGGTGTTGGAGCGCCTGGAATCGTAGATCAATCAGGGACTATTCTCTTTGCCCCAAATATGAATTGGCGTGAAGTTCCGCTACAGCAAATGCTCTATGAACGCTATCAAATGCCAGTAATCATTGATAATGAAGCTAACGCTGGCGCTCAAGGTGAGCAGAAATACGGTGCAGGTCAAGGGATTCGTAACCTTGTCTATTTAAGTGTTGGTTATGGAATAGGTTCGGGTATGATATTGGACAAGGAGTTATATCGAGGAACAGCTGGATTCTCAGGCGAGCTTGGTCATCTCTCCATTGCCTTCGATGGCAAGCAATGCACTTGTGGCAATTTAGGCTGCTGGGAGCTATATGCTTCAGAAAAAGCACTGCTTGAAGAAGCGGAGACTCTAGGGTTCGACGGTCTAGATGAGCTCATTGCTGCAGCTGAGCAGAACAATGCAGATGTGTTGAAGCTATTCCACAAAATCGGCTATTTTCTAGGTATTGGAATCGCCAATATTATTAATACACTTAACCCAGATAGCGTGATGATCGGCAATCGAATGAGCCGTGCTGCTCAATGGATATTACCATCGCTAGAGCAAACGATTCGAAGTCGAGCCCTATCCTTTCATAGCGAGCAGCTGCAGATTCTATTTGCAGAGCTACAAGAGCATTCTGCAGTTCGTGGTGCAGCATATTATGCGATCAATACATTTTTTGAACAGTATAAAGCACTATAACAATAAGTCAGTTGTATAGACACTTTCAATAGAACGGTTGACAATAAGGGTAATTAGTATATAATTTCAACTATTAGCTTTCTAGGGTTCCGCATTGTTCCAATGGACTGGTCCGAGAGAAAGCGGCTGTTACGATAAACAGCTTCACGGAGGGATAAAAACCCGGGAGAAATTGCTACATCGCGTAGCTTTCTCTCGGGTTTCTTTGTGTTATAGAGGAAACTTCGGGGAACGTTATGCAGATTCATTTGGATAGAGGAGTGTATAATTATGAATAAAGCTTGGATGATGGTCATCGTTGCAGCATGCTTTGAAGTAAGCTGGGTAATTGGCATGAAGCATGCACAAACACCGTTAGAGTGGATTGGTACACTAATCGCAATTTTTGTTAGCTTTTATTTGATGATTGCAGCGGGTAAAACGATTCCTGTCGGAACGGTTTATGCCGTTTTTGTTGGACTTGGAACAGCTGGAACTGTCGTAGCGGAAATGCTAATTTTCAACGCAGAAATGAAGCCTGCAAAATTAGCACTGCTTGCCTTACTGCTAGTCGGCGTTATCATTCTGAAAATGCAAACCAATGATCAAGAAAATCCCGAACCATTAGCAGTAACGCCATCGGAAATCGATTCTGAGCAACAACAACAGAATAAGCATGAAGCTCAACAACAAACCGACAAGGAGGACAACTAAATGAATTGGCTTAGCTTAGTCGTTGCCGGCTGCTTTGAAATATTGGGCGTGTATATGATTAACCGCTATTTGCAAAAGAGTAATCTTAAAAACTTTCTAGCATTAGTCGCTGCATTTACAGGTAGCTTTACCCTGCTGTCCTATGCAATGCTGACGATCCCAATGAGCACCGCTTATGCTGTTTGGACTGGAATTGGCGCATCGGGCGGAGCAATTGTAAGTATCGTCTTATTCGGTGAAAAGAAAACGGCATTACGAATCATCGCCATCGCTATGGTGCTAGGTGCTGCGATCGGATTAAAGCTAGTTGAATAGTGAGTTGAAGTTACAGGAGCTCGACCAAATGCTTTGCGGCTTGGTCGAGCTCCTGCTTTTGAGTGCTGCTGATAAACTTGTTACTTCCAGCGCTGTACTTGAACCCAATGTGATGCTTTACCTATGATCTCAATCTCAACTATATGCTGCTTCATAACCCCATTAGAATAAGTAATCTGGAATACAAGGCTGTGCTTCCCTTTAGCTAGCTCGCTAAAGCCCGCTTCCCACATACTTCCTCCCCATCGATTATCTCCTTCATAGCTAAGATTTACTGTGCTGCCTGTCGTGTTCAGTGTAGCGATTACGGTAACTGCGTACGTATCAGTTTCAGCCGAAGCTTCATGCGAAAGCGTGGTGTCAGCAGCCAACATCAATCGTTCACCACTATAAAATTGATGAGCTTCCCAGCGCTCATTACTACCTGTTGGCAAAGAAGCATTGTAGGTTTGGCGATAACCTTCCCATAGTTCTGTGTGACTTACTTGCCCTGCTATAGATAGAGGAGCGACAGTTACGGTTTGTGTAAATGTAACTGGCGAAGCCTTACCATCACTTACCGTCTGAGTAATGTTGTACTTTCCTGGTTGTAAATTATCTACTAGGAAAGCTGAACGTTTATACTGATTACTTGTTAACGTATACGAGGTGCTGACGCTTGGATAGTAGCTCTTTGCTCCATTAGGCATTGTTACTTCATAACGAACATTTAACGTATCTAGATCTGGATCACTTACATTGTGACTGATCTGAAGCGTATCTCCTTCGTACAATACGGTTGGCGAATACGTAAAGCCTGCTTCTGGCGGTTGGTTTAATTGCACGTAGAAATATCGATCTTGGGCGTAATTACTCCAATCATAACCATCAAATACACGTACACTTACCCGATAAATTGGACCGTCGGTTATCCATCCATTAGGCAAGGTATATTGTTGATTGCTCGTTGTCGTAATCGCTGTGGTACGAAGCACTGTGCCGTTTTCAGATTTCAATTGCAGCTGATATTGCACCTGCTGATCTCCATCGGCATCATTCATTGTCCATGTAATCGGTGGTGTTAGCGTATTAAACTGTGTCGCTGTCTGTGCTGAGCTTCCACTTGGAACGACCACTTGCGCTTGAGGTGCTCGATTGACTATATAAATCTTTTTCGTGATGTAATCTGAAGCTCCATCGCTGTCCGTGACCGTATGACGAATATCGAAGGTACCAAGTGAACTGAACGAACGCGTAAATTCTTCATTAGTACTCAATGTCAGCGGTGTTTCACCTGGTCGTATTAGCTCATAACGAAACCCTTCCAGCCAGCCATCTGGATCCATGCCTAAACTCTTAAATTCAATATCTACGCCTCGATAGGTCGTAATTGGGCTACGTGAAAAGTCTGCGATCGGTAGCTTGTTCATTATAGTGATGTTCGCTGTGACAATTTCACTGAGCGCACCAAGCTGGTCTTCAGCCCAATGTTCTAATTGATAGATCCCTTTCTCGCTAAAGGTCATATTCGATATATTCTTACTGTAGAACATTTGCACTTTACCAGTTGGGCTAGTTAATCTCCATATAGACTGTAGGCTGCTCACATCCTCGCTATCTGGATCTGTGTCATCTGAAGTAAAACTATAGCTTTCATCGACATAACCGGAGGTTGGTGCACTACTAATGACGGCAACTGGTGGACGATTGACGACATTGAATGTTTTCGTTAACATGCTGCTGGCTCCATAAGGATCACTCGCAACAAGTCGAATTTGCCACTCACCAACGGCTGCTTTACCTAATCCTATATTTTTAATCGTAAAGCTTGGATTCTTACTAGTGCCTAGACCATAGGTATTGTTCTTATATAGCAGTGACCATGTATAGCTTACTGGATCACCATCAGGATCTGGCTCTACTGTCGTGTTGACTAACGTATTCAGACTATCCCGGTACGTTTCTGGTACATCTTCAAAATTAGCAACGGGTGGATAATTCAACACTTCCATCCATTCGGTATGCCAATCTGATAGGGCACCATGTACATCCGTCACTCGTAATTGCACCTGGTATGAGCCAAGATGAGAAATACCGTTAGCTGTTGCTTCATTTTGTAGGCCTTGCTTTGTCGGCTGTGTCGAGCCATACCATATCGTTTTTCCGTCCTTCGTTGCTATCCATTCTCGCTTAATTAGAGCATCCCCATCTGGATCATAGCTTAGGTCGGAAATCGTAGCACTTCCTCGATGCGATACACTTGCAGGAGTGATACTAAATAAGGCGACTGGTGGTTGATTCTCTCCACTATTCGATATGAGCTGAATGCTCTCCTTACTCCATGCCCCATCAAGATCCTTTACGCGCAAGCTAATGAAATAATCGCTAACCCCATCGACCGTCGTAAGCTGCCCTGTTGTCCATTCTAGATCCGTGATCTTCTTCCATTTCCATTCCCATTCCACGATACCGCGATTCAACCTAGAATTTCGGTCCAAGTCATAGGAATAGTCCGTGATAGATACGCTTTTGTTCGGCTGCACGATTGCCTTAAACTTGGCTACAGGCTCACGATGAACATATAACCGCAGCATCGATAAGCTATCCTTACTCCACAACCAATAATTGCTGAAGCGTGAATCAGCCAGCGGTTCATCCTGCGCTTGCATCGTCATTTCATACAATCCAACCTTAGTAAATCGTGTTGTTAATGTATTCATATACTGCCCTGTGCCATCCATGATGCCTGTATGATTCTCATAGACGGTTGGATCATGCGTCGTTTTAAATCGCTCTGCTCGTTTACGATCCCCTTCTGCGTCATCGTAAAACAGATTGACATCGATCTCTGCGCTATACTCATTTGTGACTGGATCATACTCTAGCACAAGCACATCCTTGATTCGTTTCGGACTCTGCAACGCCGTATCGATAATGACTTGTTTCATACCGTTATAGTAAGTGCTGTAGCTTGTACCGGCATAAAACCTTCCTTTTTGCTCATTAAGTTGGATAAGCGACTCTGCAATACTTCGATTGGTACTACTACCAATTTGGAAGTAATGAGCATAGTTAGTAAGTAACGTAAGGGCTGCTCCTTCTAAATATGCAGGATTCGACAACTCACTCATCGATGCGGTTTGTAAGAATAACACATATTGATTTTTCTCTTCATTCCACTTGATCTTATCGTACATTTCCTGAAGCATGCTACTTGATGTTCCGTAATGATAATGTGGTGTGACATAGATGTTGCTCGCTTTAAGATCCGTAACCAGCTGCTGCACCGATGATTTCATTGCACTGTCACTTTGACCACTTTGAGCCACTAATACATGCAGATCCGCTTCTTTACGTTCAGCGATATACTTACTAATCTTTTGTAGAGAAGCTTGAATTTGATTTACATCAAACGCTTGACCATTTGATAAAGCAGATTGAACACGACTTGTTGTTGCTTGACTAGCAGCATTACCAATCGTTAAGAACTCTATATTTTTATCTTGAAAAGCTTTAATCGTTTTTGCTACATTCCTACTATTTTCTAAGTGCGGAAGTTGCTGATCGTCAATGCGAATATAGTATTTTTCAGCATCGGAACGTAATGGTACTTCGTCAAGAACCTGCGTCATGTAGCGTGTTTTAGCTTCATACCATACGGGGTAACTAGCATATCCCGAATAATTCGTTGATTCAATAACCATGTCCTCTCCCGTATAGACATTGTACATCTTCAATGAATTGGATGCCGTGTAAAAGACATACTGACCTATATTACTTCTTATATTACTTCCTATTGAAGAAAGGAGTACACGTTCTTCATTACGATAATCGGGATAAAAGTACGTTTTATTCTTATAATCCTTATACAAAATTTCATTTCCTTGTACTCGATAAATTATCGCTGTGCTTGAGCTAACAGTTTCTGGATTTTCATCAAACATACGAATTTGCCCCGTATCCCCATTCACAATCACTGTATCAAATTTATTTATACGGTCAGCTGGGGTAAAATCAGCACGCATCACAAGGTATTCATTTGTCTCCGGCATATACGTTCCTGCACCATTAAAAACATTTGTACTAGAAACAGTTCTTATATTTTTAGTTTCGACTTCTTTATAGAAATATGGCCCTGCATTGGTTGTATATCTTAAACTGTTTATGGTATATTCACCCCCACTTCTATGGGTGTAGGTAGACCCGTAACCATCCATTAGATCCCCATTTGCCATCAATGTAAAAATTCGGGGTTCTGAATATGCCCTATTATTATTAAAATTATAGCTACCATTCGCAATATCCGTTGTTTTGACTGCTACCATTTTATTTCTGTACGCATAATTTCCAGTTTCACCAACATAAATGAGAAGATACCCATCTTTCGTGACTAAAAATCGTTCTGCAGCCATTAAGCTATAATACGGCTTATTAGGGTTAACAGGAATAGCAAATAACGAATTGGCTGAACTTCCACTCCCAAATCCAAAAGCAAAAACCATGTCAGATGTAGGATCATAAACAGCTGTGCGGACATAACGCATCCCTGATATAGAACAAATAAGACTTTTTGTACCTGATAACACGTCATATTGCCATAATTCTTGCTCAGTACTTGAAACATACTTAATATAATATTGCTTTGTGGCACCTTCATTCGATTTTTCAATATGAATGGTATAATCTAGCCCATTCTCATTTAGGGTAGGTCGGAGCTGCTCATTGACCATGCTGCGGACTTGATCTTCTGTATACGATGTATTTCCTACATCGACAATGACATCTACTTTCTTTTTACTCTCCTTCAGCTCAAAGTCTACCGTCGGAGCTAAGTTTAAGACCTCGCCTACATTGTTTGGCTTTTTATCCGTTCCTACCCATGATTGCGTAAGTCTTCGATCATCAGCAGTAACAAAGGCAGCAATGGTTGGCTGTCCAAACTCTTCTTGTGCCTGTAGATAAAATGCATACCTCCCTACCTTATTTGCTCGATAGGTTACAACCTCATTATTCCCTGTGTTGAAGGTTACTTTTGCTTCGTCAAATACGCCATCATTATTGGCATCATAGGTAACATACCAGGTACGTTTCGCAATGGTATCACCATCCATAGAATATGACTTATCTCTTAGCTCAAATGTAGCCATATTGTCATCTGTAGGATCACGATAAATCTTCTGCTGAAATTCAAAGTCTACAATCGGTGCTTCGTCAGGCTTAACAGTAAATACACGCTTAGTCGTATCGGTATAGCCAGCCGTATTGAAAACTGTTAATGTGACCACATATTCGCCTGCTTGCTTAAATAACACATCGAACGTTTTTTTACCGTTTAAGCTACCGCTGTATTTAATTGAAGATTGACTTATTCCTTCCGTTACAGGCTCAATACTCCATTGGTTTTTAGACGTATCTACAGGGTACATCGTAGGTGAATCCGAGACATCGGTGAACGTCACTTTTCGGTTTTCTTTCAACGTACCGGATTGTTGGATTCTTGCTTTCACCGTAGGTTCAACAACGGTTAGCGTATGATAAGTAGCACCAAGCATACCATCATTGTCCTTAACGTACAGCTTCGCCTTTTTTAGTCCAAGGGTATCATACCAAGCCGTTACAACACCACTATTTATATCATAGGTATCTAGCTCAACGTCAGCATCTTTAGCATCAGGCAATTGCCAACGATACCCTTCGATCGTACCGTCTGTATCATAGGAATCTAAGCCAGAAAAAGCAATGGTGTCTCCTAATTTCACTTGGGACAAACTATCGATAATTGCAACTGGAGGGAGTTTTTGAGGTTGGGTGGTAGGTGTTGGAATTGGCGCGTTACTGGGTGTTGGTGTTGGAATGTTTTTATAAACATACGTAGATGCTTCCAGTAAGCCACTATTTAAGTGCGAACAATCGAGGTTTGTACCCGTATTACAATAAGCAATCACTCTTCCTGCAAACTTTTCAGTATAGTCGAGAATGCTTGTACTACTAAGTTTAGCTTTTGGAATGCTGTAATAATACTCTCGCTTCACCTTAGTATTCCCATTAGCGATAATGGTATCGTTAGTAGGAGAAATCATGGTTCCATCCTCTAGCCTTACATTTAAAACATATTTATTCAATACTTCAGGTCTCTCGATATTGATAACTTCCCCTTCAAGCGTAAGCTTAACCTGTATATCATTGCCTACATATTTCACACTTTCCAGATCTGCGGTTAATGTTCCTTTCAGTGAAGGCGTTGGAACATCCTTATACACATACGTAGAGTCGTATAATGGCCCACTGTTTAATTTCGAACAATCTATATAGCTGCCTGAACTGCAAAATGCTTCTACTCTCCCTACAAATTCTTGTGTAAAATCTTGAACGCTGCTACTACTCAACTTGGATCTTGGGATGGTGTAATAATAATCTCGCTTGACGGTCGTTTTTCCATTGGCAGTAATCGTATCATTCACAGGAGAAATCATTGTTCCTTCTTTTAATCTGACGTTTAAGACATATTCCTTCAGCACCCCAGGTTTTTCAATATTCTGAACTTGCCCTTCAAGGGTAAGCTTCACTTGTACATCATTGCCTACATACTTCACACTTTTTGGATCTGCGGTTAATTTTCCTTGTAACGTTGGAATTTCTAAAGGATTGTAATCAAAATTAACCGTTCCTTTATACTGATATTCCTCATACGGTATCGTATCCGCTGTAACGATATATTCATAGTTTGCCGGATACATCCAACATCCCGCATGTCCTGTTAAAAACTTAGCATCATTAGGTGTTATGGGTCTTAATTTCATCAACGGTATATGAGTAGTTGAGAACTTGTAATTTACTCCGATCTTCGGATTTTTTGGATCATAATCCTTTGGTAATACGATACTTCCACCGCTTGAAGTTCCCGATGCTCTCATATTAATATCTTTAGAGGTATTTGGTTCTACTCGCAACGAATCAGGCTTAATGGCACTACGTTGAATAATGCCGCCATTATCATCACGAAAATAGATTGCACTAATATTAAGTTCAGGACTAGAATAGGTCATGACTTCACGAATGACGCCAACTGGTAATTCTGTAGGAGCATTGCCATTAGCTCGGTAATCGATCAGATTTACACCAAAATCAGGGATCGTTCTAGTATTAACTTGCCACATCATGCCGTCTGCATATCTGCAAACGGCATTACCAGGATTGGCTGTAAAATATCTACGTTCACCATCAGAATATCCCTTAACCTTCTTTGAAGGGATCGTTACCTTTTTTCCCTTTATTTCTAGCTTTAATTGACGTACTCCATTACGAGTAACCACTTCCTTAGAAACAATGCTCATTCCCCCATTTACTTTCACGCTAGAAAGTACAATCTCAGAAGCATCACTAGGGAAATTAATATAGAAAGTTTTCTGTTCTTGGTCACTCACATCATCGATTAATTTTGAATCATTTTTTAACGAACTATTTGCAAAGGTAAAGCTAGGAAACATACTTACTAAAATACAAAAGGCTAAAATCAGCTTGGAAACCTTGTTCATATTAGTTCACCTTTTCAGCTATACGTTGTGTTGTAACGTAACTTCTGTGTAATGTCGTAAATGAAATAAAATCTATTGGAGCAGTATTATATTTCATTAGAACGACATATCCCGATATGGATTCATTTGGTTGCAGTGCCCATGTATATAAGAAATCTTTTTCTAGTGAAGCTCCATGGTACATTGATTCACTAAAAGCATTAGCTCCACCTATTTTCAACTGCAAGTCTCTATAATCCGATGATATTTCCTTACTTGATCTATTCATAATCGTCACCTTTAACCATAAAATATGATTAGCTGAATTATAATCAACAAAATCATATTTCTTGTGAAGCGCTAGCGCTTCTTTCGAATCCGTTTTATACAGGAACGCTTCATGATACGTAACCTCTAATCCTCCTGCACTAATCGCAATCGGTAGCTCCTTTACTTGTGTAAGACCATAATCTGCAAAGTTATTGTTAACCACCTTCGCACCAGTTAAGAAATTAACCGTATTCGTTGCACTATCAAAACTAATCTTTACCCCTAGTCCTTGAGCAATAAATCGTGCAGGAATAAACACACGTCCTTGTTTCATTTCAGCTACCGTATCCATCGTGACAGACTTGCCATTGACGGT
>Ga0182736_1002105_pt1 | contig 16214 bp, 15 predicted proteins | sample eDN5th30CKraftBY_FD_128882 | JGI IMG/M metagenome (GOLD analysis project Ga0182736, IMG submission 128882) | Enriched backyard soil microbial communities from Emeryville, California, USA - eDNA 5th pass 30_C Kraft BY (version 2) (version 2) | ecosystem: Environmental > Terrestrial > Soil >... | reverse complement strand
CATGGGATGATTTCATAGAAAGAGCCTGGTCCGGCGCGCGTGGCGAAAAGATCGGCGGGAGAATGAGCCAGCCCGACGCCGATCATCATGGCGGCGATACCCAACGCCGCGATCAGACTGACGACGACCCCGTTATTCTCGAACAATCGCCCGAGAGGGCGCGGCCAGGCGTAGGCTGCATAGCTCTCAAATCTGACCTCGCTCAGCACTTGGGGCAGGTTTACGGCAAATGCATGGGGCGGGATAAACTGGCAGGCATGATAGCAGCCCTTGCAATTGTGACACAGGTTGGCGAGCTGCCCAATATCCCCGGATTCAAAGAGCGTGCGGCGCTGCAATGCGGGGAAGACCGCGCACAGGCCCTCACAATATCGACAGGCATTGCAGATCGCGAGCTGGCGCGCGGCCTCCGCCTCGATCTCGGTGAGCGGATCAGTGATTGGCATGGCGTGCTGCTTCCCGTCCTGCGATTCGCCCGAAGACAGTACCGATGGTCATGCCGAAACCGGCGAGATAGCCTTCGCCGAGAATGTTGCCGGACATGATCTCGCCGGTGGCGAACAGATTATCGAGCGGGCGGCCATCGCTGAGATGGACGACGGCGCTTTCGTCTACCTTCACGCCCATGTAGGTGAAGGTGATGCCCGGTCGCAGCGGATAGGCATAGAAAGGCGGCTGATCGATCCGGCGTGCCCAATGGCTCTTGGGCAGTGTCAGCCCATGGGTCGCGCAATCATCGTGGATGGCGGGATCGAAACTGCCGGGGCGGACCGCCGCGTTATACTCGGAGACGGTCGCGGTGAGCGCCTCGGCGTCGAGGCCCAGCTTCGTGGCCAGTTCGACGAGCGTCGCCGCCTCGATTGCAGGAAATACCGAGGGCATGAACAGCCCCCGCGACTTCGCGTCGAAGATCGACCAGGCCATCTGATCCGGCTGATCGGCAATGAGCTTCCCCCAGATGGCATAGCGCTTTGGCCAGAAGTCCTCGCCCTCGTCGTAGAAGCGCTTGGCTTCGCGGTTGACCACGATCGAGAAGGGAATGCAGTCCAGTCTGGTCACGATGCCGCCGTCGAAGCGCGGCGAGCGGGCGTCGATGGCGACCGCGTGGCAACCGGACGGATCTCCTTCGGTCGCGACCCCCTGGTCGATCAGGTTTTTGAGGACACGTCCGCGCGCATATTCTGTGCCGCGAATGCAGAAATTATCCGCCCGCTCGCCCCAATTGGCCTTTAGCCAAGCGATATTGGCCTGAAAGCCCCCTGCTGCGGCGATATAGCTCTTGGCCCGCACGGTGGCCGGGAACCCGCGGTGACTGAACCGAACTTCCTGAACCCGGCCGTTTTCGAACGGCATTTCGTGAACCTCGGAATCGTAGATCAGGTCAATTCCGAGCCGCTTGGCCGCTGCGTAAAGGACATTGAGATGGGCCTTGCCGCCTCCCAGGAAAAACAGGTTGGTGCGTGAGAGGCTGAGCGTTCCTGTCAGCGAAGGCTGGAAGCGGCACCCGAGTCGGACGAGCCAGGGGATCGCATCGCGGCTGCCCCGGATGGCGATCCGCGCGAGATGCTCGTTCGTCTTGCCCTTGGTAACGAATAACAGATCCTGCCAATATTCGTCCTCATCATAGGCGCCAACCAAAGTTTCCACCGGAGCGTCATGCATCGCGCGGAAGTTGCGCGTATGCCGACTGTTGCCGCCACGCAGATATTCGGGCGCATGCTCAATGACCAACACCGACGCGCCGGCCTGCCGGGCGGTGATGGCCGCGCACATGGCGGCGTTCCCCCCTCCCACGACGACGACGTCGAAATCCCGCGAAAACAAAATGGCTCCCCCACTTTATGCTGTGTATACTTTTGTACACAATGTAGAGCGGCAGAGCAATGCCTACGATGGTTATCGCGCAATTTTCATATGTTTTGGGAGGCCTGGATGTTGAGGCGGACTTTGAAAGCGCGGCGGATATGCGTGCGTGCGGCAGCCTCAGCCGCATCAGGATCACGCGCGATGATCGCTTTCAGTGTCGCTTCATGTTCGTCGATCGAGACGTTGCCCCGATCAGCGACGGAGAGGGTCACGCCCGCCATGAGCATCAGCGTTGTGCGCATATTCGCCAGAGAACGGATCAGGAAACGATTGCGCGAGGCATTGTAGATTTGCTGATGGAACAGCTTGTTGCGCTTCACGAGTTCCTGCGGGTCGTCGCACAGCGTTCGGTCGGTCTCGACCATTTCACGCAGAACCTCGATTTCGGTCGGCGTGGCATGGATCGCTGCGAGGCGCGCGGCGGCGCCTTCCAGCAACTCGCGCATGAAATAAAGCTCTGCCACTGCGGTGTAATCGAGCTGCGACACCACTGCGCCCAGATGAGCCTGATGCGTGACAAGCCCCTCCGACTCAAGCTGCTTCAAAGCCTCGCGTACAGGTGTGCGGCTCAACCCCAACTGAGCGGCAAGCTCAGCTTCGCGCAAACGGGTGCCAGGACGCAATATGCCGTCTTCCATTTGCGCGAGGATAAGTTGGTAGGCGCTTGCGCCCGAGAGTTTGTTCTTTTTCGTCGTCGTCATCAGTTGCCTGTGTCTCCACGCTTGTATATCAGTGCATACAATTAGGAATGTGCCTTGCTCAACTACAATATCCGCATCGCATCGGTCGAGCCTAATGTCTCTGCCGCAGAGTGGAATACCAGAGTCGATCTGGCCGCTTTCTACCGGCTTGTCGATTGCTGGGGCATGTCGGATCTGATTGCGAATCATATTTCCGCCCGGGTGCCTGGCGAACCCGGTCATTTCCTCATCAACGCTTATGGTTATCTCTATGAGTGAGGTCACGGCCTCCAGCCTGATCGAGATCGATCTTGGCGGCAACATCGTCTGGAAGCCGGATTTCGATTACGGCATCAATCCGGCGGGATTTGTCATTCATGCCGCCATCCATCGGGCGCGCGAGGATGCCTATTGTGTCGTCAATACGCATACACAAGCTGGCATGGCAGTATCGGAACTGGGCTGTGGGTTGCTTCCGCCGACCCGGATTGCCATGCGCTTCGCCAGGGTTGCTTATCACGATTACGAGGGTGTCGCGGTCAATCTAGACGAGCAGGAGCGCCTCGTCCGTGATTTGGGAGGGCTGCGATCTCATGATCTTTCGCAACCACGGACTGCTTGCCGTGGGGTGTCGATCCCGGAAGCCTTCGATACGATCCGGCGGGCTGAACTTGCGTGCGCGACCCAATTGCGGGCGATGGCTGCCGGAGCAGAGTTGATCATGCCGTCCCCGGACGTCCAACAGGGGACCGCACGGCTCTATCAGCCAGATGTTCGTCGCCCGTATGGTTTGCTGGAATGGCCCGCCCTGTTGCGCAAGCTGGATCGTCTCGATCCGTCCTTTCGGCATTGACGGGCGACGTTGGAGCCATTGCGGCCGGTGGGCCGGCCAATCCCTTCAGGGTCGGCGTTTATCGCGACATATGGATCGCGAATTTCGTATCGCAGTTTGGCAGTCTCATCCAGGTGGTTGGCGCATCATGGATGATGCTCTCGCTGACGCAGTCGGCGGTAATGGTCAGTCTGGTCCAGGCGTCCAACTCTCTTCCGGTTCTTGCCTTCGCGCTGCTCGCGGGCGCATTGGCGGATATTTACGATCGACGCCTGGTGATGATCGCCGCACAGGCTTTCATGTTGACAGCGGCGGTGGCTCTTTCCGTCATTGCGGCGCTCGGCCTTCTCACGCCTTGGTTGCTGCTCCTGTTCACGTTCCTGCTTGGCGCCGGCGCAGCCTTCAATCTACCGGCCCGGCAGGCGTCGGTTGGCGAAATGGTACCGCGAAACCTGCTCGGCCCGGCGATCGCGTTCAATTCGGTCGGATTCAATTTATCCCGCAGTGTCGGGCCCGCGCTCGGTGGTCTCATCGTTGCGGTGGCGGGTGCAGCGGCTGCATTTGCTGTCAATGCCGTGTCCTATGTCGGCCTGCTCGCCGTACTGGTGCGCTGGCGCCCTAAAGGCGAAGCAGCAGGCTTGCCAAGGGAGCAACTGGGTCGTGCGATCATAGCGGGCTTGCGCTACGTCTCGTTGTCGCCACCGATTCTAGCGGTGTTGGCCCGAGGCGCGGCCTTTGGCCTTTCGGCCAGTGCGCTTGCTGCCCTTCTCCCGCTTATCGCGCGGGACCGGCTGGAGGGCGGTGCGGCGACGTTCGGGTTTTTGCTGGGCGCTTTCGGGATCGGCGCGGTGGCCGGCGCCTATTCCTCTATCGCTCTGAGGATACGCTTCTCCAACGAGGCAATCATGCGGATTGCTCTGGGCGTATTTGCCGTCGCCTCCGCGGGGTCGGTGCTGAGCCGAATATTGTTCGCGACCTTGGTGACGCAGGTTCTGGCAGGCGCCGGATGGATTCTGATATTATCGACGTTGAATACCACGGTGCAAATGGCGTCGCCGCGCTGGGTCGTGGCTCGAGCGCTTGCGATCTATCAAACCGTGACCTTTGGCTGTGTGGCGCTGGGCGCTTTGGTCTGGGGTCTGGTCGCCGCCAATTATGGCCTGATCGTTGCTGTCCTCTCGTCCTCAGTGGCGGTCCTCGCAACCTTGGCCCTCGGCTTGGTTGTTGCGTTACCGAGGGTTGAAACGTTGGATCTCGATCCGCTTGATCGCTGGAGAGAACCGGGGGTCCCTTTTGGTGTCGAGCCGAAAGGAGGGCCGGTCAGCGTGATAATCGAATACCGAATCCGCGAGACGGACCGGCATGCTTTCGTCCAGGCGATGACGGAGCGGCGACGCATCCGGCGGCGCGATGGTGCGCAACGCTGGTCGTTGCACCGCAGCCTTGAAGATCCTGAGGTCTGGTACGAGCGCTATGAGACCGCTACGTGGGCCGAGAATGTTCGTCACAACCGCCGTATCACGCAAGCTGACGCGGAGGTGGGCGCGCTGCTCAAGGCGCTGCACCGCGGCGACCGGCTTATTGTGCGCCGGATGATCGACCATACCGCCGTAACCGCCTCGCCGGACCCACCCCAGATACCGCTCACTTCCTGAAGGCTGTCATGTCACGCGCTGTTCGAAGAGGGAACGCGCGCAGCGGCGATCAGCGCGCGGTACAGGTCCGGGCACGATGCCAGGTGTATTTCTTGCGTGCCGCCAGGAATCGTTGCGGCGCTGGCGCGAGAGATGATTCGATGGCTTCGTGTTGAGGCGTGGAGCGGATGGTGGAGATCAAAAACGCCGCACATAGCCCAGAGCGATCTGAACATTCGGGCTTTCGTCATTCAGGCCGATATTGGCACCAATGTCCCATTGGGTGTTCCCGCTGTCCTGCCAGCCGACCGAGATGCCGGTGAGCGCACGGGTGGCAGAACCGGTCGGGTCACGGTCGCGATACAAGGACAGTTCCGCGCTCGCGGATAGTGCGTCGGACAGGGCCAGTTCGAGGCCCGCAACGGCGCCATAGCCAAGGTGACGACCATCACGATCCGCATCCGGCGCGGCGTCCAGCTGTGCCGTGAGAGCGAAAGATACGCTATCGCTTACCTCGACGCCCATGGGCACAATCAGGCCGGCGCCGAAAGCGCCCGCGCCAATGGCCGCACCGCCAACAGGCAGCAGGGCGTAGGGCATGAGCGCGAGCGAGATGCCCGATCCATCGGGATTATGCAGGTTCTGGCGGACCGCCAGCGTAATGTCGCCGACGCCCCCATCCTTGACGACGGTGCCCGTCATCATATCGCGCCGGCGCGTGTGGCCGAACGCGGTCCAACCCAGCTGTGCTTCCAGTGAATCGGTCAGGCCTGCGCGTAGAACCGCTGCGCCAGTCTGGATCGTATCGCTGCGGACGGGGCCGGCCTCATCGCGCGTCCAGTCAATAATGCCGACTTCGAGCGCAACGCGCCCTTTATCCAACGTGCATGCCGGTGTCCCCAGACCCGGCCGGTCGGCGCACAGAGAACGGGCCCCATCCTGTGCCATGGCCGGTGCGGCGAGGGCCAGCGTCATTGCGAAGGCAGGAAGTTTCCGCACACCCGACTCCTCGCTTTGGATCAGCAGCTTCTGCCTGCCTGATCTCCGGGATGCAAGGAGATCGCCGCACTATCAACGAACATGAGGGGCGCCTCTGGTCAGGCAGGCACATAGCGGTTTGTCGTTATGGTGATGGTCCAGTTAGCCAGTGGTCGCCTTCGTAGCCCGCGGCAACGGAACCACCTTGCCGTGACCGCCCCCGTCGCGGTTCGGCGATCCGCTCCGGCGTGGGAGCGGATGCCGTGGGAGCAGCCGGAGCGGGAGCGGATTGGCCGAGAAGGCCGGCGCCAACAGGGCCATGAAGCTGAACGCCATGCGGAACATCCCTTGTTTCATGGTCGATGGATCATGCGTCCCGGCGTTGCAAGGCCGGCTTTCGCGCCGCTCGCGGCGAGGCGATATGCTCCCGCCGGATGCCCAGCCCCAGCAGGCGCGCCGGCAGGGCCTGCAACGGAGGGAATATCTGCAAAAGGCGGATGATCGCCGGGATTTTCGGCGTGCGGTTGCGCATCGCCGCGCCGATGACGGTGCGGTGGATGATGCGTTGCAGCGTCTGGATCACCCTCACCGGCAACATGCGCCGGCGCTGCACCCGGTATAGCAGCGGGTCCGGGTCGGCCATCCGGGCGAGCGGCCCTGCAAGGATGTTGGCGGCGGCCACCGCATCCTGAATGGCCAGATTGATGCCGACGCCGCCGACCGGCGACATGGCATGTGCGGCATCGCCGATCGCCAGCAGGCCGGGCCGGTGCCAGCGGGTCAGGCGGTCGAGCGAGACGGAGAGCAGCTTCACATCGTTCCACCCGCTGATCGAGCCGATCGCCTGCGCCAGATCCGGGGCGGCCGCCGCCACATCCGCGCGGAAAGCCTCGATACCGGCGGCCCGCACCGCCTCCAGCGCGCCCTTGGCGATCACGCGGGCGCACTGGAAATAATCGTGGCGGTCGATCGTCACGATCATCTCGCCGCCGCCGATATAGCCCTGCGTGCGATTATCCGGCGTCCGCGCCTTGGGCACGCGGAACCACAGCACGTCGATCGGCGCGCCAAGGTCCTTGAGCGGCAGCCCGGCGGCTTCGCGCAGGATCGACCCCCGGCCGTCCGCCGCGATCACGAGGGCGGCGGCGATCGTCTCGCCACTGGCCAGCCGCACGCCGGTGATTCGGCCATCGCGCTCGGTCAGGCCGGTCACGTCCGCATTCATCCGCAGCGAGAAGGCGGGGCAGGATCGCGCCTGCCCGGCGACGAAATCGAGAAAATCCCATTGTGGCATCATGGCGATGAACCGCGCCTGCCCCGGCAGGTGGCTGAAATCGGCGATCCGGCAGCGCCGGCCCGCGATCACCGCGTCGATTGTGGGCGCCTTGTCGTGCGGCCGCGCGAGCAGGGCATCCAGCAGGCCCAGCTCGTCGAAAAGATCGAGGGTTGAGGGATGGACCGTATCTCCCCGGAAATCGCGCAGAAAATCGGCATGTTTCTCAAGCACGATCGTGCGCACGCCCGCGCGGGCGAATAACAGCCCTGTCATCATGCCTGCGGGACCGCCGCCGACGACCACGAGCGGAAGGCCGGCTTCCTCTGCCATGCGGTCAGTCTAGCATCCCGGCTCGTCCCGTCCATCGCCGGCGGCGGCCGGGGCTGGAAAAATCGCGGCCGGCCGGCCCGTCAGGATGATGATGGCGCCTGCGAGTCTCCGCTGCGTCTATTCCCCTGTTCGCGTGCACCTGCGCTTCCATGCCGGCGCGGCGGGCGGGCCGGCGAGCCGCGCTGCCGCCGGCAAATGCGTCCGGTCGCGCGGCTCGTCCGCCGGTTCAACCTTTGTCTCGCTCGCCTCGCCGTCTTTCGGTCTGCAATGGGGATGGCATGATGCATTTTTGGTGCATGGGACCGTTTCCTCAACGAGATAGTTCGATCCATAGATGAAATTTTCCCGCTTTCTCAGCCTCACCAAGCATGATCTCGCCATTGATCTGGGCACCGTGAACACACTCATTCATGTGCGTGACCGGGGGATCGTCTTCAATGAACCCTCCGTCATCGCGATGGAGACGGTGGACGGGCTGCGGACCGTCCGCGCGATCGGCAACGAGGCGCGGCTGATGCTCGGCAAGACGCCGGATTCGATTCAGGCGATGCGGCCGCTGCGTGATGGCGTCATTGCCGATATCGATGTCGCCGAGCAGATGATCAAACATTTCATCCGCAAGGCGGTGGGCGCCAATCGCCTGCCGATGAGCAACCGGATCGTCGTGGGCGTGCCCTCGGGCGCGACGGCGGTGGAGCGGCGGGCGATTCGCGATGCGGTCTCCAACGCCGGGGCCGCGCAGGTGCTGCTGATCGATGAGCCGATGGCCGCCGCCATTGGCGCGGGCCTGCCGGTGATGGAGCCGATCGGCGCGATGGTGGTCGATATTGGCGGTGGCACGACGGAAGTCGCCGTGCTCTCCTTGCAGGGCATCGCCTATAGCGGCTCGGCGCGCGTGGGCGGGGACAAGATGGACGACGCCATTTTCTCCCATATCCGCCGCAATCATAATCTCATGATCGGCGAGATTTCCGCCGAGCGGGTCAAGATGGAGATTGGCCGGGCCACGATGCCGGAGGGCAAGGGCGGCTCGCTCACCGTCAAGGGGCGCGATCTGGTCAATGGCCGGCCGAGCGAGATTGAGGTGACGGAGCGCGAGATTGCCGAGGCGCTGCGCGAGCCGGTCGGCCAGATCATCAATGCCGTCATGCGCGCGCTGGAGCAGACGCCGCCTGAACTCTCCGCCGATATGATCGATGAGGGGATCACCCTGACCGGCGGCGGCGCGCTGCTCGGCCGGCTCGATGAGGCGCTGGCCGAGGCGACCGGCCTGCCGGTGCGGATCGCGGAAGATCCGCTGGTCTGCGTCGCCATGGGTGCCGGCCGCACGATTGATGATCCGACCTATGCCGGCGTGCTGTTCCCGGCCTGAACCCGGAGGCAGAGGCGCGCGGTCATTGACAGGCCGGCCGGCGCGTCCCGGCAGGCGGATTTAAGGCTGTATCGGGCTAAATTCCGGGGTTTTGCGCAGCAGCCACTGATGCTGGCGGCGAGGCTGTTAGCTGGGTGATCCCTGTTCCTATTATGATGCTTCTCACGGGGCGTTATCGATCGTCCTGCGGGCCGGTCCGTCGGGAGCCACCTGGTGATCCAGCGCCGTGAGCGCCCAGAGGGGACGAGTGCCCCGATGGATTGGCCGCGATCGACGCCCCGTGGGGAGTAGCGCCTTCAAGGCCGCCCGTGGCCGCGCGCGCGGCGCATAGGGGCAGGCCGTGCGAGGCGCGCGCATTCAAGGTTGCCGCCCGCTCAACCACGCCGCCGCACAGCCACGCCGTTTGCGCAGCCGCGCTGTCCGCGCAGCCGCGCCGTCTGCCCATATGCCGTGTGGAGTGATGGGCATGTCCGGCCCGCCGCGCCTGCGCGCCTTGCGACATGGAGGGGCGCCGGTGCCGGCAAGGCAGCGCGAAACCCGTCTCCCGCGCGCTCTCCGCTGGCACTGCCGCCGCCATTGCCGCCGCAGTGCCCGCGCGGAATGTCGTCCGCTTACGGATAGCGGGAGAAATCCGTCTCCTGCGAGGTCATGAATTCGAGCAGGGCGGGCTGGCCGGCCTGCGTCGCCGCGATGCCGCGCTTGATGGCGGGGATGATATCCTCCACCTTGCTGATCCGCTCGCCATGGCCGCCCAGCGCCTTGGCGAAATCGGCATAATGGCCGGAAATGTCGGTGGAGCGGAAGCGCTCCGTCGCGGTCGGCATGATGTCCAGCTCCATCGCCATCGAGGCGTTGTTGAGCAGGATGGAGAGGATCGGCAATCGCTCGCGCACTGCCGTCTCGAAATCCATGCCGGTAAAGCCGATCGCGGCGTCCCCCCACACATTGATACACAGCTTGTCCGGGCAGGCGAGCTTGGCGCCCATGGCGAGGCCGAGGCCATAGCCCAGCTGCGTCGTCTTGCCCCAGCCCAGAAATGTATGCGGCGCGCGCGTTTTCCAGAAGGGGGAGAGCTGGTCGCGCGGGCTGCCGGCATCATGGGTGATGATGGTGTTGGCGACATCCACCGTATGCTGGAGATCCCACAGCACCCGATAGGGGGTGATCGGCACCGCATCGCTGGTCAGCTTCGGCATCCAGCGGGCCAGCCAGTCATCGGCCACCGCCTTGATTTCGCCCGCCACCGCGCTGCTGTCGCGCGCCGTGCCGCCAATGATCGCCCGGCACGCGTCGATCAGCGCGCGCAGCGTCAGCTTCGCATCGCCGATCAGCGCGATCTCGGTGGGCACGGCGCGATTGAGGTCGAGCGGATCGAGCGTGGCGTGGATCACGCGCTTGCCTTCCGGCATGCGGATGCCGAAGGCGGTGGCGGTAAAGCTGCACCCCGCGCCGAAAATCAGGTCCGCTTCCTCAAGGAAATGCCGCACCGCCTGGGGCATGGCGGCGCCGCCCGAGCCGAGCGAGAGGGGGTGCGTCTCATCGAAGCTGCTCTTGCCCGGCAGACTGGTGCAGACCGGGATGGCGAGCAGCTCGGCCAGTTCCTGCAATTCCTCATAGGCCGCCGCCCAGTGGATGCCTTGCCCGGCGTAGATGACCGGGCGTTTCGCCGCGCACAGCGCCTGCGCCGCCTGCGCCACGCTCTGCCCATCCGGGCCGAACCGGCTGCGCGGCACCGGCTGATAGTCGATCTGCGCGCCTTCCTGCTCCAGCACGTCGAACGGCAGCTCGACCAATGCGGGGCCGCCCCGGCCGTTGCGCAGCGCGGTGAAGGCCCGGCGCATCACCGCGCTCGCATGGCTGGGGAAATTGAGCGGCTCGGCGGTTTTGGTGATCTGCGCCATGTTGCGCACGCTATTGTAATTGCGGCCGACATGGGCCGTCGCGGTCGGATAGCCGCCGGGCATGACCAGCAAAGGCACGGATTCGCCATAGGCCTGCGCCACGCCGGCATAGGCGACTTCCGCGCCGGGGCCGTGCTGGCAGCAGAACACGCCCATCCGCTCGCCCCGCGTCAGGCGGGAGAGGGCGTCGGCCATATGCAGGCCGGTCCGCTCCTGCCGGGGGATGATGGTGCGCACATTCGCCGCCGCCGCCGCTTCGAGCAGGGCATTGCGCGGATAGCCGATCAGCACGTCGACGCCCTCGCGCTTCAATATTTCGATGATGGCATCGCACGCTTTCATGGCACACTCCCGTTGAAACCCTGTCGCGCCCTGCCGGCGCCCGTTATCCGCCCCTTATCGGCCGCCCGTCACGCCCGTCACGCGAAGCCCCGCCGTCACGCCTCCCCGGGCAGCGCGAGGCCGCCGTCGATCCGTTCGAGCAGCAGCGAGAGGAAGCCCAGATTGGCGTGGATATCGGCCGCGGGGATATCGTCCAGCAACTGCCCGCGCAGCCCGGCCATCAGGTCGAACATGGTGGCGAGCGCCTCATAGCCGGCCGGGGTCAACCGCATCAGCTTGTTGCGCCGGTCCGAAGGGTCCGGCAGGCGCTCGACCAGCGCGTCGGCCTCCAGCATGTCCAGCGTGCGGGTGAGCGTGGGGCCCTCGATGCCGATGCGCTTGGCGATCTGGATCTGCGTGGCCGAGGCCGGCGAATAGGCGATGGCGGCCATCGCCTCCATGCGCGAGGCGCTGTGGCCGAGCAGCCGCAATTTCTCGTCGAGCAGCGCCCGCCAGCGCCGCCCCGCCAGCACGATGGCGATCATCAGCCCCAGTTCGGCGGGGGGATAGCCTTCGCGTGGGGGCAGTATCTTGCCGAAAATCTCGTCATGACCGGGCGCCTCGCTCGCCATGGTCGTCTCGGCCGTCGCTGTCGTCGCCGTCTCGGCCGTCGCTGTCGGGTTCGCCAGTTTCGCCAATGGTCCGTCCCTTGCCATGCGGCACCGGACATCGGGCCACCCCTGCTCGCCCGCCCATGCCGGCCGAACTGCATGACGCTAAATGGGGAATGCGCCGGACGCAACAGCCTCCCGGTCAGCGCACGCTGATTGCGCCGAGCGATCCCAGCACGCCAAAGGCCTGCAACAGCCACAGGATGACGGCGATGACGACCACGGCGTTCAGGATGCTTTTGATTTTGCCGTCCATCGGCACATAGCTGTTAACGAGCCAAAGCAGAACGCCCACCACGATGAGGATGATGATGACATTGACAAGACTCATTGCGCCTCTCCTGTGTTGCTGGCCCTCGGCCGCATGTAAAAGATGAACGATCGGGCATGGCGGAAGTTTCCGCACGATGCCGAATGACCCCGCATGGCGCTCGCGCGAGGGACCCGGCGCCCGATCCGCCGGCTTTCGCTTGTCGGGTGCCGCGGCAAATCGGTCCGCTCCGGTGTAATTGTTGACATTGTCCGAAAGAGCGATGAAATTCGGCAGTCCCGCAGCGGCCGGGCCCGGCGCGGTCTCGCACGCGATGCGTCACGGGGCTTGCGCGCACCCGGCCGAGGCGGGATACCAGACGGGCGACGGGCCGTAGCGGCGCATCGCCTCCACCATCTGCCCATCATGGCGGGAGAGGATTTGATGAAGGATTTTGCGGGCCAACTGGCATTCATCACCGGCGGCGCATCGGGCGCGGGGCTCGGGCAGGCCAGGGTGCTCGGCCGCGCCGGCGCGAAAATCTGCATTGCGGATGTGCGCACCGGGGCGATCGAAAGCGCGCTCGCCGATTTGCGGGCGGAGGGCATCGAGGCGCACGGCATCACGCTCGATATCATGGACCGCGCCGCCTATGCGCGCGCGGCGGACGAGGTGGAGGCGGTGTTCGGCATGGCGCCCACCATCCTCTCCAACACGGCGGGCGTGAACAGTTTCGGCCCGATCGAGAAGACGACCTATGATGATTTCGACTGGATTATCGGCGTCAACCTGAACGGCGTCATCAACGGCATGGTCACCTTCGTCCCGCGCATGATCGCGAGTGGCAGGCCCGGCCATATCGTCACCGTCTCCTCGCTCGGCGGCTTCATGGGCAGCGCGATCGCCGGGCCCTATTCGGCGGCCAAGGCGGCCACGGTCAATCTCATGGAAAGCTACCGGCAGGGCCTTGCCCAATATGGCATCGGCGTCTCGGTCTGCACGCCGGCCAACATCAAGTCGAACATTGCCGAGGCATCGAAGCTGCGGCCCGCCCAATATGGCAGCAGCGGCTATGTCGAGAATGCGGAATCGATCGCCTCGCTCCAGAGCATCCATCAGCATGGCATGGAGCCCGAGCAGCTGGCCGAGGCGATCAAGCGCGGTATCGAGGAGAATGCGCTCTACATCATCCCCTATCCCGAGACGCGCGAGGCGTTGCAGGCGCATTTCGATGCGATCGTCCAGTCGGTCCCCCCGCTGGAGAGCGATCCGGAAGGCGCGCGCATCCGCACCGAGGCGCTGCAAGCCTGGGCGGCGGAGCGCGGCCGGGTATTCGTCAAGGAGCAGGACGGGCCGGCGCGCGCGGACTGACAGGACAGGCGGCGCGGTGGCTTGCGGTCCCGCGCCTGATCGACTCGCCACAGGAGGCAGATATGACGTTGACGCTCTACAGTTTCGGTCCCGGCGCGAATTCGCTCAAGCCGCTGGCCACGCTCTATGAGAAGGAGTTGGACTTTAACCAGCGCTTCATCGACCCGGCCAAATTCGAGCAGCATTCGGACTGGTATAAGAAGATCAATCCGCGCGGGCAGGTGCCGGCGCTCCAGCATGATGACCGCATCATCACCGAATCCACCGTGATTTGCGAATATCTGGAGGATGTCTTCCCCGATGCCGGCGCCTCGCTGCGCCCTGCCGATCCCTTTCATCGCGCGCAGATGCGGGTGTGGACCAAATGGGTGGATGAATATTTCTGCTGGTGCGTCTCCACCATCGGCTGGGCGTTCGGCATCCGCGATATCGCCCGCAAGATGAGCGATGAGGAGTTTGAGGCGCATATCAGCAAGAATGTGCCCATTCCCGAGCAGCAGCTCAAATGGCGCCGGGCGCGCGACGGTTTCCCGCAGGAGATGCTGGACGAGGAATATCGCAAGGTCGGCGTGTCCATCGCCCGGCTGGAAGAGACGCTTTCGCAGCAGGATTATCTGGTCGAGAGCGGCTACAGCCTTGCGGATATCTGCAACTTCGCCATCGCCAACGGCCTCCAGCGCCCCGGCGGCTTTTTCGAGGGCTATGTGAGCGAGCAGAAGACGCCGGGCGTCGTCGCCTGGCTGGCGCGGATCAACGAGCGTCCGGCGATCAAGGCGATGTTCGCCAAGTCCCAGCGCGAGGCGCTGCTGAAGCGCGTGGGTGAGCCGGCCAGCTGAAGCGGCGATGATGTGCTTCAGGCGCCGGTGCCTGAGGCACATCACAGACCAGTCAATCTGACGACAGCCAGTCAATCCCACAACAGGATGCAGGGAGCCCGCCATGGCCGCGCCGCAGCAACTCACCATCTATCATGTCCCCGGTTGCCCCTTTTCCGAGCGGGTCGAGATCATGCTCGAACTCAAGGGGCTGGCGATGACCGATGTGCCGATCGATATTTCGAGGCCGCGCCCGGACTGGCTGCTCGCCAAGAGCGGCGGCACCACCGCGCTGCCGCTGCTCGATCTGGAGAATGGCGAGACGCTCAAGGAAAGCATGGTCATCCTGCGCTATCTGGAACAGCGTTACCCCGATCCCGCCGTGGCCCATCCCGATCCCTATCGCCACGCCGTGGAGGGCATGCTGGCCGAGCTGTCCGGGCCGTTTTCCGGCGCGGGCTATCGCATGATCCTCAACCGCGATGCTGCGAAGCGCGATGAGTTGCGCGCTGCGGTGGATGCCGAATTTGGCAAGGTGGACGCCTTCCTCAAACGCTATGCGACCGGCGCGGACTTCCTGTTCGACGATCGTTTCGGCTGGGCGGAAGTGGCCTTCACGCCCATATTCAAGCGCCTCTGGTTCCTCGAATATTATGAGGATTATGTCGTGCCCGCGCACTATGACCGGGTGCTGCGCTGGCGGGCCGCCTGCGTGGCGCATCCCGCCGCGCAATATCGCAGCCGCGAGGAGCTGTTGAAGCTCTATTATGATTATAGTCAGGGCGGCGGCAACGGCCGCATCCCGGAGGGCCGCACCATCTCCAGCTTCTCGCTCGATACGGACTGGCGCACGCGCCCCATGCCGCCGCGCGACAAATGGGGGAGGGCCGCCACGGATGCGGAGCTGGGCCTGCTCGCCTGACCGGCCGATTCGGGGCCTTGCGCCGTTCTGGATGAAAATCCGGCGGGGAACCGGGGGCGGCGGGACGCGGGCAGGGTTTTGCTCCATTTCGGACGAGATCATGCGGACGGCGGGAAGGATGGAATAGCGCGCGGATCGGTTCTTTTCCGACGCTGCTGAGGCAATGTTTTACGGCCGCGCGCATTGACAGCCCGTGCGGGTTGCGAAGAGAGCAGGCGGGGCTGGTCCGCCGGATCAGGGGGCTGATCGTGGTGCCGGGTCGGGATGACGGATCGCGTGACAGCCGGCCGGCCGGGAGGAAGGGGGGAATGCGGGTGGGACGCGAGGGCGGATCATGGCTGTGGACGATACCGGCCCTCCTGCCATGGCCGGCGCTCGCCCAGCCGACGCCCGCCCCATTGGCGCCCACGCCCGCGCAGCTCCCGCCTGCGCCCGCCCAGCCGACGCTCGCATCACTGGCGACCGCACCGCTGGCGACCGCACCGCTGACGCCCGCGCCGCTGGCGAGCGCACAATCAATGCCCGCACCGCCGACGTTCGTAAAGTCGACGTCCACATCGCCGACAATCGCGCAGGCAACGCCCGCATCCGCCACACTCGCGCCCGTTGCGCAATCGCCCGTCGCGCAATCGCTCGCCGCGCGATCGCCCATGGCCCTCGCGCTCGCCCCCGAGCGCCTCGCGTCCGCCTCATCGATGTCAGCGGCACCGGCGGTGCCCCTGTCCGCCATGCCTGTCCGGCTCGTGCCCGCCCCATTGGCGCCCACGCCCCTCCGCTCCCTGCTCGCCACAGCTGCCTTTGCTTCCACCGCGCCTGCCTCCGCTGCGCCCGTCTTCACTGGGCCTGCGCCTGCCGGGCCTGCCTCCGCCGGACTGTCCTCCGCCGCGTCTGCACTCACCGAACATGCGCCCACCGGGGCCGCGCCTGCGGGGGCTGACTCCGCCGGGCTGCCTTCTGTCGCGTCTGCACTCACCGAACATGCACCCACCGGGTCT
>Ga0182736_1002103_pt1 | contig 16247 bp, 12 predicted proteins | sample eDN5th30CKraftBY_FD_128882 | JGI IMG/M metagenome (GOLD analysis project Ga0182736, IMG submission 128882) | Enriched backyard soil microbial communities from Emeryville, California, USA - eDNA 5th pass 30_C Kraft BY (version 2) (version 2) | ecosystem: Environmental > Terrestrial > Soil >... | reverse complement strand
GGCGAGGTAGAGGCGGACCTGGCGGGCGTCGTCGTGGGTCTGGTCGGTGTCGAGCAGGCTCACGATCAGCGCATCAGCCGTGGTGGTGCAGCTGTTGATCCCGGACACCCACTGCGACTTGGTCGCGGAGCCCGGCGTCGCACCGGTGAAGTCCAGGTACTGCTGGTCGACCAGCGCCTCCGTCGTGGCGAACGGCACCTTGTCGGCCGCGCACGGCACCTGGGTGGTGCTCGTGGTGGTCGCCTGCGTCGTGGAGGTGGTCGTCGTCGGCTGGGTGGTCGACGTCGTGGTGCTGGTGGTGCTCGTGGTCGTGGTGGTGGGAGCGGGGGTGCTGATCGTGAAGGTCAGCACGACGCTCGGCGCCGCGGTGGACGTGGCGAACGTGGCGTTGGTGGCCGTGTTCTTCACCCACGAGGAGCCGCCGCCGCCACCGCCGGCGCCCTTGCACCCGGTGTTGGCGTTCTGACCCTGCTTGCCGCCGGCGAAGCCGCCGCCGCCACCGCCGCCGACGACGCTCACGCCGAAGCCGTCGGTGATGCCCGTGGACGGGGCGTTGCCGCCGTCGCTGGTGGGGCTGTCGGTGTTGGTGCCGCCGGAGCCGCCCAGGATGGAGCCGCTGCTGCTGCCGGAGTTGCCGCCGTTGCCGCCGTTCGCGCCGTTGGGGCCGAAGCCGCCCTCGCCGTTGGCGTTCGTGCCGGTGCCGGCCGCACCGCCGGAGCCCGAGGGGGTCCCGGCGCAGTTGCTGACGCCGCCACCGCCGCCGCCACCGGCGACGACGAGCGGGGTGCCCGAGCCGGCGGCGCAGTCAGCGCCGAGGCACGCGCCGGAGGAGGCGCCGCCGCCGCCGCCGCCCGCACCCGGCTGCAGCAGGACGATCGAGCCGTTGCCGGTGTTGCCGCCGTAGGACCAGCCCGCAGCGTTCGTGTTGGTGGCGGTGCCGTTCTGGCCGTTGGCGCCGTTGCAGCCCACGACGGCGGAGAACGTCTGGCCGCCGCTGGCCGCGAAGGTGCCGAACGCCTGGCCGCCGTTGCCGCCGGCGCGGTTGGCGCTCGAGGCCTGCGAACCGCTCTGGCCGCCCTTGCCGCCGACGGCGGTGATGCTCACCGAGACGGTGTTGGCGGGCGCCGTGGTGCTCTGCTGGGTGCCGCACGCGGTCCCGGGCGACCAGCTCTGCGTGGTGATCGTCGGCGGGGCCGTGGTCGTGGGGACCGGCGCCGTGGTGGTCGTGGTGGGCGCCTTGGTCGTGGTGGTGGTGGCGCCGCCGGTGGTGGTCGTGGTGGCCCCGGTGGTCGTCGTGGTGGTGGGCGCCGTCGTGGTGGTGGTGGTCGCCGCCGCCTGGATGGTGGTGCTGGTCAGGGTGGTGAGCGGCGTGGTGGCGTCGCACGACACGTTGACGGAGCCGGCGGCGGTGAGCGTGTAGGCCGCGCTCTGCCGGAAGGTGGTCTTGACGGTGCCGCCCGCCGCACCCGTGGCCTTGAGGTTGAACTTCAGGGTCGGGTTGGTGAACGACGCGCCGTTGGCGATGGGCCCGGGCACGGTCAGCTTCACGGTGGTGCCGCTGATGGCGACGCTGTAGTTCCCGAGGGTGCCGCTGCCGCCGCTGGCCGTCGCCGAGCCGGCGACGATCGAGGCGTTGCTCGGCACGTTGAACGTGGTGACCATGTTCTTGATCTCGGCGCCCGAGGCGGTGCCGGCGCCGTTGGGGGCGAGGGTGACCTGGAAGGTGCCGCCCTGCTCGATGGTGGCGGCCGCGGTCGTGATCAGCGACGAGGTCTGGTTGCCGCCGAGGCCGCAGGAGAGGCCCTGGCTCACCGTGGCGGCGCTGGCCGGCGATCCGCCGGTGGTGGCGACCACCAACCCGGCTGCTGCGGCGGATGTCGCCAACAGGATGTGTCGGACGGAACGTCGTTTCATTGCGTGCAGGTCCCCCAATGGTGGTTGTGTCGCGTGGTCCGCCGGGATCCCCGAGCCACGCCGGCGTGAAGTCTGACACACCGTCAGAAAAGAATCGAATACCTCCTCGGTTCTCGATTCCCGCTGCCGATGAGCGGCCCGTTCTCGATCGAGGCCACCCGATCGGGTGATCCCGGCCCTTCTCCTCGGCGAGGACGGTACCGTCGCCCGCATGGCACGAACCGGTCGCCCCGCCATCGCCACGGCTCCCGTCACCGCCCGGTGGATCGATGCCGCCGTCGAGGCCGGCGGCGCCGACCTGGTCGCGCCGGAGGACGCGACCGCCGTCGTCTGGACCCAGTCCGACGACCCCGACGGGCTCGCCGCGCTGCTCGACGCCAACCCGCAGATCGACTGGGTGCAGCTGCCGTGGGCGGGCATCGAGCCGTACGTCCCGCTGCTCGGCAGCGACCGCACGTGGACGTGCGCCAAGGGCGTGTACGCCGATCCGGTGGCCGAGCACGCGCTCGCACTGCTCCTCGCCGGGTTCCGCCACCTCCACGCCTACGCCCGCTCCGACACGTGGACCGACCAGGTCGGCCGGAACCTGATCGGAGCACGGATCACGATCTTCGGCGGCGGTGGCATCGCCGAGTCGCTCATCGCGATGCTGGCGCCGTTCCGCTGCTCGATCACCGTCGTGCGGAACACGCCGGCGCCGATGGACGGCGTCGACCGGGTGCTCGGCCCCGACGACCGGATCGAGGCCCTCCGCGGGGCCGACGCCGTCGTGCTCGCCCTCCCGCTGCTCCCGAGCACGGCGGGGCTCATCGGCTCCGAGGCGCTGGAGGCCATGGAGGACCACGCCTGGCTCGTCAACGTGGCCCGCGGCGCGCACGTCCAGACCGAGGCGCTGGTGGCTGCCCTCGAGGCCGGGACCATCGGGGGTGCCGGGCTCGACGTCACCGACCCCGAGCCCCTGCCCGACGGCCACCCGCTGTGGTCGCTGCCGAACGCGATCGTCACGCCGCACACCGGCAACACCAAGGCGATGGCCCGCCCGCTCCTCAGCGAGCGCATCACCGAGAACGTCCGGCGGTACGCGGCCGGCGAGCCGTTCATCGGGCTCGTCGACGTCGACGCCGGCTACTAGTCCGGCAGACCCGGCGCACCGCCCGGGCGGCGGACGTAGGGTCACCGGCCATGGACTTCCGACGCCACGACATCGAGGACCTGGCCGGGCGGGTGCGAGCGGGGGAGGTGTCGTCACGGGAGCTGACGCAGCACGCCCTCGACCGGATCGACGCCACCAACCACGAGGTGGGCGCGTTCGTCGCCGTCGACCCCGAGCGCGCCCTGGCCGAGGCCGCGGACATCGACGCGCGGGTGGCCGCGGGGGAAGAGCTCGGGCCGCTCGCCGGCGTGCCGATCGGCGTCAAGGACACCGAGGACGCCATCGGCTTCCGCACCACCAAGGGCTCGCTGCTCTTCGCCGAGGCCGAGCCGGCCACCGACGACTCCGTGCTCGTCGCCCGGCTCCGGCAGGCCGGCTGCGTCGTCGTCGGCAAGGTCAACACGCCCGAGCTCGCGTGGAAGGCCGACACGGACAACCGGATCTTCGGCCGCACCGGCAACCCCTGGTCGCTCGAGCGCTCGGCGGGCGGTTCGTCGGGCGGGAGCTCCGCGGCGGTGGCGGCGGGCATGGTCCCGATGGCCACCGGCTCCGACGGCGGCGGCTCGCTGCGCATCCCCGGGTCGCTGTGCGGCCTCACCACCATGAAGCCCTCGCTCGGCCGGGTGCCCGCCGGCGGACCGACGCCGCCCGGCTGGGCCGACCTGTCCAGCAAGGGCGTGCTGGTCCACACCGCCAAGGAGAGCGCCTACGTGCTCGACGCGGTCATCGGCCCCGATCCCAGCGACATCCGCGCCCTGCCCATGCCCGACGAGTCGTGGCGCGACGCCGTCGAGAACCTGCATCCGCCGCGCAAGGTCGCCTGGTCGCCGACGCTCGGGTACGCCGTGCTCGACCCCGAGATCCGCGAGGTCTGCGAGGCCGCGGTCCGCAAGCTCGAGGCCCGCGGGACCGAGGTCATCGTCATCGACGACGTGTTCGACGACGACCCCGCGATCCCGTGGCTGATGCTCTCGCTCACCTCGAACATCCGCGTGGTCGAGCAGGCGGTCGCCGCCGGCAGGGGGTCGTGGGACGACCTCGACCCCGCGCTCCGGTCGATGCTCGAGTGGGCCGGCTCCGAGGCCACGGTCACCACCGCGCTGGAGTCGTCGGACACCGCGCACCACCTGAACCTGCGGCTCGTCGAGCTCTTCCACCAGGCGCCGCTGCTGCTGACGCCCACCGTCGCCGGCCACACCCCGTTCGGCTCGGACTACGGCACCGTCAACGGCATCCAGGACATCGCGTGGGTCCGCTACACGTACCCCTTCAACCTGACCCGTTCGCCGGCCGGTTCGGTCTGCGCCGGGTTCACGGCCGACGGCATGCCCGTCGGCCTCCAGGTCGTCGGCCCCCAGCACGCCGACGTCGCCGTCCTCCGCCTCCTCGCCGTGCTCGAGGAGACCATCGACGTCGACCACCGCTGCACCTACGAGCCCACGACCTGACCCCGCCCATCCCGGGGGGACGGACCGTTCCCCGCGCCGGACGTTCCGGCCGCGGGGCGAGGGGTGGGCGATCGGATGCGGGCAGGTCGCGGGGGCTGCGCTAGGGTCCATCCCCCGAACACGGGCGTATAGCTCAGCTGGCTAGAGCACTGCCTTCACACGGCAGGGGTCACAGGTTCAAGTCCTGTTACGCCCACCAGAACCACGGACAGAGGCCCTCCTCGGGGGGCCTCTCGCCGTTCCCGGCCCCGGGCGCGATGCGTTGCCGGGCTCGACGAACGTGCATCGGCCGATCGGTGGCGCTCGGTACCGCCGACGCAGGGTCTTGCCGGCACCTCCATGGCGGTGGACCTGCTCGCACCGGCCGTGGCGCTGGTGCCGTCTCGACTGATGGGGGCTGGCGTCGGGGCGCGCCGGCGGGGCCGGGGTGACGTGGGACTCGTCTGATCTGAGGGGTTCGGGGGCAGTGCGTGGGGTCGGCGTGTGCCGGTCCACCAGAATGTCCTCCGTCATGTCCGCCCCGATCGCCAACCCCGTGAAGCCCGCGCACGTCCCCGCCCTCGACGGGCTCCGGGGTGCGGCCGTGGCCGCGGTCGTGGCGTTCCACCTGGGCTACCTCGACGGCGGCTACCTGGGCGTCGACCTGTTCTTCACCCTGTCGGGCTTCCTGATCACCCGGCTGCTCGTGGCCGAGCACCACAAGACCGGGGGGATCGCCCTCGGCGCGTTCCTCAGCCGCCGGGCCCGGCGGCTGATGCCGGCGCTGCTCGTGATGCTCGCGGTGGTGGCCCTGGTCACCAACTTCTGGGGCTCCACCAGCGACTACGCCAAGGTCCGCGGCGACAGCCTGGCCACGCTCGGGTACGTCGCCAACTGGCGGTCCGTCCTGGCCGACAGCAACTACTGGGCCCTGTTCTCCCGCCCGTCGCCGCTCCAGCACACGTGGAGCCTCGCGATCGAGGAGCAGTTCTACCTCCTGTGGCCGCTGCTGGTCGCAGGCATCCTGGCCGGGGTCGTGCACTGGCGGACCAAGCGGGCCGGGGGCTGGTCCGGCGACCACCGTGCCACCGCCCTCACCTGGCTGCTCGGCATCACGCTCGCCATCGCGGCCCTGTCCGCCGGGGCTGCGGCGCTGGCGCCCGAGGGCACCAGCGGCGTCAACCGCATCTACTTCGGCACCGACACCCGGGTGGCGTCGATCCTGTTCGGCGCCGCGCTCGCCCTGATCACCGCTCGCTTCGGCGAGGTGCGCCCCGGTCGGCCCCGCCAGGTGCTCGAGGTCGGCGCCCTCGCCGCGGTCGTCGGCCTGGCCGTCGCCTGGATGTCGCTGTCGGGCACGTCGGGCTTCCTGTACGACGGCGGGCTCGCGCTCTGCGGCCTGGCCGCTGCCCTGGTCATCGCCTCGCTCAGCCACTCGCAGCCCGGCCTGCTGGCCAAGGGCCTGTCGTTCCGGCCCCTCTGCTACCTCGGCCTCATCAGCTACGGGGTGTACCTGTGGCACTGGCCGGTCATCACCACCATCACCGCCGGTCGGGTCGGGTTCGGCGGCTGGGAGCTCACCCTCCTCCGCCTCGGCCTCAGCCTCGGCCTGGCGCTGCTCAGCTACTACCTGATCGAGAAGCCGATCCGCCACGGCGCCCTCACGGGTTGGCCCGCCCGGCTCAGCGCACCGGTGGGCTTCGCCGCCGTCGGGATCCTGGCGGTGTGGGCGACGACGGGCGGCGTCGTGCCGCTGTCCGAGCAGCCCACCGGACGGGAGGCGCTGCGCGTCGCCGACGATCCGGTGCCGGCGGTCAAGCGGGCCTCCACCCGGCTGCTCCTCGTGGGCGACTCGGGTGCGTACGCGATCGGCGAGGCCCTCGGCCAGGCCGGTTCGGAGCACGACGTCGAAGTCGTGGGCCGGGGGACGCCCGCCTGCGGGCTCGTCGGCGGCAACGACCTCGGGCGCTACCCGACGGGCGAGATCGTGAAGGACCCGCCCGGGTGCGAGGACTGGCCCACCCGCTGGTCGAAGCACCTCACGGAGGTCGAGCCCGACGCCGTCCTGTTGTTCATGGTGGCGCCCGGCGGCGTGGACCGGATGGTGGACGGGCGGTGGCAGACGGACTGCGACCCCGGGTACGACCGCTGGTACCAGAAGCAGCTGGAGAAGGCGTTCGACGTCCTCGGCGCGAAGGGCGCCCGGGTCACGGTGGCCACCGTCGGCTACTACGACAGCACCATCGACCCCGACGCGAGCTACCGGCACACGGCCTGCAAGAACCAGACGATCCGCAGCGCCGCGGCGGCGGGCGACGTGTCGGTGGTCGACATCGCCGGGTGGGCCTGCGAGAGCCCGGGCGAGTGCAAGCGCCACGTCGAGCTGCCCGACGGCAGCGAGGCCGAGCTGCGCCCCGACGGCATGCACTACAGCGGCGACGGCGCCATCGTGCCCGCCACCTGGCTCATCGAGCAGCTGACCGCCAAGTAGCGGGGCCGGTCAGTCGACCGGCTGGTGGTGCCAGGTGCTGCGGCCGGCCCGCTTGGCCTCGTAGAGCGAGGCGTCGGCCCGCGCCACCGTCGCGTCGACGGGTTCGCCGGGTTGCGAGCGGGCGCAGCCGGCGCTGGCCCCGACCGTGACGTCGTTGCCGTCGACCGGCAGCGGCTCGCTCAGGTTGGCGACGATGCGAGCCGCGAGCGCCTCGAGGCCGTCGTCGTCGACCCGGCGGATCGCCACGACGAACTCGTCGCCGCCGAGCCGGGCCACGAGCGCGTCGGGTCCGGCCGTGGTCCGCAGCCGCTCCGCAGCACCGGCCAGCACGCGGTCGCCGACGGCGTGGCCGAGCGAGTCGTTGACCGGCTTGAACCGGTCGAGATCGACGTAGACCACGCCGAAGGCGAGGCCCCGGTCGGCCCAGCCGCCGACGACGTCGAAGAACCGCTGGCGGTTGGCGGCACCGGTGAGCCCGTCGACGTGGGCCAGGTGCTCGAGGAGGGCGAGGTCGTGGCGGCGGTCGAGGGCGAGCAGCACGGCCTGGCGAGGGCGGCGGACGAGCGCCTCGAGCACGATCGGCGCCATGGACTCGCTCGGCGTCCAGTCGATGATCAGCGCCGGTCGGTCCGAGCTCGGGTCGGGGACCGGGATCGCCACGCAGGCGGCCCGGCCCAGCGAGCGGGCGATGCGCTGCACCGGCTCGGGCAGCTCGTCGACCGTCATCGAGGCCGGTTCACCGGTGGCCATCGCCACCGCCCACGGCGTGCCCGGCGTGTCGTCGACGCCGCCGTCGGCCGTGACGCCGGCCAGCTGCGGGTCGAGCAGGCCGGCGGCGCAGCGGAGCCCGTCCTCGTCGTAGGCGATGAGCAGGTCGCCGTCGTCCCGGTTGCTGAGGCCCACGGCGAGCGCTTCGAGGCACTGCTGGAACGGGATGCCCGCGGACAGCGCGGTGAGGAAGTGCCAGTGCGCCTCCTGCAGCTGGTTGTCCCGCACGGTCACGACCGTCACCGGACCGGGGCCGTCGGGCGCAGGTGGGAGGTCGATCGCGGCCGGCCCGAGCTCCAGGTAGCGCCACGTGCCGTCGCCATGGCGCACCCGCAGCAGCCCGGGCCGGGGGCGGGCGCCATCGCCCACGCCGGCCATGACCGCACCGGCCCGCACCAGGTCCTCGGGGTGGACGAGGTCGATGACGCTGGTGCCGACGAGGTCGCCGAGCGTGGTGGCCAGCAGCCGGGCCGTGGCCGGGTTGGCGTAGATCAGCGTGCCCGACGCGTCGAGGGCGGCCACCGCCTCGGTGCCGTCGTGGACCAGCGCGCCGACCCAGTGGGGCCACGGGGTCGGGGGTGCGGTCACCGCCGGGACCTTATGCGGCGGGCAGCAGCGTGCCCCCACCGGATGCCACGCTGCGAGGCGGTGGGGGCACGGCCCGAGCGTAGGCCGTCAGGCCGCGGGCCGACCGCCCACCAGTCGCTCCTGCCAGTCGAGCGGATCGAGCTGGACCGGCGGGTTCCGCTCCAGGAACTCGAGGAGCACCTCGGCGAACCGCTGTGGCTCCTCGACGTGGGGGAAGTGGCCGGAGTGCTCGAACACCACCAGTTCGCTGCCGGGCATGGCGGCGTGGGCATCGTGCGCGTGGCTGACCGGGATGATCTTGTCCCGCTCGCCCCACACGATCAGCGTGGGCAGCAGCTCGGCGAGGTAGAGCCGGTCGTGGGCGCTCACGGACTGGCCGCCCAGGTCGATGACCGCCCGCAGCGTCTTCACGAACGCCTGGCGGGTGTCCGGGTCGGTCAGCGACGCATAGCCCCGCCACTCCTCCTCGACGTGGGGTGCCCGCACGCCGAACGCCCCGAGCTTGCGGCGGACCGCGTCCCCGGCGTCGCGGACGAAGCCGGGGAACAGGACCGGCATCACGTACTCGACGCCCGGGAGCGTGAGGGCCCGCAGGATCCACGACACCTCGGGGCCCAGCCCGCCGCTGTTCACGAGGACGAGCCGCTCGCACCGCTCGGGGTGCTGGTAGGCGAACTGCATGGCGATGCCGCCGCCGAGCGACTGGCCGACGATCGTCGCCCGGTCCACCCGCAGGGCCACGAGCAGGTCCCGCAGGCTGCTGGCGAACGCACCGAGGGAGTAGTCGTGGCGGGGCTTGTCCGAGGCACCGTGCCCGAGCAGGTCCGGGGCGATCACCGTGTACCCGCGGCTGAGCGCCGGGCCGACGTCCCGTCAGGTCGCCGAGCTGCCGGCCATGCCGTGGATCAGCAGCAGGACCGGCGCACCGTCGGCGATCTCGGGACCACCGAAGCGGTACGCCACCTCGTGGCCGTGGATGGTTGCGGAGCGCTTCTCGAGTGCAGGCACCGTCGCACGCTACGGGCTGGGAGCGGCGCGGTCAGCGGACGTGCCCGATGACCGGATCGGTGCGGGGCGACGACCCCGACCGTCGCCGCCTCCGTGTCAGCTCCGGGCCTGGCCGGAGCTCGAGGAGACCACGAGGCCCGAGGCGTCGACCGCCTCGAACGAGCTGCCCGAGATGCGGCGGAGCGTGGCGAGGTCGTCGTTGTCCCAGCGGGGGTCGGGGACGCCGGACAGGTACCAGGCGGAGCCGTTGTCGGCGTTGATCGCGCCGTAGGTCTTGAGGGCGGTGATGATCGGCCGGACCGAGGTCGGGAAGTCCGACTCCTTCACCGACGCCTTGAGCCGGAAGCGCTGGCCCATCGCCGGCGCGTCGACGCTCGACGTCGAGCCGGCGTGGTGGCGGGCCGGCCACACGTACGCGGTGCGGCTCACCGGCACCGTCATGCGGATGGCGTGGTCGACCCGGCCGGCAGCGACCTCGTCGTAGCGCACGAGGCCGGGGAGGATCGGCAGGCCGGCGGCGTCGGCCGACGTCCACCCCGCCGGTCGGAGCGCGTTGGACCGCAGGTCCCAGACCGCACCGGACCCGGCCGTCCAGGCGCTCGTCGAGGTGGGGTGGGCGTCGTACAGCTCGTAGAGGCGGCAGGCGCCCTTGTCGACGACGAGGACGTGGCGGTCGCCGTCGGCCTGGGGGCCGCCCTCGATCGGCGGGTTCGCCGGAACCGGGTACGGGCCGGGATCGCTCTCGTCGTCGTAGTCGAACGTGACCCGGACCTTGGGCTGGGTGCCGGGCACGACCACGTACGGGATGCCGATCGGGCCGCCGTCCCAGAGGCCGGACCCGAAGTCGGCCTTCACCCCGGCCGACGCGCCCACCGTGGCCACGAGGCGCGACGAGTTGGCCAGCACGGGCAGCCCCTTCACCGAGGCGTGCCAGTGGCTGGTCGCCGGGAACATCGGGCAATCCGTCCCGGGCACGTTCGACTGGCACGCCGACAGCCCGGTGGCCGCCAGCGCGCCCACGAGCGCGAGCGGGACGGCTCGGCGGAGCGTGGCGCGGACGGTCATGGGACGGGTATCGACGGGTCGTCGCCGGGGCTTGATGGGCCGAACGGCACCTGAGGAACCCGTCCCGCGACGTGCGACGATGGTCGCCATGCCCGCACTGCCCCCCACTCCCGCGGCCTCCTTCGCCAGCGACAACGCCGCCGGCGTGTCGCCCGAGGTCATGGACGCCCTCGTCGCCGCCAACACCGGTCCCGCCCTCGCCTACGGCGACGACCGGTGGACCGCCCAGGCCGTCGAGGAGCTCCGAGACCTGTTCGGCGCCCCGGTCGAGGTCGTGTGGTGCTGGGGCGGCACCGGGGCCAACGTCGTCGGCCTGGCCACGCTGCTCCAGGGCTGGCAGTCGGTCATCGCCACCGACACCGCCCACATCGTGGTCGACGAGTGCGGTGCCCCGGTCCGCTTCTCCGGGTCCACCATCACGCCCGTCCCGCACGTCGACGGCAAGCTCACGATCCCCGCGGTCGAGCCGTTCCTGGAGTGGCGGGGCTCCGAGCACCACGTCCAGCCGCGCGTGCTGTCGGTCAGCCAGGTCACCGAGATGGGCACCCTCTACACCGCCGATGAGCTGGGAGCGCTGGGCTCGTTCGCCCGGGCGAACGACCTGCTCCTCCACGTCGACGGCGCCCGCATCGCCAACGCCGTCGCCGCGAGCGGGGGCGACATCCGCCGGATGATCGTCGAGACCGGCGTCGACGTCCTCACCTTCGGCCTCACCAAGAACGGGGCGATGTACGGCGAGGCCGTCGTGTTCCTCCAGCCCGAGCTCGCCGCCCACGCCCACTTCGTCCGCAAGCAGGCGGGGCAGCTCCCGTCCAAGGCCCGGTTCGTGGCCGCCCAGGCGTCCGCGCTGCTGGCCGACGGGCTGTGGCTCTCGAACGCCGGCCACGCCAACGAGATGGCCCAGCTGCTCGCCCGGCTGGTGGCCGACATCCCCGGCGTCGAGGTCCCCGTCGCCCCGCAGGCCAACGCCGTGTTCGCCCGCATCCCGTGGGAGCGGTTCGCCGAGCTCCAGGCGTGGTCGTTCTTCTGGGAGTGGGACCCGGCGGACTCGCTCGTGCGCTGGATGACCTCGTTCACCACCACCGAGGACGACGTGCGCACGTTCGCCGACGGCGTCCGGGCGATCCTGGCGGCCGATCCGGCATGAGCATCCGCACCGTCGAGATCGTCGACGACATGATCCGTCTCGGCCAGCTCCTCCAGCTCGCGGGCTGGGCCGAGGGCGGCGCCGAGGCCAAGCACTTCATCGCCGACGGCGAGGCCAAGGTCAACGGCGAGGTCGAGACCCGCCGCGGCCGCCAGCTCCACCCCGGCGACGTCATCGAGCTCTTCGGGGAACAGGTCCAGATCACCCAGGCCGACTAGCTCCACCGTTCTTGTCGTCGAACGACACCCGTAACGTGCCGTTCTGCGACAAGAACCGACCCGGGTCCGTTCTTGGCGTCGAACGACACCCATAACGTGCCGATCTGCGACAAGAACCGATGGAACCGGACCAGGGTGCGGCCTCGGACCTCGCGACGACGACCGAGCCGCCATCCCCTGGGCGCGTGGTTTCGGCGACCCGAGCGCGGCGGCGACTGATGACGGCGAGGGCCTGACCCGCTCCCCGCCTCGAGGGGGCGTCAGGCGTCGGCGAGCTTGGCGACGACGGGGGCGAAGGCGTCCATGGCGTCGAGGCTGAGGCCGATGCTGGCGATGCCGTGGCGCTCGCGGCGGGCGAGGAGGTCGTCGACGATCTCGTCGACCGAGCCGCAGAGGGCGTGGGGCGATTCGAGGGCGTCGGCGGGGGAGATGCCGAGGGCGGGGGCGAGCATCTCGGCCATGCCCTGGCGGTCGTCGCTGATGAGGGCGATGTGGATGCGGGTGTGCAGCTCGATCTGGTCGAACCGGTCGCCGGCGGCGTCGCGGATCCAGCCGATCTTGCGGTCGGTGGCCGCCGCGGTGGCGTCGGGGCCGGCCGAGGCGTCGATGACGCCGTTGGGGAGCTTCGGGTTGAGGCCGATGATGTCGGCGTGGCGGCCGGCCACCTCGAGCACCTTCTGCCCGCCGCCGCCGACCATGAGCGGGAGCGGCTGCTGGAGCGGCTTGGGCGAGCCGCTCAGCCCGTCGATCTCGTAGAACTCGCCGGAGAACGAGCACGGCCCCTCGGACAGGAGGCCGCGGACGACGGCGATGGCCTCCTCGAGCCGGGCGATCCGCACCGACGGCTTGTCCATCGGGATGCCCGCAGCCAGGTAGTCCGACGTCATCCAGCCCGCGCCCATGCCGAGCTCGAAACGGCCGTCGCTCAAGATGTCGAGCGTGGCGGCCTCCTTGGCCAGGACGGCCGGGTGCCGGTAGTCGTTGCAGAACAGCAGGGCGCCGACGCGCAGGTCCGTGGTGGCGTCGGCGGCGGCCATGAGGGCGGCGACGGGGGAGAGTTGGTCGTCGAGGTGGTCCGACACCGTGAGGCGGTGGTAGCCGAGGTCCTCGACCTTCTGCGCCAGCCCGCGCCAGCGGGTGGCGGTGATGTCGGGCGGCGAGGAGCACTGGACGCCGAAGCGGAACGGGGGCAGGGAAGCGGTCACGGCACTCATGGTGGGTCAGGCGGCGGGGGAGATCGGGGATCTGACCACGATCCGGGCCAGATGGTTGCACCCGCCGCTACGGTCCGGCCGACGACCGACGGACCAGGGGGCCACGTGGACGGAATCGACCTGACGGACCTCGACCGGTTCGCCGACGGGTTCCCCCACGACGTGTTCGCCCGGCACCGCGCCGAGGCGCCGGTGTTCTGGCACGAGCCCACGGCGCACACACCTGACGGCGAGGGCTTCTGGTCCGTGGCCACCCACGCCGAGGTGCTGACCGTGCTGCACGACCCGGTGACCTACTCGTCGGAGACGGGCGGCGACCGCACCGGCGGCGGCACGCTCCTCCAGGACCTCGACGTCGCCGGGCTCGTGCTCAACATGATGGACGACCCCCGCCACAACCGGATCCGGCGCCTCGTCTCCACGGGCCTCACGCCCAAGCGGATCCTCCGGCTCGAGGACGAGCTGCGCCGCCGGACGGCCGTGCTGCTCGACGCGGTCGAGGATGCGGGCGGGCCGTCGGTCGAGATCGTCGGCACCGTCGCCTCGGAGCTGCCGATGCAGGCCATCTGCATCCTCCTCGGCGTGCCCGAGGGCGACCGCCACGACCTGTGGGAGGCGGTGGAGTCCGGCTTCGACATCCGCGAGGGCGACGAGGGGTTCGGGCAGGTGGCCGACACCGCGTCCGATGCCCAGGGTCGGCTCCTCACCTACGGCGCCGAGCTGATCGAGCAGAAGCGGGCCGAGCCCGGCGACGACCTGCTGTCGGTCGTGGTGCAGGCGACCCTGCCCGACGAGGATCCGCCGCAGCTCACCGAGCTGGAGCTCTGGTCCTTCTTCGCCCTGCTGTTCGCGGCCGGGTCCGAGACCACCCGCAACGCCATCGCCGGCGGGCTGCTCGCCCTCACCCAGCACCCCGACCAGCTCGCCGCGCTGCAGGCCGACCGGTCGCTGCTGCCGACGGCGATCGAGGAGGCGCTGCGGTGGACGACGCCGTCACCGTCGAAGCGGCGCACCGCCACGGTGGCCACGGAGCTGGGCGGCCACGCCATCGCCCCCGGCGACAAGGTCCTCGTGTGGGAGGGGTCGGCCAACCGCGACGAGCGGGTCTTCGCCAGCGCCGGTCGCTTCGACGTCGCCCGCGACCCGAACCCACACCTGGCGTTCGGCCACGGCATCCACCACTGCCTCGGCGCCAGCCTCGCCCGTCTGGAGATGCGGGTCGTGTTCGGCGCCCTGCTCGACCGCTACGACTCGATCGAGCAGGCCTCGGCCGCGGAGTGGACCCGCAGCAACCGCCACACCGGCCTCCGCCGCCTCGACCTCACGTTGACCTGACGTCGGGCTCGGCGGGTCCGGTTGCGGAGCCGGCACATGCCCGGGTCGGGGCGCATCCTGCTCCGCCGACGGAGCACGGCGGGCAGGCGACGTCAGGGGAGGGCGTACTCGGGGACGGTGGAGGTCTCGGGATCGAGGTGGTCGAGCCAGTGCTCGAGGCCGACGGGGTCGGCGAGCTGGTCGGGGTGGTGCCCCGGGAGGGCGGAGATCACCATCACCGGGAGGGCCACGAAGATGAAGCTGAGCGACCAGCCGATGAGGCGGAACCAGGCGACGGGCGAGAAGAGCCGGCGCTCGGCCCACAGCATGGTCACCGAGCCGAGGAGCGAACCGAAGGCGAGGACCAGCCCTGCGATCCACATCGCCCAGAGGTAGCGGAGGCGGCCACCGCCGGATGCCTGGTACACGTCGAACGCCACCCGCTTGTGCTCGACCTCCTCGGCGAGGTGCCAGAGGAACATCGTGGCGGCGGTGGGGTCGGCGTCGCGGAGCAGGCCCATGTGCTTGTCGACCCAGCGGGCCGAGACGAAGGCGATCGTCTCGAAGCCGGCGGCGAACGCCAGGCCGAACCGGGTCGAGCGGCGGCGGAGCTTCCCGAACACCCAGGCCGACGCGGCGTCCATGGAGCGGAGGCCGGGGTAGCGGGCGATGAGCAGGTCGTCGAAGCGCCGGTGCTGGGCGTGGTGCTGCGCCTCCTGGGTGAGGTACGCCTGGGCCTGGGCGGCGAGGTCCCGGTCGGCGATCAGGCCCTCGCCCAGGGCTGCCCGGGTCGACGCCACCACGTACGGCTCGGCGTGGGGCATGAGCATCGACACCGAGTTCGCTGCGATGGCGAGCTCGGGGGTGCGGGGCGTCCAGATCGGCTCGAGGTCATCGGGCCATTCGAAGCGGACGCGCCGAACGGGAAGTGGTCCAGACACCCGTACCCATCGGCAGGTGCGCACGGATCGGGAGCCTCGGAGGAGGTGACCTCGGGCTCCTCCGCTCACGCGGGGTGCGGCGCCCGCAGCCGGCGGCGCTCCCGCAGGCCCGAGGCGGTGGCGACGACCACGAAGAGGGCGATGGCGAACAGCACGATCGTGCCGCCCGACGGCGTGTCCTGGTAGTACGAGGTCGTCACCCCGGCAAGGGACACGACGACCCCGATCACGGTGCCGATGGCCACCGTGGCCCGGAAGCTGCCGGCGATCAGCTGGGCGGTGGCGATGGGCACGATCATCAGCGCGCTGATGAGCAGCAGCCCGACCACGCGCATCGACACGACGACGGTCACCGCCGTCATCACGGCGAGCAGCAGGTTGAGCGGCAGGACCGGCAGGCCCGAGGCGGTGGCGTACTCCTCGTCGTTGCTCACGGCGAACAGGTAGCGGCCGAGCCCGTGGGTCACCAGCAAGACGATGGCGGACAGCACGGCGAAGGCGACGAGGTCCGACTGCGTCGTCGTGGTGATCGCGCCGAACAGGTAGGCGTTGAGGTTGCTCGGCGTCCCGCCCGGAGCCTGCGAGATGAGGACGACGCCGCCCGCGATGCCGCCGTAGAAGAGCACGGCGAGCGCGACGTCGCCGCTGGTCCGGCCCCGGGACCGGATGAGCTCGATGGCCACCGCACCGGCGACGGCGGCGACCAGCGCGGCCCAGATGGGCGACGTCGAGGTGAGGACGCCGACCGCGACGCCGGCGAGGGCCACGTGGCCCAGGCCATCGCCGATGAGCGACAGGCGCCGCTGGACGAGGTAGACGCCGACCGAGGGCGCCGAGAGGCCGATGAGCACCGACGCCAGGAGCGCCCGCTGCATGAAGGCGTAGTGGAGGATCTCCATGTCGTCCGCCCTCAGCCCATCAGCCCGAGGCCGGGCCGGCGCACCGGCTCGTCGCCGTGGGTGTGGTGCCACTCGTCGTCGTGGTGGTGGTGGTGCTCGT
>Ga0182736_1002102_pt1 | contig 16254 bp, 11 predicted proteins | sample eDN5th30CKraftBY_FD_128882 | JGI IMG/M metagenome (GOLD analysis project Ga0182736, IMG submission 128882) | Enriched backyard soil microbial communities from Emeryville, California, USA - eDNA 5th pass 30_C Kraft BY (version 2) (version 2) | ecosystem: Environmental > Terrestrial > Soil >... | reverse complement strand
TGGCGAACCATGGAAACCGGCGGTTGTCGCCGTTGAGTCGCGCGACATCGTCGGCGGCAGTTTGCCCATATTTGTGGACCTAGCAAGTGCCCGCCCCGTTGACGCTTGGCTGCTGAAGGTTCTGAAACAACGGTCCAAATAGGGACTTTTCGGTAAGCCCTTAAGAATTTCGCTGAGCTTTTTGTGGACGTCGATGCCGGTCGCCCTGCGGAGCCGTGGCTTATTGAAGCCCTGCGGGACTGATTAGATGCGCACAACTATTAGGCGGACCCCTTAAGAACGGCTGATTTCATCCGCTAAATCAGATTTATTCCAGAACTTTCGACCGCCATGTCCTTCATGTCCTACGAACCGCCAGTCCTGTCGGATTTCATCGCCGCCGGTGACGAGATCAACCTCGCGCTGCTGGAGATCGATTCCAAAGAATTCGCCACTGCTGAGGACCGCAATCTCGCGCAACGAGCAGTGTTCACCGACGTGATGGAGAAGCGCGGCTTGCCGGATCGACGGCAAGCGGTGCTATGCCACGAGATTAGCGCCCTAGTCGCGAATCGGCCAATCATGACTAGCCTCTTCGACTTTGTTGAGCTGAAGGCGTTGTGCATGCTCCGGGTTGCGCCTTCGCTTGTCGACCGGTTCATCGCGGTAAAACGTGACAATCCAGAGTTCGGCCTAGGCGAGATCATGGCGGTGGCCGTAGAGGCGCGCGAGCACCACCAGTGGGGACACTATTGGCAGGAGTAAAGCAACGATATGCGGTCGGGGAGTGGGACTCGTTATGGGCCAGCGACCCGTACATGAAGCACCGGTTCGTGCTGGACCTCCAATCGCGCACCGTGATCGCCGGCGAGGACCGCATTCGCCGTCACTGGTGGTCGATGCGTCTTGAGCACGTCGCCTATATGCAGCAAATCCTCAACGAGACGTTCGATTTGATATGGGAAGAGCCAGAGGAGTTCGGCTTTGTTCGTCAGGCCGAGATTCCATCGTGGGCAACTAAAGCTTGGCCGTGGCCGCCGTTGCCTGACGTCGAAGAGGTCGAGAAGATGCTGGACAATCGCAACCATTCAGATGGGCGGAACTGATTGCTACGTCGCTTCAGCGTGCCGAAGACCGCTCGCAGATAAGCGGTCAGGCCGCGCGCGCTTGCAGCGCGGACGAGCCGACACCTATCTATTTGTCATCGGAAGATCTGCGCACTGACAACCCGGCGGCGCAGATGCTAGTCAACGAAAACTGGCCACAGGATGACGCGCGGCTACAAGCGGTGTGCGTTACAACCGAAGGCATGGCGTTCAAGGATCTTCGGAACGCCGCGATCGTGGCTCTATTTCTCGCGTCAGGGGTCACGGCCGCCGAACTTAGGCAACTACGCGTCGACGACCTCGATGTTCATGCCGAGCGCTATTGTCTTCGTCGACAAACACGGACCTCGTATTGCACGGCGGGTGCCCATCGATGCTTTCGCGGTCGACGTGATGCGCGAATATCACGAGGCGCGCAGCCGCATTCAGGCGCCGACGCGCTGGCTATTCATTGCGACTTCGGGCGGCAAGCCAATGGAGCCAGATACGATGCTGAATGTGTCCGCTTAGCTCTACGCCGCGCGGACTTGTCCGCGGCCGACGAGAGCCCGCGGTTACTCAGAAACACGTTCGGTCGTCGGCAACTCATCGCCGGCAAGACCAACCAGCAAGTGAGCAATCTCATGGGCTTGTCCAGCCATCGCACCGCTACGCGGCTTCGTCAAACTGTTATCGACGAGAGGTTCGACGGTGGTCGCGATGTCCAAGGCCCTTCAATTGCCAGGAGCGAGCGATTAGCGAGCCGAACAATCGCAAGGATTCTGGCACGAGGGACCATCACATTCAGCGGCAGCAAATCCTGGTCAATTGTGTCAGGCATCGTCATGGTTGCGTCCGCAAGCGTAGATTGCGGACGCAAGCGTGGCCACATCGAAAACTCGCGTCGTTAATTGTCGCGGCCTTCCGCCGGGCACAGCACATTGCTCGGGTCTCAAACTGTTTCTCGAAGCCGACTCGATTGAGAAGGCGGGTTGCATGATCCTGATTGCGGCTCGTTATCAGTTGCTCTTGCGCCGCGATGGCTGCGGCGCTTTTGAGGAAGGTCAGCCTCGCTTTCTTTGCCGTCAGGCCGCCCCTATCATCGCCTTCGCTCCCCGCTTATCGGAACGCGAGGAAGGCTCAAGATTTCATGCGATCTGCCGTAACGACAAGTGCGCATAGACCGGGCGCGACCTCCACGCGTCCGGCACGCTCATGCCCCTTCGTCACGACTACCGGAACGCGATCCGGCTGCGTCCGACAACGGAAGACTGATCGGCGCGCCAACGAATCCGGGGATCCGGCGAAGCCGCCGCGTAAGCGTGACCGATAACTATATGAACCCCTTTCCGATCCTGACGGGCCGCTTCGTCCCGTCCGTTCCACCACATCTCAGTGGTCGCGTGCGCGTTGAGCAAGTCGACACGCTCGCCAACCTGGGCGGCGCTATCGGCTGCGTCGGCGTGTTCGCGGCATTTCTGCTATTTGCATCGTTCTGGCATTCGGCTTCCCATCTCTACTTGTCGGTTTTCCTGGCGAGCTTCGTCGCGATCTACTCGGCGGCGTTTCGCCGGAGTTTGGTTTGGAGAAGAAGGCCAAAGCCTCAGGAACTGCCAGTTCGTGCCTATCGAATTCGCAACCTCCACGTCGGCATCGTCGGCCTGCTATGGTCCACGATGCCGATATGCCTCGCGCCGCATGCGGATGAAAATCAAATTCTGCTGATCGTGTATGTGAGCTCCGGCTTGATCGCTTCATCAGTCGTCATCGCACCCACGCTGATGGCCGCGTTCCTCGTCTCGGTTCCGGTTGCGGTGGCCACGCTCACCGCCATGCTGATCACCCGGGGATCCGCTGGCCCGATGCTCGCCGCCCTAGTTGTCACCTATTCATTGCTGGTGTTTGTCAGCACCCTCTACAATCATCGAAGCTTCATCCAGCGCACAGTCAGCAGGATGGAACTCGAGGAGCAACGGGAAGTCGTCGGCTTACTGCTGCGCGAGTTCGAGGAAGAATCGAGCGACTGGCTCTGGCGAACCGACGTGAACAATCACCTTGAGCACATCTCCGAGCGGATGACACAGGTGTTTGGCGCAGCCGAGAGCGAATTGCGTGGTCGCGATTTTGTCGCACTGATCTCGTCTTTCGCTGATGGGACGCCCGGCGCGGCGGCTGCGCTCGCCCGCTTGCGCGAGTCGTTCGGCCAGCAGGAAGCCTTCCGCGAGGTCCTGGTTCCCGTCAGGCTGCAGGACCGGCACTTCTGGTGGCATATCACCGGCAAACCGCTCTTCGAGAGAAACGGCGCCTTCAAAGGCTACCGTGGCGTAGGCAGCGACGTGACCGCCGCACAGGAATCGCAGGCCCGCATCGCCCATATGGCCACTCACGACAGCCTCACCGGATTGCCCAATCGCTTTCTATTTCAGAAGGCACTCACCGCTGCATTCGGTGGCCCTGTGCACTTTGCGCTAATTTGGGCCGATCTCGATCAGTTCAAAGGCGTCAACGACACGCTCGGGCACGCCACCGGTGACGCGCTACTGGTCGCGGTCGCCGACAGGCTGCACGCCTGCGTCGGTCCGGACGATCTGATCGCCCGACTCGGCGGCGACGAATTTGTCATCCTGCAACACGCGGCGAACGCGGATGCGGCCAGCGAACTTGCCGGGCGGATCGTGAAGTCCATTAGCGCGCCGTATCATCTCAACGATATGCGAGTAGGTATCGGCGTGAGCCTCGGCATCAGCCTTGCCTCCGCCGATGCGGGATCGCCCGACGAGCTCCTCAAGAATGCTGACCTGGCGCTTTACCGCGCTAAGGCGGATGGCCGCGGCACATGGCGCTTCTATGAAGCGGAAATGGACATCCGCGCTGAAGAAAGACGCACACTGCAAAACGACCTGCGCCTTGCGCTGGACCACGGGGAGTTCAGCCTCATGTTCCAGCCGATCATCCAGCTCTCGAACTGTTCCGTGGCAACGGCAGAGGCACTGCTACGCTGGACGCATCCGGTGCGAGGCGCCGTGCCGCCGGATCGCTTCATCGCAATTGCGGAGGAAACCGGGCTGATTGTCCGAATCGGAGAATGGGTGTTGCGACGCGCGTGTGAAGAAGCGATGCGTTGGCCCGGGACGACACGCGTGGCTGTCAACATGTCGCCCGTGCAGTTTCGCGATCCATCGTTGTTGCAGATCCTCGATCGGGCGCTCAGCGACAGCGGGTTGCCGCCGTCGAGGCTGGTGCTTGAGATCACGGAATCAATTTTTCTCGATGCAAACGACGCCGTGATCACGACGCTTCACTGTCTGCGCCAGCGCGGTGTGAGCGTCGCGCTCGACGATTTTGGCACTGGATACTCTTCGCTCAGTTACCTGCGCAGCTTTCCATTCGACAAGGTGAAGATCGACAAGTCGTTCGTGCGTGACATTGCCCACCAAGAAAGCAGTCTGGCCATCGTCCGCGCGATTACCGGTATGGCAAACAGCCTAGGAATGGTCGTCGTCGCGGAGGGCGTCGAAACCGAAGATCAACTCGCGCTGCTCCGGGCGGAGGGATGCGAGTTGGTGCAGGGCTACTTGTTTAGCCGCCCGCTCGCGGCCGCGGCAATCGGCGCGTATGTCGAACGCATGGCGGGCGTCAGTAGTCTTGCTGCGAGTACAACGACGCCAGCGGCGGTCGTGCCTGTCTAAACCAGCATCACTCAGGCAAGTGCGCGGGCGCCGTCTCACGACCCCGCGTCAAAGACGCGCCGTTGGCCGGCCCTCCGCTGGGTGTCAAAAAAACTGCTGGTCGCCCCCCCCTTCTCCACGTCACAGGCGCAGGTTACCTCCAAGAGTTGAAGCTCTCGGCAAAGATAGCACTGTCGTTAGCCCCCCTCATGCGGCAGCCGGCGCCGATTGGAAAAACACTACCTCAAAAAAATAAGGGCCCGTCCATCGGCGAAATTATTTCGCCTGAACAATTCATCGGGTCGCCACATTCATTAGAAATATTCAAAACCGTTTAACGTTTGCCATGCATTTGCTGTTTTCAGAAGCGGGTGCATAATTTGTAAGAAGTTGTTACAAAATACAGAGAGAAAAGGCCATGATCGGGGAATTTCGCGACCTTTGGTACGTCGGGGTGGACATACCCACTGACCTCCGGTCCGCATTAGTAGAGCGTCGCTGGTCCATCGACGTCATTGAACTCCACCGACCTCGCAGTCCTGCCCGGCAGCACGCGCGCCGAAGTGCGGGCATCGTCGACTTTTCAGGCGTTCGCCTGCCAAGCGATCTACGCGCTGTCGAACAGTTGCTGGCAAGTTCGACTGTGGGATGGGTAGCGATCGGATATCCGGAACAGCTCAACGACGCTGTGGTGCGCAGGCTCATCCGCCAATATTGCTTCGACTACGTGACTCTGCCGAGCTCAAGCGAGCGTATCGTCAACGCTGTCGGGCATGCCCACGGCATGGTAAGGCTGCACGACGAGGCGTCTTACGAGGAACAGCCGGTTGCCGAAGGAGGTGCTGGCGGAATGATCGGCTCCTGCGACGCGATGCTTGCCCTCTTCCGGTCGATTCGTAAAGTCGCCATGACTGATGCACCTGTTTTGATCTCCGGTGAATCGGGGACCGGCAAGGAACTGACCGCCGCGGCCATTCACGAACGATCGCTGCGACGCAATCAGCCGTTCGTCGCCATCAACTGCGGCGCTATTCCGGCGCACCTGCTGCAATCGGAGTTGTTCGGTTACGAGCGTGGCGCGTTCACAGGCGCCAATCAGCGTAAGATCGGGCGCGTCGAGGCTGCCAACGGCGGGACCCTTTTCCTCGACGAAATCGGCGATCTGCCGCTCGAAAGTCAGGCAAGCTTGCTGCGCTTTCTACAGGAGCGCAAGATCGAGCGCCTCGGCGGCCATGAGTCTACGCCAGTCGATGTGCGCATCATCTCGGCGACCCACGTCGACATGCACACGGCCATTCTCGAAGGGCGTTTCCGAGCCGACCTTTATCACCGCCTTTGTGTACTGCAGGTCAACGAACCGCCGCTCAGGGAGCGTGGCAAGGACATCGAATTACTGGCGAAACACATGCTCGAGCGCTTCAAGACCGACGCGCGCCGACGCCTGCGCGGTTTCTCGCCCTGCGCGATCGCGGCCCTGCACTCCTACCCGTGGCCGGGCAACGTGCGCGAACTTATCAACCGGGTGCGCCGTGCGATCGTCATGTCCGAAGGACGCCAGATCACCGCCCATGACCTGGAACTGGACGACCATACTGCGGCCGTCCCCGTGACCCTCGCGCAAGCGCGCGAACTGGCCGAACGTCGAACCATCGAAGCGGCACTACTGCGTCACCGCGGCCGTTTCGGCGAGGCCGCGCACGAGCTAGGGATCTCGCGCGTGACGCTCTACCGCTTGCTGAATTCGCACGGCCTGCGCCCCGCCGCGCTCGACCATCGAAACGACTTGACGTGCCCTGAACTTTCAGCGGCCTAGCGCAGACAGTATGATGCCCGCTCATCGTGGCATCTTTCTGCCGATAATGCGTCTGCAACCCACCTGAGCGACCGTACCTACATTCTTTCCCGGTTTCGAGAGCCCTCTGGCCGTCGCGAGTATTTTGTTGATTTGGCATCGCGAACCGAACTCTACAAGTCGGTCGCCGTCGGTCGCCGTCGGTCGCAGGCACGCCTTATGGACACGTAGAAACGATGCCGAGTGCGGCATCCGGGTCTATATTTGGAACGGCACCGCGGAGGCGAGAAATGACCGGATCTGCCCAAATTCAAATCGAACGTCAGCCGGGCGGATGGGTATGGATCGGCTTGTCGACAAGGGATGCGGGCGGCGCCGCCATTGTGCTGGCGCAATCGCAAGAAGCCTTTTCGACGCACGGGGAGGCGCTGATTGACGCGACAAAAGCGATGGATACGCTCGGCAGCGTATCGCCGCCTGGATAGTTGAGCCAAATTGGCACGCGGTTGCACATGCGGAAGGAAACACTATTCGCTTGACTGCCATGCCACCCCACGCTGCTTCTTTTCCCGGCCTATGGGCCACACGTGCCTTCGACGCTGTTACTCCGCCCGTCGCCGTGCTGATTGTCGACGACGATGCAGCCATGGCCGCCGCACTTGCGGCAGCCGTTATGGCCTATGGATATAGCGCCGTCGCCGTCGGTGGCGGCCTTGCAGCTTTTGAATCTCCGCAAGCCCTAACGCCACACGTCGTCATCCTCGACATCGAGCTGCCCGAGTGCGATGGATTTATCGTTGCAGAGGCCATGCGCGGCTCGACCAGGTTCGCGACAGTGCCGATCATCGCCCACACTTCGTTACCGGAAGAGGACGTCATTACACGCGGGAAAGCCGTCGAGATCGACGCTTTCTACCGCAAGGGTGAGCCGCTTCATGGTCTGTTCCGGATGATCGAGCATCTCGCACCGTCGCAAAATCGAATCGACTCCCGACCCGTCTCAAACTGCTTAAACCGGCGGTATCGCGACTAGCCAGGTTAATCGATACACAAGCGGCGGCCGCCTTAGGTAGTAATTCGAACGTGATTTGCTCTTCGAGAGGCACTCGGGGCCGCGGACGCCAATCCCGGCACATTGTTTCCCCTAGGTGTCATCGGGCCGCGTATTGCCCAATTTATCCCTTCTGTAAATCCTCCGGTAGTTCAAGTTTTAGCGGTAATTTCCGATATCTGAGATTCATCGTTGTTACTCAACAACCAAAGATAGCAACTTCGTTTGTGGTTTTCAGAGCGAATGAGTTGCTCAACAACGCTTTGCCCGCATTCGGAGAATTCTGTGCGTAACAATCAGCCGGTGACCCAGCACGAATATGAGGTGCCCGACAACGCGACGTTGATGTCGACCACCGATGCTCAAAGTCACATTACATATGCGAACGCGGCATTCATACAGGTCAGCGGTTTTGACCATGACGAGATTCAGGGGCAGCCGCACAACCTGGTGCGCCATCCCGATATGCCGAGAGAAGCATTCGCCGACATGTGGTCCACACTTAAAGGCGGTGAGCCTTGGACTGCCCTCGTCAAGAACAGGCGCAAGAACGGCGATCATTACTGGGTCCGTGCGAACGCGACGCCGGTCGTACGCAACGGTCAGCCCATCGGCTACATGTCAGTGCGGACGAAAGCCTCGCGCGAGGAGATCGCCGCTGCAGAGAAGCTCTATGGCGAGTTCAGAGACGGCAAGGCGGGAGATCAGCGTTTCCACAAGGGTCTTATCGTACGCACAGGTCTCATGCGCTGGACGTCCGCGTTTAAGACCATGCCGGTGCGCTGGCGCATCCGATCGGCTTCGCTGACGTTGGCGCCATTGATGACCGTGGCGGGATGGCAGCTTGGTTTGCACGGCACCGGGCTTTGGGGAATGACCGGCACGGCATTGGCGCTTTCACTCGGCCTGTCATTTTGGCTCGAGACGCAAATCTCTCGTCCGCTCGAGCAGGTTCTTGCTCAAGCCTTGCGAGTCGCATCCGGGGAAAGTCAGAAAGCGGTTCACATGGACCGCGTCGACGAAATCGGTATGACCTTACGCACCATCAGCCAGCTCGGGTTGATGTTTCGATGGTTGATTGACGACGTTAGTGAGCAGGTCATCACGGTGCAACGCTCCATCAATGAAATTGCCCAAGGCAACGACGACCTAAGCAACCGCACCGAGAAAGCGGCGTCGAGCGTGCAGCAGACGGCTTCGTCGATGACAGAAATGACCGCGACGGTCAAAAGCAACGCCGAGACAGCTCTTCAGGCCAACACGCTGTCAGCGTCCGCCAGCGATGCCGCAGCGCGGGGCGGCCAGGCTGTTTCGCAGGTGATCAACACCATGAACGAGATTACTGACAGCTCGACCAGAATCGCCGACATCATTAGTGTCATCGACGGGATCGCTTTTCAGACCAACATCCTTGCGCTTAATGCGGCCGTCGAGGCAGCGCGTGCGGGCGAGCAAGGGCGAGGGTTTGCCGTCGTCGCCGGCGAGGTTCGTGCATTGGCGCAGCGTAGTGCAAACGCAGCCAAAGAGATCAAGGATCTAATTGGCGCAAGTGTCGAGAAGGTCGAGGTTGGCTCGAAAATCGTCGACGATGCAGGCAAGACAATGGATGACATTGTCTCGCAAGTTAAGCGGGTCTCGGATCTGATCGCCGAGATCCGGTCTGCTACTGAGGAGCAGAGCAGCGGCGTCACGCAAGTCGATCGTGCGGTCAGTGACCTGGACACCATCACCCAACAAAACGCGGCGTTGGTGGAACAAAGCACCGCTGCATCCGAAAGCCTCAAAATGCAGGCAGATCGCCTCGTAGAGGCCGTGAGCGTTTTCCGGTAAAACGTCACGCGGCCATCCCGGCCGACCGGGGAGTCAGGCCGGCGAAAACGTGGCTCGGCAGGTTTCGATTCTGCTTGAGAAAGCCAACAAGCACCTAGGCATCTGGCGAGCCGGTCGCTCAATCTCTCCTTCGGGTGAAGGTTCGCATGGTTGAACGCCGCCGAACCGAGATCGCGGACGCAGCACCTGTCAGACTCGGCGCCGATTCTCGCCAACCTGCTTGCCGACGTTACTCGGCGGCTGCTGGACGCGGTTTATCGATAACCCGAGGCGGACCACCATACTCCATGGGCAGCATCCCCCATTTCCGACCCCGTGCGTAGAACTCAGTTCTCGACGACTGTTCGAAGCATCTCCATCGAAACCGGCTTGCGCAAAACCCCGATGCCGACTTCAGCGACGATCTCCGGGGGAATCGCATCTCCGCTCGACACGACAACGCGCATGCAAGGCCACAACTCGCGGGTGCGGCGCGCCAGGTCGATGCCGGACATGCCGGGCAACTGAAGGTCCGTGAACAGCAGATCGAACTTCTCATCGTGCAGCCGCGTCAACGCTTCTTCGGCCGTGCGAACGCCCCGACAGGTGTTACCCAGCGCCTCCAGCAGTTCGCACGTCACTTCGAGTGAATCTTCGAGATCCTCGACCACCAGTACCCGCTTGCCCATCACGGTGGGCGCGGGACCTGCCGCGACGCTCCCCGCGATGTTACGGTTTAGCATATGCCTGACCTTGCGTGCCAAGTCGCCACGTCCATAGGGTTTCACCAGCAGTTCGACGCCTGCATCCACCCGTCCGCCATGGACTATCGCGTTCTGGGTGTAGCCGGAGGTGAACAGCACCTGCAGCTTTGGCAGCAACCGCTGGGCTTGCCGGGCGAGTTCCGGGCTGCGGATTTTCCCCGGCATGACAACGTCGGTAAATAGCAGATCGATCGGCAGGCCGCTTCGCAAAATGGTCAGGGCACCTTCGGCATCGTCTGCCTTCAGCACGCGATAGCCGAGTTCCGTGAGGATTTCGACCGCCGTTGACTGAACCTGCGGATCATCCTCGACCACCAGGATCGTCTCCGTGCCGCCTTGCACTTTCGCTTCGGTCAGGCGTGTCGGCTCCGTCTCGGCGCCCATTGCGCGAGGCAGATAAATCTTGATCGTCGTTCCCTCGCCAACCTCGGAATAAATCTTGATATGGCCGCCGCTTTGCTTCACGAAACCGTGTGCGGAACTCAGGCCCAACCCCGTCCCTACGCCTTCGGGCTTCGTGGTGAAGAACGGTTCAAAGGCCTTTTCCATCACATTCTTCGACATACCGACACCGGTATCGGTAACGGCCAGCAACACGTATTGCCCCGGCTGGACATCCAACTGTGACGCTACGTACAGATCGTCCAGCATCGCGTTCGAGAGTTCGAGCGTGAGCTTCCCGCCATCAGGCATCGCGTCGCGCGCGTTAATCGCGAGATTCAGTATCACGTTTTCCAACTGGGAAACGTCGACGCACGTGTTCCAAAGGCCTCCCGTGACGACGGTCTCCAGCTTGATGGTCTCATTGAGCGCTCCGCGCAATAGACTATCCATGTTGCGTAGCAGGCGGCCGAGGTTGACCACATCCGGGCGGAGCGGCTGGCGACGCCCGAAGGCAAGGAGCTGCGAGGCCAGCTTCGCACCGCGGTCCACAGCCTCGATCGCCGTTGCCAAACGGCGGCTGGCGGGCGCATCCCCAACCAGTCGTGGAACGAGCAACTCCAGATTGCCGCGCAGAATTTGCAGGACGTTGTTGAAGTCATGCGCAACGCCGCCGGTCAGCTTGCCGATCGCTTCAATCTTCTGAGCCTGAACGAGCGCATGACGGGCGTCTTCGAGCGCTTGCCGCGTCGCGCGCCGCTCGGAGATGTCGCGGGTGATCTTGGCGAAGCCGGTCAGCGCGCCCGACACGTCCCGAATAGCATCGATCACAACACTTGCCCAAAACCGCGATCCATCCTGCCGGACCCGCCAGCCCTCCGTCTCGAACCTGCCCTGCTCTGCTGCGGTGCCAAGCGCTTTGGCGGGCGCCCAGCGCGCCACGTCTTCAGGCTCGTAGAACCGCGAAAAGTGCTGCCCGACAATCTCTTGCTGTTTGTACCCCTTGATTCGCTCCGCGCCTGGGTTCCAGGTAACCACGCGCCCGCTCGAAGACAGTAGATAGACCGCATAGTCCGTCACGCCTTGGACCAGCATACGAAACTGCACGTCGCTTTCCTTGCCCGCGTGCTCGTTGGAGCACTTCGACCGCGGTAATCGTGCGACGACGCAAACGCCCGTGGACTCGCCTTCCATCGCTGTGCAAGAAACTTCCACCGCAATGATGGAACCATCTTGCTTTCGCTGATCGAGCACCCCGAGATCGCCGCCACGAGAGACTGCCGATGGGTTCAGACCAAGCGCGGATATGTGCAGACCGATAGCGTCCTGAGCGGGATAGCCGTAGAGGCGTGCCGCTGCCGCGCTCCACGACAAGATACGAAGGTCGGGCGACAAGAAGATAATTGCCGGGGAATCAAGTTCTTCGTTGGTCATAGACGAGCAGGTATGGCGTGTTCGGGTGGAGGATCGCCCGCCCGAGAACACGCCTTTAGCTTTCGAAAGAGTTACGAGACGGTTTGTCGCTTCTGTGGAAGTGACGCGGCACCATCAGTCGCCGAATTTTACGCAAACTCGCGCCGCAACAGCCTTAGGAGACGAATTTCTAATCTGTGGAAACGTTCGGCGAGTGAAAGAAATACCGGCCGCAGAACCCATTTGCCCGGGCAGGACGTTCAACACGAACGTCCTGCCCAGAGCGATAAGGTGTTTCGACGCGCCGTAGGTGAGCAGGCGTGCGACTAGGCCCGCCCCGGCGTCGGAAGCCTATTGGAGTGTGATATCGGCGGAAGACGAACCGGTTGGTCATCCGGCCGCCCCACGCCAATGTGATAGCGACGCGTCGTGACATGCTATCGCGTCAGAATGACTGCCAGTCTCCTGCGGCTGCTTCGACGACCGCCGGGATGGTTGGAGAGGCGGCCCGCGGCGACGATACAAGGCGCTTCCGCGTTGCGTGTGCACGCCCGGATCCGTTCACCTTCTTTGACGAAGTTGCCCGCACCGGCTCGGATGCGAATCCCGGCTCATCGCGATAAGCACCATTAAGCCTGAAGATCGAAACGACTTCTCGCAACGAGCTCGACTGCTGCGCCATCGACTGCGCGGCCGCGCTCGCCTGTTCCACGAGCGCGGCGTTTTGCTGCGTCACCTCGTCCATCTGCGACACAGCGACGTTCACTTGTTCGATCCCCGTGTGCTGCTCGGATGAAGCGGCGGAGATCTCGCCCATCAGATCTGCCACGCGCTTGACCGACTGGACCACCTCCTGCATCGTCTGCCCTGCTTCTTCCACGAGCTCAGAGCCAACGTTCACCTTCTGAACTGACTCGTCGATCAGATCCTTAATTTCCTTTGCGGCCGTCGCGCTTCTCTGCGCGAGCGTACGAACTTCACCAGCGACAACGGCGAAGCCTCGGCCTTCCTCTCCGGCCCGAGCCGCTTCCACAGCGGCGTTCAGAGCAAGGATGTTCGTCTGGAATGCGATCCCCTCGATCACCGAAATGATCTCTGTCACCTTCGCGGAACTCGTGCTGATATCCTTCATCGTATCTACCACACGACCGACGACTGCGCCGCCGCGCGCAGCCACTTCCGATGCATTCGCCGCCAGCGAGTTGCCCTGCAGCGCGCTCTCCGTGTTCTGTTTAACGGTAGCCGTCAATTCTTCCATGCTGGCGGCTGTCTCCTCGAGAGAGGCAGCCTGTTCTTCAGTGCGCTGGCTGAGATCAGTGTTGCCAGCGGCGATTTCAGCCGAAGCTGTGGCGATACTTTCGCTGCCGTTGCGAACACGACCGACGATGTCGGCAAGACGCTCATTCATGTGACCGAGCGCACGAAGCAGCTGTCCGGTTTCGTCCTTTCCCTTGTCGACGATCACGGAGGTCAGATCACCGCGGGCGACCGTCTCTGCAACTTCGAGCGAACGACGAATCGGCAAGACGATCGAGCGCGTGATCATGACAGCAGCGAATACGCTCAGTGCAACTGCCACTACGATCAACACTGCGGTCAGCACCAACGTGCTGTGATAGTTCCTGGCGGCAGCCTCGGCCGCGTCGTCGGCGCCCTTGCGGTTAAGGGCGATATCACGTTCGATCAACTGCGCCGCTGCTGAGAACAACTGAGAGGACCCGTTTGAGGCAAGCTCCCGGGCCTCGGCGAAGTGCTCTTCGCCCGCTTCGTTCAGCGCGTGAATCTTTTCATCGGATGCCAGATAAACTGACCAGGAAGCTTTGAAGTCGTCGATGAGCTGCTTCTCCTCGGCGGAGGAAATCAGGCCGTTTTGATACCTGGTGAGCGCTGCGTCGAGACTTAAAAGCGCGTCGCTTCGCTTCTTATTCTGAGCGGCTTTTTCCTGCGAGTTTGTCGCGAGAAGGGCACCCATGGATCCACGCCTGACTGCATTCGTTGCTGCGCGAACCTCAGAGAGGATCTGAACGCTTGGCAGCCAAGTGGTCGCAAGATCATCGGTGCTCCTATAGACACGCGAAACCTGCACGAGCGCCAGAGCGCCGATGAGGAAAAGGGCAAACAATGCTATGCCGAAGCCAATGCCCAATTTGGCTCCGATGCGGATATTTCGTAAAGCGTGCATTTCTCGTTCCGAACGGTTGTTGACAAGCTCCTATAACGGCCTCGACGAAGTGCTCCTGAAACAATTATTTTGTTCGCCTTCCGTTCAACGCGGCGCTAGGAGTGGGGTAGTGCGGAAATCGTTCTCGAAGTAAGCGGGGCTGTTTTCTCATTAGCATTGCGGCTTATTTTTCGCAAACGGTAACCCGGCACGTCACCGGCCTAATGCCCCGTCCGTCCGGCCGGTATTGCGATCTTGCTCAAGAACCTTCGCTCGTCGGGAAATTCATGATTTCAATGTCTAAAAGACGAGTCGGCCACTTGGCGGGCGACGACTGCATGAGGATTGTTGCATCGACGCTGCCGTAGTCACTGCGACGGCAGGCCGTATCAGTCGAAAGCGCTCGGCAGCAATCGGGTTCTAGCTTCTTGCTTCGAGTCGGGTCCCAATAAAACGACCCAGAGGTCAGCGGATGCTCGGACTCTCCGCATCGCATGCCGCCCGTGGTTCCTGAGACGCAATCAACGTTGCCTGAGATACTGGATTAGTTGTGAAAAGGTCCCTCGCGTCTCGGGCCGACATCGGCTTTCCGAAGTAATAGCCCTGCGCAAAATCGCAACCTTGCTCAGAGAGCAAGTGAGCGAGTTCGCCCGTCTCAACGCCTTCCGCAAGTGTCTTCATGCGCAGCCCTTTACCCAGTTCGAGCACTGCTGAAATGACCTGACTCTGCCCGAGGGCCGGATCATCAAAGAAGGACCGATCGATCTTGATCTTGTCGATCGCCAATTGCGTCAGATGGTAAATGCTTGAATACCCAGTACCGAAGTCGTCTAAGGCGACACTGATCCCGCGCTCGCGGAGCACTTTGAGGCCGCGGCGGGCTGCCGGAACGTCTTCCGCTAAGGTCTGCTCGGTCACTTCCACTTCCAATCGTTCGAAGGGGAAAGCCAACTCCTCGAGAAGCGCGAAGAGCCGCTCGGGAAAGTGGACATCTTCAAGCATCGCAGCCGTGACGTTAATGGCGAGCAAGGGTGTCATTGGCCATTGCCGCGAGTAAGTGATTGCTCGCCTTAGCACCGAGAAGGTCATGTCCTGCATCAGTCCGAGGCGCTCAACGATGGGGATGAACGTGTCCGGAAGTTGTACTCCTCGCTTCGGATGAATCCATCGCGCCAGGATCTCGAAGCCAACGAGTTCTTGGCCTGGCAGCGTGACGATAGGCTGGAAATAGGGTTCAATCTCCTCGCGAGCGACTGCAAATGCGACATCTTCTTCGAGCTGAGCGTGCTCCTCCTGTTCGCGGTCGTATTGGGGCTCGTAGAACTGGTAGCTGTTCCTGTGGGTCTGCTTGGCCCGATACATGGCATGGTCCGCGCACTTCAGGAGGGTTTCCGCCGCCCGTGCGTCAGACAGGCTTCGGCTGATTCCTATCGCCGCGCCCAGACAAACCTGTCCGGTCATCGACGTGAGGGGAGCATTGATGACCTGCATGGCGCTTCGCGCGAGCAGTGTCAAACGCTCCGGGCCCGACTGTGTGATCAACAGCGCAAACTCGTCGCCGCCCAGGCGCGCCGCGACCGCGCCGTATTCATCGGCCAATGCTCGAAGTCTCCCGGCAATCTCGTACAGCACTTTGTCGCCAACAGCATGCCCATAGTTATCGTTGACGGGTTTGAACTTATCAAGATCGATCAACAGCACAGAGACGTCGGCGTCCGCCGCGCCGAGGCAATTCTCCAGTTGATCGATGAAGACTCTGCGGTTCACCAGACCCGTCAGCGCGTCATGTCGCGCCAACGATTCGCTTCGACTCTGCTCGTTGCGCAGTTCGGCAAACGTCTGTTGCTGGCCGAGAAGAACCCGTCTCATTCTGAACGCCGGCAGCAGCAGTGCGAGCGCGGCGAAGGCGGTCGACGTGAGGATGAAGCGCCATCGCTCGGCATTCTCAAAGTCCGATGCATATGGCAGCCCGAGCGCCGGCATGATCCAGGCCTCGACCTTCCATTCCCATAGCGCGGAGAGAAGGAAGACTGTAAGAAGCGTGACGCAGGAATACTGCGCCACCTGAGCAACGGGGGTGCGGGCAAATTGAGACATGCGACCAACTAAGTGAGTTTGACCTTTTCGCAATATCGGCATAGCGCTCCCCTC
>Ga0182736_1002100_pt1 | contig 16269 bp, 16 predicted proteins | sample eDN5th30CKraftBY_FD_128882 | JGI IMG/M metagenome (GOLD analysis project Ga0182736, IMG submission 128882) | Enriched backyard soil microbial communities from Emeryville, California, USA - eDNA 5th pass 30_C Kraft BY (version 2) (version 2) | ecosystem: Environmental > Terrestrial > Soil >... | reverse complement strand
TATATGGGCCTAACACGTCCGTTAAACGTGCTTGCGATCTGCGCCGCTTTCGCTTTTGTCGGTGCACTCATAATGGGGGTCCTGCCTTAAAGCAGCAGTTGGGAACAAGATGTTCTGGGTAACAGAAGGGCCGGATCACTGATCCGGCCCTTTCTGCATTCTATCTTCTTGTAAGGTACTTTCCGGCCGTCACGCAGCGACAGAATGGGCCACGGCCTCAGGCGTAGGGCGGATGCCGATCATCTGGCAGACCGCCAGCGGCAGGCCCGCTCGATTCAGTGTGTAGATGTGGAAATCCTGCACGCCGCGCTCCACCAGATCCAGAACCTGCTCGGCTGCCACGGCGGCGGCGACCAGCTGGTGGGTCTCCGGATCATTCTCCAGCCCCTGGAAGCGGTCAGCCAGCCATGCAGGGATGTGCGCGCCACAACGCTTGGCGAAATTGGTCAACTGCTTGAAGCTATGCACCGTCTGAATGCCCGGGACGATCGGGATGTAGATGCCGGCACGGCGCACACGCTCGACGTAACGCTCGTAGACATCGTTGTCGAAGAAGAACTGGGTGATCGCGCGGGTCGCGCCATTGTCGACCTTGCGCTTCAGCATGTCGATGTCGGTCGCGAAGTCCGGGCTCTCCGGATGCTTCTCCGGGTAAGCGGAGACGGTGATGTCGAAATCGCCCTGGCGCGCGAGTCCGGCCACGAGATCGGCGGCATTGGTGTAGCCTTCCGGATGCGGACGATAGGCCTGGCCCACGCCATCCGGGGAATCGCCGCGCAACGCCACGAAGCGCTTGACACCCATGGCGGCGAATTCCCTGATCACGCCGTCCACCTGCTCGCGCGAAGCGTCAACGCAGGTCAGGTGCGCTGCAGGCGTCAAGTTGGTCTCGTTCAGAATACGCTGAACGGTGTGCAGGGTACGCTCACGGGTGGAGCCGCCTGCCCCATAGGTGACCGACACGAATTCGGGTTTCAGCGGAGCAAGGCGTACGACGGTTTCCCAGAGGCGCGCTTCCATCTCCTCGGTCTTCGGCGGGAAGAACTCGAAGGAGACCTTGAGATTGCCGCCAGAGTCCGGGCGGCGGGAGAAGCGATAGTTGGACATCAAGCCAATTCCTTGCTTTCGGCATGTGTAGTATCGGGGCCTGCGATCTGGATGCGGGGATCGCGTGCAAGCCAGAGCTTGACGGTCAAACCGTTCTCGACATCGCTGCCGGGGGCTATCTCGCGCGAGGCCTCAAGCTCCAGTTCGGCCTGTTCCAGCCACTCGACAATCTGCCGGTCGCTGAAGCCAAGACGCAGGTGGGCATGCTCCTCACGGAGAAATTCGTGGTCGTGCGGCGCGAAGTCGACGATGACCAATCGTCCGCCGGGACGCAGCAACCGGGCTGCCTCATAGATGGCTGTCGCGGGGTCGTCCAGATAGTGCAGAACCTGATGCATCGTCACCAGATCGTTGCAGTTGCGGTCAACCGGAGGCGTGTAAAGATCGCCAAGCCGCACCTGCGCATGGGCAACCCCTGCCCTGTCCAGGTTCGCACGCGCCACCGCCAGCATCTCGCGGGAGAGATCAATTCCCACCGCGCGGCGATAAAGCGGCGCGAACAATTCCAAGAGGCGGCCTGTGCCTGTGCCAAGATCGATCATGGACTGGAACGACTTCTCGCCAACCAGCGACCGCAGCTCATTCTCTATGGCTGTGTCAGGCACGTGAAGCGAGCGAATTTCATCCCAACTGGAGGCATTGCGGGAAAAATATTCCGCAGCCTTTTCCTGCCGGCGGCGCTTGGTCGCCTCAAGACGCTCCAGATCGCGGGAGATAATGGGATCCGCGGGATCAAGGCGGTTGATCAACCCGTGCACCAGCGCGCGGCTCTCGTCGCTGTCAAAGAGCCGGAAGAAGGCCCACGAACCTTCCTGATAACGGGAGATGAGATTGGCCTCCAGCAGCAGCTTCAGGTGGCGCGAAACGCGTGGCTGCGACTGGCCGAGAATCTCGGTAAGATCGGAAACTGTCAGGTCCGTCTGATTCAGGAGAACAAGAATGCGCAGCCGGCTCTGTTCAGCCGCCGACTTCAGTACATCCACCATCGCTTCAAGTCTGAGTGTTTGCCGCACAGACCGATCTCCATTCAGAAAGACATAAAGATATCTTTATGTCAGAAAGAGGGAAAAGGCAAGTGTGGATGAATGGTGTGTTGCGATTGCGGGGAATACGATGAAGGGTGTGTCGACCAACCGGCAGAAGGCCGTCGCCAAGGCGCTGACAACGCTGCTGCCTCAAGCGCCCTACGCGGACATCGAACAGATCCGGGCCGCTGCAAATGATCGCAAGCTGCGGACGCTGCCGCCGGGAATTGCCGTGTGGCTCGCGGCCATCACGCATATCCGGCACAACCACAGCGACTATGACGCTCTGCTGGATGATGGCTACGATCGGGATTCAGCGCGCTATTTCGTGGTCGACCAGATCAACGAGGTGCTGACCAGCTGGCGCGCGACGCGGCTGCTCGATCCCGAGGACCTCGATCAGGAATAGGATTGCGATTGGAGCGGCCGGCTGACTTACGCGAGTGCCTGTTTCAGTGCCTTCTCGACATCTTCAAGCGTATAGGGCTTGCGCACCGCAGGGTTGGCCGACCATTTTTCGGGAAAGCCGGTCTGGTCATAGCCGGTGGCAAATACCATCGGAATGCCGAGTTCGCCCAGTTTTTCCGCGAGGGGGAAGACTTCCCGGCCGGCAACGTTCACGTCAAGGATTGCCGCGTCTGCCTTTACGCCATCGTCCACCATCGCAAGCGCCTTGTCGAAACGCATCGCAGGCCCGACGACCTGACAGCCCAGGTCTTCCAGGATCATCTCGAGATTCATGGCGACGAGCGCCTCGTCCTCAACAACAAAAATACGCAGGTTGTTCAATGATGAATGCAATGTCCGTTATCCAGTCTGCAAAGGAAGCAAGTGAGATGGGCGTCTAGCTCAACTTCCAGCACTGGACCTCCCCCAAACAAGTTACAATCGGCACCAAACGACATCGGGCGGAAAAATGTTCCGCCCGACGATGATTATTTTTTCGACCGTTAGCGCGTCAAGCGCTTGTAGGTCACCCGCTTGGGGTTGACTGAATCCGGGCCGAGACGGCGGATCTTGTCAGCCTCGTATTCCTGGAAGTTACCCTCAAACCACTCAACATGGCTGTCGCCTTCAAAGGCGAGGATGTGGGTGGCAAGACGGTCGAGGAACATACGATCATGGGAGATGATAACGGCGCAGCCGGCGAAGTTTTCCAGCGCGTCTTCGAGCGCTGCCAGCGTTTCGGTATCCAGGTCGTTCGTCGGCTCGTCGAGGAGAAGAACGTTACCGCCTTCCTTCAGGAGCTTGGCCAGATGGACGCGGTTGCGCTGACCGCCGGAGAGCGAGCCAACCTTCTGCTGCTGGTCGCCGCCACGGAAGTTGAACGACGAGCAATAGGCGCGTGAGTTCACTTCGTGCTTGCCGAGCTTGATCACGTCAGCGCCACCGGACACTTCTTCCCAGATGGTCTTGTTAGGATCGAGCGAGTCACGCGACTGGTCGACGTAGGACAGGTGAACCGTCTCACCGATGCGGATCGAACCCTGGTCCGGCTGTTCCTGGCCGGTCAGCATGCGGAACAGGGTCGTCTTACCGGCACCGTTCGGACCGATCACACCGACGATGCCGCCGGGGGGAAGCTTGAAGTTCAGGTCGTCGATCAGCAGGCGATCACCATAACCCTTGGTGAGGTTCTCGACATCGATCACCACGTCGCCAAGGCGCTCGCCGGTCGGGATGACGATCTGCGCGTCGCCAGGACGACGATCGTTTGCAGAGCGAACCAGCTCGTCATAGGCCTTGATACGGGCCTTGGACTTCGCCTGACGGGCCTTGGGGCTCGATGAAATCCACTCCTGTTCGCGGGCAATAGCCTTCTGGCGGGAGGCCTCCTCGCGGTTTTCCTGCGCCATGCGCTTGGCCTTCGCCTGCAGGTAGGCGGTGTAGTTGCCCTCGTAGGGGATGCCGCGACCGCGGTCGAGCTCGAGAATCCAGCCCGTGACGTTGTCGAGGAAGTAGCGATCGTGGGTGATGATCAGCACGGCGCCAGGATATTCGCGCAGGTGCTTTTCCAGCCACGCGGTGGTCTCGGCGTCGAGATGGTTGGTCGGCTCGTCAAGCAGCAGCAGGTCCGGCTGGCGCAGCAGCAGCTGGCAGAGAGCCACGCGGCGCTTCTCACCACCGGAAAGCTTGGAGACGTCGGCATCTCCCGGAGGGCAGCGCAACGCTTCCATCGCCATCTCGACCTGGGAATCCAGATCCCACAGGTTCTGGCTGTCGATCTCGTCCTGAAGCTTGGCAGCCTCGTCCGCCGTCTCATCCGAGTAGTTCATCATGAGCTCGTTGTAGCGGTCGAGAACGGCCTTCTTGGCCTCCACGCCGAGCATCACGTTGCCAAGCACGTCGAGGGACGGGTCGAGCTGCGGCTCCTGCGGCAGGTATCCGCAGGTGGCACCTTCCGCGAGCCAGGCTTCGCCGGTGAACTCCTTGTCGAGGCCCGCCATGATGCGCAGGACGGTCGACTTACCCGCACCATTGGGACCGAGGATACCGATCTTGGCGTCGGGGTAGAAAGACAGGTGGACGTTATCGAGGACTTTCTTGGCCCCGTAGGCCTTGCTCAGGCCCGACATATGATAAATGAATTGACGCGCCATAGGGCAGGTACGCTCCAGTGTTGTGAACAAGAGCAAGGCTGGTCGTGAAACCTATTGGCAAATAAGCCGATTTCTCTAGGCCTGCTCCCGGATCAGGAAATCTGCCGCGTATGTAGGCGAAAGCGTCGCCCGGAGCAACGTCACCGATGCAGCCAAGACTGAAAGATGAACACAGAATGGCTGAAAGCGGCCTCGAAATGCTGCAAGACGCGAGGGCGGTTGTGCATATCATTGCCCTGCCGATCGAGCAGGAGCGCCTCGCCGCCCTCACCTCCGGGCTCAAAGCTCGCGGGCTGATCCCCTGGGTGGAGAAGTCATTTGTCACCAACGGGCCGATCTCCACGTCGACCGAAGCTCTGCTCAAGAGGATAGAGACCAGCAGAGAAGCAATTGCCAGCGAGTATTCAGGCCTGCCGGTCGTGCTGCTCGGCCTCGACTACGGCGCCATGATCGCTGCGTCTTTGGCGCATCGGTTGCCGGGGCAATATCGCGCGGTCGGTTTTTGCGGCACGCCGAACCTCTCAGCTGCAAAGCGCGCCCTGCTCCTTGCCCTACTCTACTGGGAGCGGTTTCGGCTCGGATCAGATGTTCCAAGCCAAGTTCTGCGAAGGTCCGGCGAAGCTCCCATGCCTATTGGGCTCGCGATTGCCGCGCTTCGACCCGGACGCTGCGCAAAGGCTTTTTCCGACTCCGGTTCAACGAGTTACGTCGCGAAACGGACTCTATCAATGAGCAACTTGAATCAGAATCTGAGCGAAGAAATCGCCGACTGGATCCAGAGCATGCTCGCCGACAGGAGCGATGATCAGGTCGCTTGACCGACTGTCTTGGCATGATACCGTCGGGCAAAGGCGGCGCTAGAGGGACGCGCCGATCACTTTTGTTCGAGGAGACCTGATCATGCTGGACCGCGCTAGACCTAACGACCTCAGAGCATTCTGGATGCCGTTCACTGCCAACCGGCAATTCAAGCAGGCTCCCCGCTTGCTCGTCGCGGCAAAGGACATGCACTACACCACGGACGATGGGCGGATGGTGCTCGACGCCACATCCGGGCTCTGGTGCGTGAACGCCGGACATGGCCGGCCGAAGATCACCCAGGCGATCCAGCAGCAGGCGGCCGAGATGGACTATGCGCCGCCCTTCCAGATGGGCCACCCGCTGGCCTTCGAGCTGGCGAACCGGCTTGTCGAGATCGCGCCGAAGGGCATGGACCACGTGTTCTTCACGAACTCGGGTTCTGAGTCCGTCGAGACGGCGCTGAAGATCGCGCTTGCCTATCACCGGGTTCGCGGCGAAGGCGCGCGCACCAGGCTCATCGGCCGTGAACGCGGCTATCATGGCGTGAACTTCGGCGGCACCGCCGTCGGCGGCATCGTCGGAAACCGCAAGATGTACGGCACCCTGGTGGGTGGCGTGGATCACCTGCCGCATACCCACCTGCCCGACCGCAACGCGTTCAGCCGCGGGGAGCCGGAGCACGGCGGCGAAGATCTCGCCAATACCCTGGAGCGGCTCGTCGGCCTGCACGATGCCTCGACCATTGCAGCCGTGATCGTGGAGCCGGTCGCTGGCTCGACTGGCGTCCTGATCCCGCCGAAGGGCTATCTCCAGCGCCTGCGCGAGATCTGCGACAAGCACGGCATCCTGCTGATATTCGATGAGGTCATCACGGGCTTTGGCCGCCTGGGAACGCCGTTTGCGGCGGACGCCTTCGGGGTAACGCCAGACATCATCACAGCAGCCAAGGGCGTTACCAACGGTGCGGTTCCCATGGGTGCCGTGTTCGTGAAGAAGGAAATCTACGACACTTTCATGACCGGGCCGGAGCATCTGATCGAGTTCGCCCACGGCTACACCTATTCTGCCCATCCGCTCGCCTGCGCAGCCGGTGTCGCCACCATGGAGACGTACAAGGACGAGGGGCTGCTCACGCGCGGATCGGGTGAAATCGGCAAGTACTGGGAAGATGCGCTGCACTCGCTCAAGGATGCTCCGCACGTGATCGACATCCGCAACATAGGCCTTGTCGGCGCAATAGAGCTGGAGCCGATCGACGGGCAGCCGACCAAGCGGGCGTTTTCTGCCTTCCTCAAGGCTTTCGAGAAGAACCTGCTGATCCGCACGACCGGTGACATCATCGCCATGTCGCCACCGCTGATCGTGGAGAAGGAACATATCAACCAGATCGTCACCATCCTGCGCGAGGTGCTGACCTCGGTCGAGTAGCGTCGTCAGGATTGCGGTTAAGTCAGCAAAAATCAACCATCGGTTGAATTTGGTTCCTTTCTTGTCTACCAATGGGCGGGAGGGGGACCTTAGCGATGAGTGAGCCTGACGCGCTGTCCAAGACCATCGAAAGCCTTACCGCGACAGAATTTCATCTGCAGGATCAATGAAGCAAGATCGAAGAGGCGATTGAGCAGGCGAGGGTTTTCAGTACATTTCTTGCGGGAGTAGCATCCGCGATCTTCGCCGGCGGCGTGGTTGCACCGCTCATCGGATGGCTGCTGGAACAGACAAGAACTGATAGCTGGATAATCCTCTGGAGCGGTCTTCTTTGCACGTGTAGCGCAGCCCTGTTGTATGTATGGGCAGAGAATGAAGTCGAAGCCGCTTACGCACTGAAAAGGAGCTGAGTGATGCAGGCTTGGGAATTCGCTCTTGTACAAGCAGTCATCGTCGCCAGTGCGCTATCGTTCTTTGGCTACAAAACGTGGCGCCATCATCAGCGCTTCGAGCGGCTCCGCGCGGAAATGGTTGCACTCGAAACCAAGCGGGCCGAGCTGCTTGCCAAGGTAGAGCGTATCAAAGCTGACGACCGCCGCAGCGGCAAGGCAAGGACCCGCTCCAACCCTGCGACTGCGGCGAGCTAGCTCGTCGCTATTCTGCGAGCGCCATTATCTTCGGCGGTTGACCGCCGGCCAATCTGCGACGTTCCAATTCCCTATACTGTCCCGGCGTCATTCCTGTCTCGCGCTTGAAGAAGCGGTTGAAGTAGGCCGGATCCTGGAAGCCCAGCGCGTAGGCGATGCTGGAAATGGACGCGGTGGTAAAGACCAGCTCACGCTTGGCAAAGCGCACCAGATGGAAGGCGGCCAGCTCCTGCACGCTGGCGCGGGCCTCGTTCCTGGCGATGCGGTTCAGGTGGGGAACCGAAAGTCCAAGCTTTTCTGCATAGAAGCTCACCGGTTTGTGCTCCCGGCAATGGGCGCTCAACAGCGACATCAGCAGATGCATGCGGCGACGGTCGCGCTCCCTGCTCGTCGGCGACGGATCACCATGCTCGTGGTTCACCTGGAGACGAGCCAGCCGCAGCATCAGCTCGGTCACCATAGCTTCCAGCAGCAGATTTCCACCCGGCCTGACACCTTGAACCTCGTCGTGGATACGGTCCGAGAGGTCCATGAGCAGCTGCTGCTCACCAGAATTTGCGGTAAACGGGACTGTCCGCGACTGCGACAGAAACTCGGCTATCACCGGATCGGCCGCCCCAATCGACGTCAGCCTATCCTCAAGAACGGTGAAGACGAGCCCTTCCGAACCCTGCACGTATTGAAACCCGTGCACGGCGCCGGGTGCGATATAGATGGCGCAGGGCGCGGAGAAAGGACGACGGCGCTCACCCTCCAGCAGTTCGCCCTCGCCCTGCTGCAGCACAAAGACCTGGAACAGGCCCTCGTGGCGATGAAGCGAAATCTCCCAATTGTGCAACTGGCTGCGCTGCGAAAGCGTCTCTCCGTGCAACCAGAAGTCACCCGATTCCTCCGTTCCCTGCCGGTACAGCCGGTAACTCGGTACTTTGCTGCTACTCATATGTCTCCCCCAGGCATATGATCAGAAAGTGCAGCAATTCGCCAATTTTGTCCATTGTGAAGGCGACATAACCGTTCCAGACTGGCCGCAGCATTGAAGGAGGAGACAATGCGCACCCAGGTTGTAATCATAGGGTCGGGTCCGTCCGGCTTGTTGCTCGGGCAGCTGCTCACCAATGCCGGGATCGACAACATCATCCTGGAGCGGGCGTCGAAGGACTATGTCCTGAACCGTATCCGCGCAGGCGTGCTGGAAGAAGGCATGGCCGACATGCTGGATGAGGCAGGTGTGGGCGCCCGCATGCGCGAAATCGGCCTCCCCCACGACGGCTTCGAGATCGCCTTCGATGAGCGATGCCACCGCCTCGACCTGCACGAACTCACCGGCAAACGGGTCATCATCTATGGCCAGACCGAGGTCACCCAGGACCTCATGGACAAGCGTGAGGCGACCGGCGGCGTGACAATCTATGAGGCGGCCAATGTGGAGCCGCATGATTTCGATGGTGACAAGCCCTATGTCACCTATGAGAAAGACGGCGTAACGCACCGGATTGATTGCGATTTCATTGCAGGCTGCGACGGCTATCACGGCGTCAGCCGCCGTTCGGTTCCTGAGAAGGCAATCGCCACCTACGAGCGGATCTACCCCTTCGGCTGGCTTGGCATCATTGCCGACGTGGAGCCGGTCAGCCACGAGCTCATCTACGCCAATCATCCGCGCGGATTTGCGCTCTGCTCCATGCGCTCGATGACGCGCATCCGGTATTACGTCCAGGTGGCGCTGGACGAGAAGATCGAGGACTGGTCGGACGATCGTTTCTGGGACGAAATCCGCCGCCGCCTTCCGCGCGAACAGGCGGAGCGGATGAAGACGGCCCCCTCTATCGAGAAATCGATCGCGCCCCTCCGGTCCTTCGTTGCCGAGCCGCTGCGCTTCGGCCGGCTTTTCCTGGCGGGGGACGCCGGCCATATCGTACCGCCCACGGGTGCAAAGGGATTGAATCTGGCTGCGAGCGACGTCCGTTATCTCTTTGACGGACTTAGGGAATACTACGCTGAAGGTTCGAGCGCCGGAATAGACAATTATTCCCAGAAGGCGCTGCAACGCGTCTGGAAAGCTGAGCGGTTCTCCTGGTGGATGACCCAGACGCTCCACCGTCTTCCGGAGGAAGGCGCATTTGGCCAGAAGATCCAGCACGCAGAGCTCGACTATCTGTTCGAATCCGTTGCGGCCCGGACGGCGCTCGCCGAAAATTACGTTGGCCTGCCCTACTGAGGCTGCGATCTGAAAACCCAAGCGAGGAACAATGAACGAGAAATCCAAGCGATATGAGCAGGGCATGGCCACGCGGCGCTCGGTGCTGGGCGATGCCTGGGTCGACCGCGCGGAGGCCAACAAGACTGAATTCGATGCGCCGTTTCAGGAGCTCATCACGGAAGCCGCCTGGAGCCACGTCTGGTCGCGCCCCAACTGGACCAAGCGCGAACGCTCGATCGTGACCATCGCCCTTCTCGCCGCTCTCGGTCAGCACGAAGAGCTGGCGATGCACGTGCGTGCGACGGTGAACACGGGTGCGACGCCCGAGGACCTGCGCGAGGCCATGCTGCATGTCGCCATCTATGGCGGTGTTCCGGCTGCCAATCACGCGATCAAGATCATCAAGCAGACTCTCGCAGACATGGGCGAGGATCTGGGAAAAACATCGGGGACGCAGGCCTGACAGCCGCTTCTCGACAGGATTTGAATGGAGGACATGCATGAAGAATTCACTGCCCGAGGTGCACGGCTTCTTCCAGCGCGACCGTAGCTGGCATCCGCCGGCATTCGCGCCGGGCTATCGCAGCACCGTCGTTCGCTCGCCGCAGCGCGCACCGATCTCGTTTCCGAACACGTTGTCGGAAGTGACCGGGCCGGTCTTCGGCCACGCCCTGCTGGGCGAACTCGACAACGACCTGACGATCAACTACGCCAAGGCTGGCGAGAGCGCCATCGGTCCGCGCATCGTCGTCTATGGTCGCGTATTGGACGAGAATGGCCGTCCGGTTCCCAACTCGCTTGTGGAGTTCTGGCAGGCCAATGCCGGTGGACGATATCGCCACAAGAAGGACACCTATCTCGCGCCGCTCGATCCCAACTTCGGCGGTTGCGGACGCGCGGTCACGGACGCGGAAGGACGCTACTGGTTCCGCACCGTTCAGCCGGGCGCCTATCCCTGGCCGAACGGCGTCAACGACTGGCGCCCGGCGCACATCCACTTTTCGGTCTTCGGACCCGGCTTCGTGCAGCGCCTGATCACCCAGATGTATTTCGAGGGCGACCCGATGATCTGGAAGTGTCCGATCGTGCGGACCATTCCGGACGAGCGCGCCATTGAGCGGCTTATCGCCAAGCTGGACATGGAAGCGACGCAGCCATTCGACTCGCGTCTCTACAAGTTCGACATCGTGCTGCGTGGAAGCAATTCCACCCTGTTTGAAAATCGCAAGGAGGGCAACTGATCATGGCGCAGGAGCTCAACAGACTGAAGGAATCGCCTTCGCAGACCGCAGGCCCCTACGTTCATATCGGCCTCACGCCCAATTTCCTGGGCATCGAAGGGGTGTTCCCGGTCGATCTCGGCCGCGAGATGGTGAACGACGAGACCATTGGCGAGCGCATCGACGTCGTCGTTCGTGTGTTCGACGGGACGGGCACGGTCCTCAAGGACGTGCTGGTGGAGATCTGGCAGGCCGATGCGAAGGGGCTCTACAATTCGCCCAACGAGCCGCGCGGCAAGGCTGATCCCAACTTCACCGGCTGGGGGCGCATGGCCTCGGACATGGAGAACGGCGAATGCGTGTTCCGCACCATCAAGCCGGGTCAGGTTCCCTTCAACGACGGGCGCATGCAGGCTCCGCACATCAGCCTGTGGATCGTTGCCCGTGGCATCAATCTGGGCCTGCAGACGCGGATGTATTTTGCCGACGAAGATGCAGCAAACCGGGTCGACCCCGTTCTGACGCGGCTTGAGCATCAGAACCGTGTCCCTACGCTCATTGCACCGCGCGAAGGAAACACTTACAAGTTCGATATCCACCTGCAGGGTGAGAAGGAAACTGTTTTCTTCGACATTTGATGCCCCCGGGCATCCCCAGGGAGCGGGATGAGGAAAAGTGTGAAGCGGTTTTCCGCCCGCATCCCGCTCTATCTCCTTGTAGTAGATCGCGTCTATAAAGTCGGGTCTATCTGAACCGACTTCATCGCGATCCAGAGCGAGGGACCCTCATGAGCGCCGCTGCCATCGACCACCCATTCTTTACAAAACTGGTTGGAGATGAGGAAGCGGCGGCGCTTTTTTCGGTCGAAGCCGAGGTCGATGCGCTGTTGCGTTTCGAGCTCGCACTTGCCCGGGCGGAAAGCCGCCATGGCATCATTCCGCCGGAAGCCGTACCCGCCATCGAAGCAGCCCTCAACGGCTTCACGCCCGACGTGGAAGCAATCGCCACTGGTCTCGGCAACGACGGTGTGGTGATCCCTGCCCTGCTCAAGCAACTGAGGGCGAAGCTCAGCGACGACCTCCGCCCGCATCTGCATTTCGGGGCGACCAGCCAGGATGCGATCGATACTGCACTTGCGCTTCGGCTTGCCAAGGCGATCGTCCTTCTGGACGAGCGGCTGGAACAGGTCATCAACGCCCTTGACGCACTCGAAGACCGCGACGGGGCGGTGGAAGTGATGGGGCACACCCGCATGCAGGCCGCAATTCCCGTTGCCGCTCGCCGCAAGATCCGCTCCTGGAGTGATCCGCTCCTGCGCGACCGCGCGCGGCTCAAGGCAGTCGGTACAGACGTCGAGGTGCTACACCTCGGCGGCGCCGCAGGAACGCTGGAAAAGTTCGACGGCAAGGGTAACCTCGTCGCCGCCGACATGGCAGCAGAACTCAAGCTCCGGCCGGTCGACCAGCCGCGCCACACCGAACGCGACGGTATTGCCGCCTTCGCCTCGGTGCTATCGCTCATCACGGGAAGCCTCGGCAAGTTCGGGCAGGACGTGGCGCTGATGGCGCAGAACGAGGTCGGCGAGATCAACCTCGCAACAGGCGGCGGATCGTCCGCCATGCCGCACAAGAAGAACCCGGTTCCAGCCGAGGTGCTGGTGACACTTGCGCGCTTCAACGCAACGCTTCTGTCCGGCATGCACCACTCGGTCGTGCATGAGAACGAGCGCTCGGGAGCTGCCTGGACGCTGGAATGGATGCTCCTGCCCCAGATGGTGGTGGCAACCGCAGCGGCACTGCGGCTGGCCAGCAACCTTGCACAGAACATCTCGTTCAACGGGGTCAATCGCTCAGTTTAGCAAGAAGGGCGCATTGACCGCGTGATAGCGCATTGGTTATATCGCATTTCACTCAAGGTGCCGCTCGTTTCGCGAGCGGTTAAAAGGGAATACGGAGGGCAATAGCCCGCATACCGTAGCTGCTCCCGCAACTGTGAGCGTGGAGGTCTCTCCAATTGCCACTGGACGACAAGTCCGGGAAGGCGGGGAAACCGTTGAAACGCGAGCCAGGAAACCTGCCTTGGGCGTCACCTACCGGATGCGGGATGCTTCCGGGGCTGTGGTCTTCGCAGTGGTGACGGAAGTCATCGCTGGCGGACCTGGGGCGCAACACCCCTCCCACCAGCACACGTGTGTCTGTCGTTCGGAGGGGCTATCCATGTCCTCGCGCTATCTATGGCGTATTTTCTCGGCCACATCGGCCATTTCACTTTGCACTGCTTCACTGCCCGCACTGGCGCAGGAACTGAGGCTCGATACAATCGTCGTGTCGCCCAATCGCGCACCGACGAAGGTCAGCGAAACGGGATCTTCCGTCACCGTAATCGATGAGCAAACGATCGAAGAGCAGTCGCTGACAACCGTCAGCGACTACCTACTCACAGTGCCCGGCATGAGCATCGCCAATCAGGGGGGCAAAGGAACGCTCAGCACCCTCATGATGCGCGGACTGCCGGGCGAATACATCAAGACCCTCATCAACGGGATAGATGTCTCAGACGTCACTTACACCAAGGCGCAGTCCCATCACGGTCAGATGCTCGCTGGGATCATGGATCGGATGGAGGTCCTCAGGGGGTCTCAGAGCGCGCTCTATGGTTCGGAAGCGATCGCTGGCGTGGTCAATGTCGAGACGCTGGGCGGTGTCACAATTGGAACCCGCCAACGCATCAGTCTTGAAGGCGGATCGCACGGGACAGTGCTGGGGACCTATCGTCTTGATACCGGCTCGGAAAACGGCCAGTTCGGACTTGCTCTCGCCGGGTTGCACACTGACGGCTTCTCGGCGGCCGCCCGAGGCACGGAAGACGACGGGTTCAAGAATATCACAGGCACTATGGCTGGTCGCTACGAGATCAATCCCGACCTAACTCTTTTTGCCAGCGGGCTCATCTTAGACAGCCGCACCGAGTTTGACGACGCGTATCCTGGACCGGATTTTTTGCTGTCTGATAGTCTGGCGTTTTCGACCTACCGACAGACAGCTGGGCGCGCTGGCGCTGAGTTCAATCTCCTCGATGGCAGGCTGCAAAACACGGTGGCGTTCCAGCACAGCCGAACGGAGCGGCAAAGCACCTCGAACGGCAGCCCCGACTTTTTCACAACCGAGACGTTCAAGGGCGGCCGGACACAAATTGACTACATGGGATCATTCGAGGCAAATCCCGAACTTCAGGTCAATTTTGGTGCAGACTGGCAGCATCTAACTGTGGACACGTCAGCAGGCATCCACCGTAACGTAAACATCGTTGGAGGCTGGGCAGAGGCCATCTACACCCCTACAGATCCTTTTACGGTGACATTCGGTCTGCGCCAAGACCATCATAGCACATTTGGCGGACACACCAGCTGGAGGGCGACGGGCTCTTATCTTCTCGAAGACTTTGGGACACGTCTCCACAGTTCTGTTGGCACCGGCTATAGAGCCCCGAGCCTCTATGAACTTTACAATAGTGAGTCAGGCAATCCGAACCTGACGCCGGAGACCAGCCTCAGTTTTGATGCGGGTATTGAGCAAACACTCCTTGACGGCAGAGTGGTTGCAGACCTGACCTACTTCCAGATCGATGTGAAGGATTACATCGAGTGGATCAGAAACAATCCTGACAGCTTCATCGACTGGAGCGGTACATACAGTCAGGAGCGGGGTGGACGCTTGCGCTCTCGGGGCCTAGAAGCCTCAATCCAGTATGCAGCCACTGAGTGGCTGGATCTGACGGGTTCCTATACTTACACAGATACAAGGCAGGCCGATGGGAGCCGTCAGGTCCGTGTCCCCCGGCATGACTTCCGTCTTATAGCGAGCATCCGTCCCGCTGAAAAATGGACCATTTCGGCTACAACCCGCATCGCTCTTAATACGATCGACTATCTGAGCACGGGAACGGGTAATCTGGACGACTACGTCTTGGTCAATGCCAAGGTGGCCTACAAACCGAACGACAACACCGAGCTTTATGTCAGAGCCGAAAATTTGCTGAACCAAGATTTCCAACTGGTGGATGGCTACAATACTGTCCCGCTGTCAGTATTTGCCGGCATCAAGGCAGACTTCTAAAATGGGTATCAGGGGTCCGTCAGTCCGTCGCTCTTGGGCCAGCGCACTCGTGCTGGTCGGAGTGGGACTGACGCCACTGCCTCTGAAAGCTCTAGCCTCTGACGCACTGCCCAAGGTGATGTCGCTCAACCTCTGCACGGATCAGCTGGCGATGGCGCTTGCTGATCCGGAGCAGCTCATGTCTGTCTCGTTCCTCGCCAGAGACCGGACCATCTCGCCCATGTGGCGGGAGGCGCAGAACTTTCCCGTCAACCAAGGGATTGCGGAGGAGGTGTTTCTGGAGCAGCCGGATCTCGTCGTCACCGGCACCTTCTCGCAGCACAATACAACGTTCCTGCTGCGGCGCGTTGGCCTGCCTGTCGAAGAGTTCGACTTCGCCATGACGCTTGAAACCATTCCCGGCGAAATCCGGCGCATGGGCGCCCTGCTACATCAGCGGGAAAAGGCGGAGAAGCTTGCCTCCGATTTCGCGGCCTCGCTCGACGCGATCGAAAAGCAGCAGTGCGAGCCGAAGCCGACCATCCTTGCCTTTGAGCAAAACGGGATTTCGCCCGGCAAGGAAACGCTCGCCGACTCCGTATTTCGGGCAGCCGGCTTCCGCAACCTGGCGGCAGAAGCCGGGTTGATGGGTGCCGCCCCCTTCCCGCTCGAACTGGTTGTCGCGCAGGAGCCGGACGTGATCGTGGTGCAGGCGAGCGAGGACGAAGCGCCAACGCTCGGCGCCTATGTGCTGCGCCACCCGGCGATGAAGCATCTCAATTCACGCATTGATGCCTTTCTTCCACCCGGATCATGGGCTTGCAATGGGCCGCTCATCATCGATGCGGTGAAGGCGCTGGCAGAATTGAGACAGAAGGTTGCGCCCTGCGCGGAGACGACCGAATGAGACCAGCCTTGCTGAACGTAGGTCTCACGGCGATCGTGCTCGTTGCAGCACTGCTCTCGCTTGCCGTTGGCCCGGCTGGCCTCGGCGTGACCGAGAGCGTTACCGGCATCGTGGCCGGAGGCTCTGACGTCGGTGCAATCATCCTGCGAGAAATCCGCCTGCCGCGTACCATTCTGGCGCTGGCGATCGGCTCGACGCTAGGGCTCTCAGGAGCGGTGCTGCAGGGGTTTCTGCGCAATC
>Ga0182736_1002099_pt1 | contig 16272 bp, 11 predicted proteins | sample eDN5th30CKraftBY_FD_128882 | JGI IMG/M metagenome (GOLD analysis project Ga0182736, IMG submission 128882) | Enriched backyard soil microbial communities from Emeryville, California, USA - eDNA 5th pass 30_C Kraft BY (version 2) (version 2) | ecosystem: Environmental > Terrestrial > Soil >... | reverse complement strand
GTTGGCGTTGGCGTTGGCGTTGGCGTTGGCGTTGGCGTTGGCGTGGGCGTTGGCGTGGGCGTTGGCGTTGGCGTTGGCGTGGGCGTGGGCGTGGGCGCAGGTGAAGGCGTCGGCGTAGGTGAAGGCGCGGGTGCCGGCGCGCCGGTGTAATCGACCGCGAAGTTGTAGTCCTGCGGACTGTCGACGTAGATGCGGTTCGCCGACATCGTCTTCTGCGGCACGATGTTGCCGTTGTTGTCGATCAGCCCCAGCCGCACATGCTTCGCATCCGAGTTGACCTTCTGCGCCATCGCATACACCCAGTCCGCAGCGGCCGTCGTCTGCGCCGTCACCGTATAGCTGATCGATTCCAGATCGTGCCCGTCCGCATCGAAGACCCGCAGCGTGATCTTCATGCCCGCCGGTTGATCCAGCGCGGTCGTCGGGATCGGACGCATCTCGCGCCAGGTCGTGCGCGCGCCGTTGATGACCACGTCGCTGCACGCATAGAACGCTTCGGCGCTGTCGTTGCGCTGCCAGATCGTGTAAATGATCCGCCTGCCCGTTTTGCCGGCGGGCAGCTTGCATTGCAGCTTGTAGCGCCCGTTGTCGAGCGTCGCGCTGTTGAGTTCGCAGAACGGCTTGCTGTCGAGATCGGACCATTTCAACGGCTGATTGAAATCGTAGCCGTCCGAGGTCATGTACATCTGGAAGTAGCGCGTGACGTGCGGCGCGGTCGCGTACCAGACGAATGTGTAGTTTCCGCTCAGATCGGCCGAGATCGTCGTGGCCGGCCAGTCGCTTCGGCCGAGATCCAGACCGTAGTAGTTGGTCTTGCCGCCGCTGCACAGATGCCCGTCGGGCACGAAAGCCTTGTGATCGCCATTGGGCAGTTGATTCACGCCAGCCCAGTCGTACAGAAACGACGGCCCCGCCACGGCGACCGCAGCCTTGCACGGCGCCGACGTCGGGCTTTCCGGGCCCTCGAGGTAGCACGAATAGACGCGGCTGATCGGCGTCTCGATCGTACCGTGCGCCGACACCGCACACGGCACGGCCAACGGAAGCAGCACGAACGTCAATTTCCACTTCTCAGCGAACATGACAATCCCCTTTTTTGATTTGCTTCGCATATCTAATTCAAATCGTCGAACCGCGCCCGATCGCTCTTCATTCTAGAAGGCGCAATCGGGATGAGTTAGCACGAAGATGCTCCGTGCCGGCAGCCAGTGATTCGCGGCACGCATCAATCTCAATAACGCCCGCGACATAACCACAACAAGCGAAACACCGCGCCTGCCTATCTCAATTAAGAGTCGTCTCATTCAGTCTTAGTCGCGTATTCCCTATGATTCATCCATGTCCTCGCGACGCCAGCGCGATTCAGCATCAGTCATCTTTTCGATCTCAGGAGTGTTCCTCATGCTTAACCTGTTCAAGAAAGCCGCCGTCATTGCCATCGTTGCAAGCGCCGCCACGCTCGGCGCCGTCGGTTCGCAGAATGCATTCGCCGCCACGAGCAAGACCGCGACTTTCGACGTCACGCTGACGGTTCAGGACGATTGCTCGATCGCCGCCAATCCGCTGGATTTCGGCAGCACCGGCGTCCTCACGCAGAACATCGATCAGAACGCCAGCCTGTCGGTCACCTGCACCAAGGGCACGCCCTACACCGTCGCCCTCGACGCGGGCACGGCCACCGGTTCGGCCATATCGGATCGCAAGATGGGCAACGCAGCAGGCGACGCATTCGTCTCGTTCAACCTGTATCGCGATATCGCCCGCACGCAGGTCTGGGGCAATACGGTGGACACCGACACGGTCGCGGGCACCGGCGACGGCGGCGCGCAAACCATCCCGGTCTATGGCCGCGTGCCGACGCAGAACACGCCCGCGGCTGGCGCGTATTCGTCGACCATCACCGCGACGGTCGTGTTCTAAACCTCGCATCGCGCTGCAAGCATCTCGCACTCAGCGCGACGCTTGCTTGTTCGCAGATAAATCTATATCAATGGGATAGTCGGGATGACATAAGGAGACCGACGATGCCCACCTTGCTACCGCGCGTCTGCGCGGTTTTTCTCTTTCTGCAATGCTCCGCGACGCTCGCCGCTTCATTGCAAATCTCCCCGGTAACGATCCAGCTCACTGCCGCGGAGAACGGCAAAGTCATCAACCTGAGCAACGGCGGCGACGAACCGATCCACGCTCAAGTGCGCGCGTTCGTCTGGGATCAGGCCGATGAACAGGACAAGCTGACGCCGACGCGCGAGATCGTCGCGAGCCCGCCTATCGCCGAAGTGGCCGCGGGCGGACAGCAGGTCATCCGCGTGATTCGCGCGAGCATGGAGCCGTTGCAGCAGGAGCGCGCGTATCGTCTGCTCATCGATGAATTGCCGCCGGAAGGCGCGACCGCCGGTGCGAACGTTCAGTTTCGCTTTCGATATTCTGTACCACTATTTATTTCGCCAGCCGGTGAAGCGGGCAAGCCGAAGCTGCAATGGAGCATCGTCGAGAGAAACGGCAAGCCGTTTCTGCTCGTCTCGAACAGCGGGGCGATCCATGCGCAGTTGAGCGCGGTATCGCTGAAAAACGGCGGCGCGGACATTCCGATTTCCGCGGGCCTGCTCGGCTACGTCCTGCCGGGCCGCGTGCGCGCGTGGGCGCTGCCCGCCGCCGCGAGCGCCTTGCGCGGCAAGCCGGCGGACGTCGCGGCGACGGTCAACGGCTCGGCCGTCACGGAGCGGCTCGGCGAGAGCGGCGGACCTTGATCGCTTGCGCATCGCCGCGAGCATGTCCTCGTCCGCCGACACCGCCAGGAAGACGCCGGGCCGGAAAGCTCGCGTCGCGCTGACGCTCGTTCTCGTGTCGGAAGCGGCGATCGCGCAGGTCGACATCACCGGCGGCGGCTCGCCCGCCGAACTGCCGAGCCTCTCGGGCGCAGCGCGCGGGGAGCCCTTCGGCGCGTTCGCCGAAACGAATCAGCAACTCGTGCTCGAGATCGTCATCAACGGAACGAATCTCGGCGAGCCGTCGGAGTTCGAACTGCGTCACGGTCAGCTCTATGCCGAGCCGCGCACGCTCGGAGCCGCGGGCATCCGCGTGAGCGATCTCAAACCGGACGCCGATGGCTGGCTCGCGCTGTCGTCGATTCCCGGCTTGCGCGCGACGTATGCGCCCGCGCGCCAGCAGGCGATTCTCGACGTCGACGAAGCGCGCCAGACCACACGCAAGATCGGCTACACGCTGCCGGTCACGCCGAAGGCGACGTCAGGCACCGGCTTCCTGATGAACTACGACGTCAGTTACACGCGCGAATACGGCGAAGACAGCGAAAACAGCATCGGCGTGTGGAGCGAGCAGCGCCTCTTCACGCCCTTCGGCGTGTTCGACAACACCGGCACCTGGATCAACGCGGACGGCGGCTCGAACCGATACACGCGGCTCGACACGAACTGGAGCTACTCGAATCCCGCGAAACTTTTCACGATGACGGTCGGCGATTCGGTATCGGGATCGCTGCCGTGGTCGCGCTCCGTGCGCTTCGGCGGATTCCAGATCCAGCGCGACTTCACGCTGAGGCCCGACCTCATCACGTTTCCCCTGCCGATGTTCTCCGCCTCGGCCGCCGTGCCTTCCGCCGTCGATCTCTACGTCAACGGCCTGCGCCAGTACAGCGGCGAAGTCGCGCCCGGGCCGTTCCAGATCGCGCAGGCGCCGAGCCTGAACGGCGCGGGCGTCGCGCAAATCGTCGTCACCGATGCGCTCGGTCGCCGCGTCACGACGAGCGTGCCGCTCTATATCGATGCGCGGCTCTTGTCGAAGGGATTGTTCAACTATTCGTTCGAACTCGGCTTCCTGCGCGACAACTACACGGTCGAGTCTTTCGACTACGAGCGTTCGCCCATCTATAGCGGCGTGTTCAGCTATGGCGTCAGCGACTGGCTGACCTTGCAGGCGCACGCCGAAGGCGGCCAGGGACTCGTCAACGGCGGCGCGGGCGCGGTGATCGGCACCGGCGGCTTCGGCGTGTTCAGCACGGCGGCGGCCGCGAGCAAGGTCGACGGTATGACCGGTTCGCTCTACAGCCTCGGCTATCAGTACATCGGGCCGAAGTTTTCCGTCAGTCTGCAGGGCACGCAGGCGTCGAGCGGCTATCGCGATGTCGCGTCGCTTACGGGCACGTCGACGTTTCAGCATGTCTATCAGGCGACGGCGTCGGTTTCGTTCCTGCGCACGCAATCGGCGACGATGAGCTACGTCGATTCCGAGGACAGCTTTTCCGGGCACGCGCGCGTCCTCACGCTCGCGTACAACGCGCAGTTCGGGCGACGCTGGTCGCTCTTCGCGACGGCGTACCGCGACTTCCTGCAGAAGAACGTGTGGGGCGGATCGATCGGCGTGACGGTCGCGCTCGGCGGCAACATGGCGGTCAGCACGACGCTCGCGCAATCGGGCGGCCACTCGACGGCGGACGTCACCGCGTCGCGTCCGGCCGATTTCAGCGGCGGATGGGGCTGGACGGTGCAGGCGGGCGCGGGCGCGGATTATCGGCATGGGTTCGCGGGCGCGAACTATCGGGCGAGCTTCGGGGAATTCCAGGCGACGGCGCAGCGCTTCAACGGCACGACGACGGGCACCGCCGAGATGACCGGCGCGATCGCCATCATGGACGGCGCGGTGCTGCCCGCGCGCACGATCACGGATGGCTTCGCGCTCGTCTCCACCGACGGCGTCGCGGGCGTGCCGGTGAGCCAGGAGAACCGCAAGGTCGGCGTCACGAATTCGGGCGGCCATCTGCTGGTGCCGGATCTGCAGTCGTATCAGCGCAATCAGATCGCGATCGATCCGCTCGCCTTGCCCGCCGATGCGCGTATCGAAACGACGAAGCTCAACGTCGCGCCCGAACGGCGCTCGGGCGTGCTCGCGCGCTTCGGGATGTCGCGGTATCAGGGCGCGTCGGTGAGTTTCGTCGATGCGGACGGCGCGCCGATCAAGGAAGGCGCTGCCGCGACCAACGAGAGCACGGGCGAAACGGCGATCGTCGGCTTCGACGGCCTCGCGTTCTTCAACAAGCTCGACGCCGCTAACACGGTGACGATTCGCGGACACGGCGCGAGCTGTTCCGCGCAGGTGCCGTTCGACGCCGCGTCGTCACACGAGTTGCCGCAGATCGGGCCGTTCGTCTGTCGCGGCAACGGAGGATGAATCATGCGAACGCGATCGTGGATACGAAGAGGCGCGGTCATCGTCGTCGCGATGTTTGCGCTGCTCGCGCTGCCGAAAGCGTCGCAGGCGCAGATGTGTTCGTTTTCCGTCGGCTACACGGATTTCGGCGAATACGACACGACCTATTCGGAGCCGACGGAGGTCGTCGGCGCGGTCATCATGTATTGCACCGGCTACACGACGCCGATGGTGCGCATGTGCCTGAACATCAGCACGACGTCGCCGCGCGTGCTGACCGGCCCGAACGGCGCGACGCTCGACTACAACCTATACGTCGATCCGGATCATGTGAGCGTGTGGGGCTCGATTCTCAACCCGTCGACGACGCCGTACATCATCGACCTGCCCGTGCATCCGAGCGGCAAGGTGTGGGCACAGGAGCCGTTCTACGGGCGGATTCCGCCAAATCAGCAGGTCGGATTGGGGACGTACACGCAGACGTTCACCGCCGCCGACACGTATTTCGTCTATGTGGGCTACAGCGGCACGCCGCCGAGTTGCAGCACGGCGACCGCGCCGTACAAGTCGGCGGCGTTCAACGTATCGGTCAACGTGGCGAACAACTGCAACATCTCCGCGACGCCGATGGCGTTCGGCACGCAGAGTTCTTTTCAGGAGCCGCTCGAGGCGACGAGCCGCATCACCGCGACCTGCACGTCGGGCGCGTCGTACAACATTGCGCTGAACGGAGGCACGTCGGACGGCGGCGCGATCACTGGGCGCAAGCTCACACGGGTGGGTGGGACCGAGACAATCGACTATCAGCTGTACATCGACCCTTCGCATACCGTCCCGTGGGGCGACGGCACGTCCGGGACTGTGATGGGCAACGGCGTCGGTACGGGCGTCGCCTACACCTTCACCGTCTATGGGCAAGTGCCTGCGCAATCGGCCCCACGGCCCGGCCCCTATCGCGACACGATCACCGCATTCATTATTTTTTGATGCGGCTCGTGATCGCCACGGCGTGCACTCAATCCCGCACGCAATCCACGAAATACTCGATCCGTCCGTTGATCATCTCGCCGACCAGCCCGTGAATATCCGTATGGAATCCCGGGAAGCGCTCGTTGAACTCGCGCGCGAAACGCAGGTAATCCACGATCGTGCGATTGAAACGCTCGCCCGGAATCAGCAACGGAATGCCCGGCGGATACGGCGTCAAAAGAATCGACGTCACGCGTCCTTCCAGTTCGTCGATAGGCACGCGATCGATCTCGCGGTGCGCGAGCTTCGCGAACGCCTCGGACGGCTTCATCGCCGGCTCCATGCTCGACAGATACATCTCCGTCGTCAGGCGCGCGATGTTGTTCGCGCGATAGACGCTGTGAATCTGCTCGCATAGATCGCGCAGACCGATGCGCTCGTAAGACGGATGCTGCGCGACGAACTCCGGCAGCACGCGCCACAGCGGCTGATTGTTGTCGTAGTCGTCCTTGAACTGCTGAAGCTCCGTGACCATCGAGTTCCAGCGGCCCTTCGTGATGCCGATCGTGAACATGATGAAGAACGAGTAAAGCCCCGTCTTCTCCACGATGATGCCGTGCTCCGCCAGATACTTCGTCACGATCGCGGCCGGAATGCCGGTCTCGCCGAATTCGCCGTCGACGTCGAGTCCCGGCGTGATGATCGTCGCCTTGATCGGATCGAGCATGTTGAAGCCTTCCGCGAGCGCGCCGAAACCGTGCCAGCGGTCGTTGGGCTTCAGCACCCAGTCCTCGCGATCGCCGATGCCCTCTTCCGCCAGCGCGTCCGGGCCCCAGACCTTGAAGAACCAGTCGTCGCCGTATTCGGCATCGACCTTGCGCATGGCGCGGCGGAAATCGACCGCTTCCGCAATCGACTCCTCGACGAGCGCCTCGCCGCCCGGCGCTTCCATCATCGCGGCCGCGACGTCGCACGACGCGATGATCGCGTATTGCGGCGACGTGGACGTGTGCATCAGATACGCCTCGTTGAAACGATGACGGTCGAACGTGCTGTTCTCGCTGTCCTGCACGAGAATCTGCGACGCCTGCGAAATGCCCGCGAGCAGTTTGTGCGTGGAGTGCGTCGCGAACACGAGCGCGCCCGTGCGCGGACGGCCCGCGCCGATCGCGTGCATGTCCTGATAGAACGAGTGGAACTCGGCGTGCGGCAGCCAGGCTTCGTCGAAGTGCAGCGTGTCGAGCATGTCGCCGAGCAGATCCTTGATCATCTCGACGTTGTAGATCACGCCGTCGTACGTGCTCTGCGTGATCGTCAGAATGCGCGGCTTGATCTTCGGGTTCTTCGCCAGCGCCTCGCGCGCGAACGGATTCGCCTCGATCTTCCTGCGGATATTCTCCGGCTTGAACTCGTCGCGCGGAATCGGTCCGATGATGCCGAAGTGATTGCGCGTCGGCGTGAGGAACACGGGGATCGCGCCCGTCATCGTGATCGCGTGCAGGATCGACTTGTGGCAGTTGCGATCGACCAGCACGATATCGCCCGGCGCGACGGTCGCATGCCACACGATCTTGTTCGACGTCGACGTGCCGTTGGTCACGAAGAAGAGATGATCCGCGCCGAAGATGCGCGCCGCGTTACGCTCCGACGCCGCGACCGGGCCGGTGTGATCCAGCAGCTGACCCAGTTCCTCGACCGCGTTGCAGACGTCCGCGCGCAGCATGTTTTCGCCGAAGAACTGATGGAACATCTGCCCGAGCGGATTCTTCAGGAATGCCACGCCGCCCGAGTGCCCCGGACAGTGCCACGAATACGAGCCTTCGTCCGCGTACTGCACGAGCTCCTTGAAGAACGGCGGCGCGAGCGCATCGAGATACACCTTCGCCTCGCGGATGATGTGACGCGCCACGAACTCCGGCGTGTCCTCGAACATGTGGATGAAGCCGTGCAGTTCGCGCAGGATGTCGTTCGGCAGATGGCGCGACGTGCGCGTTTCGCCGTACAGGAAGATGGGGATATCGGCGTTGCGCTTGCGCACCGCGGTGATGAACGCGCGCAAGGCGACGATGGCCGTCGCCAGTTCCGGCGTATCGCCTTCTACGACGACGTTGTCCGCGTAAGGCAGCAATTCCTCGTCGTCGATCGACAAAATGAAACACGATGCGCGGCTCGACTGCTGCGCGAACGCGGCGAGATCGCCGTAACTCGTCAGGCCGAGGACTTCGGCGCCTTCCTTTTCGATCGCTTCTGCGAGCGCCCGGATGCCGGAACCCGAAATGTTTTCGGAGCGAAAGTCTTCGTCGATGATGACGACGGGGAAGCGGAACTTCATGGGGCGAATCTCCAAATGGAAACGACCGCTGCCCGAGTCGCAATCTCGGGGCCAGCGGTCTTTCGACAAGCTTGTAACGTGCGTGGTTCGATCAGGTTTTCGGCAGCGTCACGCCGTGCTGACCTTGGTACTTCCCGCCGCGATCGGCATACGACGTCTCGCACATTTCATCGCTTTCGAAGAACAGGACTTGGGCGACGCCCTCGTTCGCGTAGATTTTTGCAGGCAAAGGTGTCGTATTCGAGAATTCGAGCGTGACGTAACCTTCCCATTCCGGCTCGAACGGCGTCACGTTCACGATGATCCCGCAACGTGCATACGTCGACTTGCCGAGGCACACCGTGAGGCACGAACGCGGAATGCGGAAATACTCGACCGTGCGCGCGAGCGCGAAAGAATTCGGCGGAATGATGCAGACATCGCCCTTGAAGTCGACGAACGATTTCTCGTCGAAGGCTTTCGGATCGACGATGGTGGAATTGATGTTCGTGAAGATCTTGAATTCGTCGGCGACGCGAATGTCGTAGCCGTAGCTCGACGTGCCGTAGCTCACGATCTTGCGGCCGTCCTCGGCCACGCGCACCTGATCGCGCACGAACGGCTCGATCATCTTGTGCTCTTCGGCCATGCGGCGAATCCACTTATCGGATTTGATGCTCATAGGGGACGCTACTCAACGGTGAACGGCTCGGTCTCGCGACCGCCGCCTGCGGTGAAACGGGGCATGGCCGGCGGCGGTTCTCGCCGCGCGGGCCAAACGAAAGCGGGTATTTTACGCGAAGCGCGCCGCCGCGCCGGGCGCTTCGCATGCCGCCGCAGCAGCTACCGCCGGATCACGCCGCAAGCGAGCGCGGGTCCGACGTTGTGCGGCGCGCTCGCGTACGGGTCGAGCGCTTCGCGGTGCAGCATGATCGCGCGCGAAATGATCGAGCGCACGCCGTCGAGCGAGACATCTGTCGCGACGATGAAGCCCGTCGCCGCGCCGGTTGCGTCCGCGTGGATGTTGCCGAGCTCGCCTTCGAGACGCGATGACGTTCGTCTGCGATCGGAAGGCAGCGCGAACACCGGACTCGCGTCCGGCCCGTTGACCGCGATGCAGTCGCCGCGCTCGTGGACGGTCAGCGCGTGATCGCTGTTCGGCGGCATGTCGGTGAGGCTGTAGGAAACCTGCACGCCGTCCGCGCGCTCGATCAGCGTGACGGTGCCGCGCGTGGCGTTGCCGGGCGTCGGATTCAAAACGGCGTCCGCGCGCTTTTCGTGATTCTGGAAGATGAGGCCGCAACCGCTCAGCATGACGCTGCAAGCGGCCATCGCGATCGAGGCGTAAAGCGCCCTTCCGTCGAATCTGTGTCTCATGCGATCCTCTCGGCGGCCCGCCGACGCCCCGTGCGTCCGCGCTGCCGCGCATCGAAGGCGACATGATACCGCGAGCCGCATCGCACAAGGCTCGCGCCGATTCGATCGCTTATTCGAAATCAGGTGTTCTGCACGACGATGCTCGGAAACTTCGAGGTCATGTCGCGCTGGCGCTCCGCAATCGAAATGGCGACGCGGCGCGCGATGGCGCGATACGTCTCCGCGATGCGGCTGTCCGGCTGCGACACGACGGTCGGCTGGCCCGCGTCGGTGCGCTCGCGAATGGCGATATCGAGCGGCAGGGAACCGAGCACTTCGACGCCGTATTCCTTCGCCATGCGCTCGCCGCCGCCCGCGCCGAAGATGTGCTCTTCGTGACCGCAGTTCGAGCAGATATGCGTGCTCATGTTCTCGACAATGCCGAGAATCGGAATCCCGACCTTCTCGAACATCTTCAAGCCCTTCTTCGCGTCGAGCAGCGCGATGTCCTGCGGCGTCGTGACGATCACCGCGCCCGTCACCGGCACTTTCTGCGATAGCGTGAGCTGGATGTCGCCGGTGCCCGGCGGCATGTCGACGACGAGGTAATCGAGATCCTTCCAGTTCGTCTGACGCAGCAATTGTTCGAGCGCGGACGTGACCATCGGGCCGCGCCAGACCATCGGATTGTCCTGCTCGATCAGAAAGCCGATGGAGTTCGCCTGAATGCCGTGGCCTTCGAGCGGATTCATCGTCTGATTGTCAGGCGATTCCGGACGGCCGGTGATGCCGAGCATCATCGGCAGCGAGGGACCGTAGATGTCCGCGTCCAGCATGCCGACCGACGCGCCTTCGGCCGCGAGCGCGAGCGCGAGATTCGTCGCCGTCGTGCTCTTGCCGACGCCGCCCTTGCCGGACGCCACCGCGATGATGTTCTTGACGTTCGGCAGCAGCTTCACGCCGCGCTGCACGGCATGCGCGACGACCTGCGACGAAACATCCACGGTCACGTTCGCGACGCCCGCGATCTGACGCAGCGCGCCTTCCACCATTTCGCGGATCGCACCGAACTGCGATTTCGCCGGATAGCCGAGCACGACACTCACCACGACGTTCGCGCCGTCGACGGATACGTTGCGAATGCTTTTCAGATCAACCAGCTTGCGGTTGGTGTTCGGATCGGTCAGTGTGGCGAGTGCGGCGTCGATCTTCGCGCGGTCAATACTCATCGAGACTCCATGGAACGATTGTTGCTGGCGCCCAGCGGCGCACGGAACACTCTGAGGAAATTGAAAGTAATTGTTAGCGCCGTTGCGTTGTAACGCTTACGCATTGCACTATCCCGCTGCAAATCTTTCCGGGGACGCATCCCACCGGGCAGTCGGGCGCTTTTCTCATTATTGTAGAGGCTCGCCCGGAGGCTCGTCCGAAGACCCTTTCGCACTGTCGGCGCATGCGCCGAACGCTTGTTGAATCAAAGGAGATCGTAGATGAATACTAAGTTGATGACCCGCCTGTCCGTCGTTGCCCTGGTGGGCGCGCTTCTCGCCGGCTGTCAAACGCAGCAGGGCACCAACACCGCAGTCGGCACCGGCGCGGGCGCCGCGACCGGCGCGGCGATCGGCGCGATCTTCGGCGGCGGCAAGGGCGCGGCGATCGGCGCGGCAGCCGGCGCGGCGACGGGCGGTATCGTCGGCTACAACTGGCAGTCGATCAAGAACAAGATCTCGGGCGACTCGAAGGGCACGGGCACGCAAGTGACCGAGCAGCAGGACGGCTCGCTGAAGGTGAACATTCCGAACTCGATTTCGTTCGACACGAACAGCTACGCGATCAAGCCGTCGTTCGATCCGGTGCTGAACTCCGTCACGCAGACGATGCAGCAGCATCCGGAGCTGATCGCGAGCGTGGTCGGCCATACGGATAACACGGGTCAGGCGGCTTACAACCAGACGCTGTCGCAGAATCGCGCGCAGAGCGTCGCGTCGTACATTTCGACGCACGGCGTCGCGGCGCAGCGTCTCGCGGCATCGGGCATGGGCCAGACTCAGCCGATCGCGGACAACTCGACGGAAGCCGGCCGCGCGCAGAATCGTCGCGTGGAGATCTATCTGCGTGCGACCGCGCAGCCCGGACAAGTGCAGTAAGCGTCTGATTATAAAGGAGAATATGCCGCCGCGAGGGCGGTGGCACGAGCGGCAATTAGTCGTCTGAAAAAAATTTGAAACTTGGACGCGGTGCTGCTGTCTGTCCTTACGGTAGGCGGATGGCGATGCCATCACCTGCCATTCTCCTCTTGTCGTTGTTGCTCCGGGGCCCGATTGGACCCCGGTTTTTTTTTTGGGCGCTCGAAACGCACTCCGCCCCTTCCACCGCCGACTCCGCCCGCCTCTCCCCGCCCTGCTAAAATCGAACTCCGCGTTTTTTCACAACCTCAAGCACTCCCACCGGGCCGCGCCTTTATGTCAGCACCGATTTCAGCCACTGCCACCGCCGCGCCTGCCGCTCAAGCCTTTGAAGGCGGCCGCCGCCAGATCCTCGTCACGTCCGCGTTGCCGTACGCGAACGGTCAGATTCATATCGGCCATATGGTCGAATACATTCAGACGGACATCTGGGTTCGGACGCTGCGAATGCATGGCCACGAGGTCTACTACGTCGGCGCGGACGACACCCACGGCACGCCAATCATGCTGCGCGCCGAGAAGGAAGGCATCACGCCGAAAGCGTTGATCGAGCGCGTGTGGAAAGAGCACAAGCGCGACTTCGACAGCTTCGGCATCTCGTTCGACAACTACTACTCGACCGATGCCGAGGAAAACCGCGAACTGTGCAACACGATCTACGGCGCGCTGCAGCAGGCGGGCCTGATCGAGGCGCGCGACATCGAACAAGCCTACGATCCGGTCAAGGAAATGTTCCTGCCGGACCGTTTCATCAAGGGACAATGCCCGAAATGCGGCGCGAAGGACCAATACGGCGACAACTGCGAAGTCTGCGGCTCGACCTATCAGCCGACCGAACTGATCAATCCGTATTCGGTCGTGTCGGGCGCGACGCCGATCCGCAAGACGTCGACGCATTATTTCTTCAAGCTGTCCGATCCGCGCTGTGAGGAATTCCTGCGCGGCTGGGTCAGCGGTCTCGCTCAGCCCGAAGCCACCAACAAGATGCGCGAATGGCTCGGCGACAAGGGCGAAGCCAAACTCGCCGACTGGGACATTTCGCGCGACGCGCCCTACTTCGGCTTCGAAATTCCCGGCGCGCCGGGCAAGTATTTCTACGTCTGGGTCGATGCGCCCGTCGGCTATTACGCGAGCTTCAAGAATCTCGCGGACCGCATCGGCGTGAATTTCGGCGAATGGGTGAAGCCCGGCTCGAAGGCCGAGCAATATCACTTCATTGGCAAGGACATTCTGTATTTCCACACGCTGTTCTGGCCGGCGATGCTCGAATTCTCCGGCCATCGCACGCCGACGAACGTGTTCGCGCACGGCTTCCTGACCGTCGACGGCGCGAAGATGTCGAAGTCGCGCGGCACGTTCATCACCGCGCAGAGCGTCATCGACACGGGGCTGAATCCCGAGTGGCTGCGCTACTACTTCGCGGCGAAGCTGAACAGCACGATGGAAGACATCGACCTGAATCTCGAAGATTTCCAGGCGCGCGTGAACAGCGATCTCGTCGGCAAGTACGTGAACATCGCGAGCCGCGCGGCGGGCTTTCTCATCAAGCGTTTCGACGGCCGCGTGCAGGACAGCGCGATGCATCATCCGCTCGTCGCGCAACTGCGTTCGGCGATTCCGCACATCGCCGGCTTCTACGAGTCGCGCGAATACGGCCGCGCGCTGCGCACGACGATGGAACTGGCCGACGCCGTCAACGCCTACGTCGACACCGCGAAGCCGTGGGAACAGGCGAAGGATCCGGCGAACGCCGTCGCGCTGCATGAAACCTGCAGCGTGAGCCTGGAAGCGTTCCGCCTGCTGTCGCTCGCGTTGAAGCCGGTTTTGCCGAAGCTCATCGAAGCGGTGGAATCGTTCCTCGGCATCGCAACGCTCGTCTGGGCCGATGCCGACAAGCCGCTGTCGTCGGCGAGCGCGATCAACGCATACAAGCATCTGACGACGCGCGTCGATCCGAAGCAGATCGAGGCGTTGCTCGCCGCGAATCGCGAATCGCTCGCGCCGGCCGCGGAAGCCGCAGCCGCAACGGCGACGACAACAGCCGCTCCGGCCAAGACCGCCGCTAAGAAGCCGGACGACGCGGGCGTCATTTCCATCGACGACTTCGCGAAGGTCGATCTGCGTATCGCGAAGATCGTCGACTGCAAGGCCGTCGAAGGCTCCGACAAGCTGCTGCAACTCACGCTCGACGTCGGCGAGGACAAGACGCGCAATGTGTTGTCGGGCATCAAGTCGGCGTATCAGCCGCAGGATCTGATCGGCAAGCTGACCGTGATGGTCGTCAACCTCGCGCCGCGCAAGATGAAGTTCGGTCTGTCGGAAGGGATGGTGCTCGCGGCATCCGCCACGGACGAAAAAGCCGAACCGGGCCTCTACATTCTCGAGCCGCACAGCGGCGCGAAACCGGGCATGCGGGTGAAGTAACACGCATCGCATAACGAAAAGGGCACGCAGATCGCGTGCCCTTTTTGCTTGAAGCAGACGATGCTCAGTCCGATTCCACTTCCGTCGCCGATGCCCCGAATGGCGCGCTCACGCCCGACGCCCCCGAGGCCGCCGATGGCTGCACAGCCGACGCCCGCGATGCCGACGAAGACGAAGACGACGACCACAGCCTCGACCAGCGATTGAAGCGCCGCGTATAAGACAGATCGACGCCCTGATACGTCCCGCCGTACACCGTCACGGCCCAGAACCGCGACAGGTTCAGCGTCGCCTTGACCGCGTTGCTCGCCGATTGCAAGCCTTGCTCGTAGCCGATCACGAGCCGTTCGTTGATCGCCTTCGACAGCAGCACGACTTGCGGATCGGTCAGGCCCACTTCGCTCGATCCGACCGTGAACTCGTCCAGTCCGACCGTCTGCGCGATCTTCGCGCCGCCGCGGCTTCCGAGCAGCGCGAGCGCGCTCGTCATCGCGCTCTGCTGGCCGACGTTGTTGCCCTGATCGGTGCCGTGGCCGAACAGCAGCCACGAGAGCTTTTCGTTGTCTGGCACGCTCGGCTCGGAAATCAGCTTGGCGACCGGCGCCTGCACCGTGCCCGTCACCTGCACACCCGCCTCGACTTCCTGATTGCGCCGCATCGCGAGAATGTTGAGGCCGGGATTCGCCACCGGCCCGTTGAACGTGAAGAAACCGTTCTCGATGTTCAGCTTGCGCCCGAACGCCGTGTACGACGAACCCGGCGTCGTCACGCGCACGTTGCCGACCGCGCGCAGCGGCATGTTCGGCGCGCTCATCGCCGTAATCGTCCCCGCGAGGCCGAGGTCCGCACCCGCGCCCTTGAAGCGGAAGTGCTGACCGAGATCGATCCCGATGTTCGCGCGCGGCGTGAACGGCCCGACCGGCTTCTCGGTCTTCGCGGTGATCGACTGGTTCTCGCCCTTGATCGTGCCATCGGGGCGCTCGATCACGACATCGTCGCCGAGAGACGGCGCGGACGATTCCGGCAGATCGATGAGCGCGTGATCGACGGTGAACTTGCCGTCGATCGCCATGCCGCCCTGCAAGCCCGCGTTCGCGATCGTCGCGCTGCCTGACAGCATCAGTTCGCGATCCGGCGATGCGAACAGCTCCAGCTTGTCCGCGATGATGCTCGCGGTCAGATCGGGCTCCTGCTGATCGAGGCGCACCTTGCCGGTCGCGCGCAGCGTGCCGCTCGCGCCATGAAACTCGACGCGCTGAAAATCGACGAGATTCTCCGACAGCGCAATGCGGATGATGCCGTCCTTCAGTTGCACGCCCTGATCGACGACCGTCGCGGAAATGTTGTCGCCCGTCAGCGAGCCCGACAGATTCGGCTTCGCGACGATGCCCGCGATCACGAGTTTGAGCGCAATCCTGCCGCCGAGCAGATAGTTCGCGCCGAGCAGGCCGCCGGTCGTGCGCAATTCCGGCACGTTCGCGTTGATGGCGCCGGTCAGCGGCGCGTTGTCGTCGATGGTGAGCATGCCGTCGCGATTGACGAGCGGCGTGTGCACGTTGGCATCGATCACGCCGATGCGGCTCGCCTGGGCGTGCAGCGACGCGTTCAGGCGGTTGCCGTCGGTGAAATCCGCGCGCGCGGCGATATCGGAAATGCCGAGCGCCGACAGACCGCGCGTACCGTCGATCGTCACGTCGCCGGCGCGGCGCTTGATCTGCGCGTAGCCCGTCGCGGTCACGCCGAGCGTGAAGTTCCAGTCGCCGTCGAAAACGAGATCGGTGCGGATCGGCGGCTCCGCGCCCGTCAGCGTCTGGCGCACGTCGAGCAGATGCGGCACCGACAGGTTCGTCAGCGTGCCCG
>Ga0182736_1002098_pt1 | contig 16273 bp, 15 predicted proteins | sample eDN5th30CKraftBY_FD_128882 | JGI IMG/M metagenome (GOLD analysis project Ga0182736, IMG submission 128882) | Enriched backyard soil microbial communities from Emeryville, California, USA - eDNA 5th pass 30_C Kraft BY (version 2) (version 2) | ecosystem: Environmental > Terrestrial > Soil >... | reverse complement strand
CACCGCCGCCGATGTGCAAATGAGCTTTCCCCTCGAAGCCGGCAGCGCCCGCGCGGGCGCGAAGTCGATGACGCATATCCGCGCCTTTCTCGAACGCATTCACGCGCGTCCGGCATATCAGCGCGCGCTCGAAAAAGGCGGCCGATACGATTACGCAAGCTAGCCATCCGGCCTATTGCGGGAACGGTAAGCGCGTTGCGTACAATGACTCGGACGCAATCACTCAGCCCAAAGGCGACGCATGGCCCGAATCGTTCCCGACGACTGGAAGAACCTCGAAGCGACCGGCGCGGCGGCGCGCGAACTCGAAACGCTCGCGCGCCTCGAAAAGCTGCCCGACGACTACACGGTCTATCACGGCGTGCACTGGACTCGCGTCAACGAAGGATTTTCGGTCTTCGGCGAAGCGGATTTCGTAGTCGTCGCGCCGTCCGGCCGCGTGCTGATGATCGAGCAGAAGGCCGGTTTTCTGCGCGAGACGGGGCAAGGTCTCGTCAAGGTCTATTTGCAGAAAGAGCGCAACGTCGCCATTCAGCTCGCGCGCACGCTGGAGAACCTGCATCGGCGGTTCACGGCGGCGTTCGGCGCGGGCACGTACCGGATCGAGGAACTGCTTTACTGCCCCGATTACACCGTCAAGAACACGGCGATCGCGGGCGTGTCGCCGGCGCGCATCGTCGATGCGAGCCGCAAGTCGCAGCTTGCGCGCGTCGTGCTCGAAATCCTGCCGCCGGACGAGCCGCGCTTCGAATCGGCGGCGCGCATCCATCATTTTCTCGCCGACGAACTTTCGCTCACGCCCGATACCAACGCGCTCGTCGGTGCGGCGAACACGCTCGTCACGCGTCTGTCGGGCGGGCTCGCGACGTGGGCGCGGCGGCTCGAATTCGAACCGTTCCGTCTGCGCGTGATCGCGACCGCGGGCGCGGGCAAGACGCAACTCGCCGTGCGCGTGATGCGCGACGCGCTCGCGCAGGGCAAGAGCGTGCTCTACGTGTGCTTCAACCGGCCGCTCGCCGACCATATTCGTGCGATCGCACCGAAAGAGGCGAAGATCGCGAATTACCATCAGTTGAGCGCGGCCGTCGCGCGCGATGCGGGCAGTCCGCCGGACTTCAGTCAGCCGAATGTCTTCGCGACGCTCGAAGATCGCTTCGCCGCCGTGCCCGTGCCCGAGCAATGGAAGACCGATGTGCTCATCGTCGATGAAGGCCAGGATTTTCAGGCGGCGTGGGTCGAGGCGCTCGAACGTCTGCTGAATCCTGAAGGCGCGTGGTGGTGGCTCGAAGATCCGATGCAGAACCTGTATTTGCGCGAGCCGGTGCCGCTGCCGGGCTGGACGATCCTGCGCGAAACGACGAACTATCGCAGCCCGCGCGATCTACTCGGTTTCATCCGCAAGGTCGTCGGGCCAGATGTGCGGCTCGATGCGGGCAGTCCCTTCGACGGCTCCGACGTGAGCGTTTCGACCTACGCCGACGGGCATCCCGAGGAAATCATCGAGGCGACCAAGCGCGCGATCACGCACGCGTTGTCGCTCGGCTTTCGCAAGCAGGACATCGCGGTGCTGTCGTTCCGGGGCCGCGAGGGTTCGGCGCTCACTGCCGTCGATCACCTCGGCCCGCATCGGCTGCGCGCCTTCACCGGAACGTACGATCTGTTCGGCAACCCGGAGTATCGCGAGGGCGACGTGCTGCTCGAATCGATCTATCGCTTCAAGGGGCAATCGGCGCCCTGCGTGATTCTCACCGAAGTCGATTTCGACGCGCTCGACGAGCAGGCCGCGCGCAAGATCTTCGTCGGCGCGACGCGGGCGACGATGAAGCTGATCGTCGTCGCATCCGAGCGCGCGGCCCGGGCGATCGAAGCCTTGCAATAGCGGATGGCCGTCATCCGCACCGAATCCCCGTTGCGCGCACACGCCGCGCGACCCTGGTTTCGCCGGCTCTGGTATGCGGCGCTGATCGCGCTCGCGGTCGCGCCGCCGATCGGCGCGGTCGGCTACATGCTGTATTCGGGTCTGGTCGCGCGCGAGACGCATCGGCTCGTTCTGCCTTACGACGTGTACTGGGACGCGGCGCAGTTTCAGATCGCGTACGCGCGCTTCGAAAATCACGTTCTGCTGTATCGCAATGGCATCGACGAGGACGCGGGGGGCGTGCGCGCGAGCTATCGGCTGCTGCGGGCGCGGCTCAGGCAGGTGTCGGAATCGGCGGGTGTGTCGGACGATCATCAGGCGCTGCTGAACCGGCAGCGCGAGATTCTGCGTCAGTTGCAAACGGCGCTCGATTCCATTCAAGGCGATATCGACGGATTGCAGAGCGAGCACCAGCGCACCCTGCGCGTGATCGGCGTATTGCGGCAGAACGCGCCCGTCGTCGCGGAACTGGCGGGCGGGCGTCGGCTGATGGATGTCGCGGAGCGCGAGGCGATCGTGCGCGATTTCGAGGCGAAGCGCCGCTATCTGATTTACGGCGGCGTGCTGCTCGGCCTGCTCTCGGCGGCGGCGACGATACTGCTGCTCTTGAACGGCTATCGGCGCACGCGCCTTATCGAACAGCAGCGTGCGGCGCTGGCGGCGGAGCATCAGGCGACGCGCGCGGCGCGCGAGGCGGGCGTCGCGAAAGACACGTTCCTCGGCATGATCAGCCACGAGCTGCGCACGCCGCTGCATGCAATCGTCTCGTCGGTCGAATTGCTCGGGCTGAACGCGCGCGGCGACGCCGACCGCAAGATCATGCAGCGTCTGGAAGCGGGCGCGCGTCATCTCGAGGCGCAGATGCGTGATCTGACCGATTACGCGCGTCTCGGCGCGGGCAAGCTCGAACTGCGCATGGCCGTGTTCGATCCGGTCGAATTGCTCGAATCCATCGTCGATGCGAACACACCCGCCGCGAGCGCGAAGGGCCTGGCGTTGCGCGGCGATTATGCGGGCGAGCGCGGCCCGATCGAATCCGATCCGCATCGGGTGCGGCAGATCGTGACGAATCTCGTGACCAACGCGATCAAGTACACCGAAGCGGGTTCCATCGACGTGCATTTCGCGCGCACGGAGAAGCGCCTCGACATCTCCGTGATCGATACGGGGCCGGGCATTTCCCGCGAGCAGTTGCCGCTCATCTTCCAGGAATTCACGCAGCTCGATTCATCGAGCACGCGGCGCTTCGACGGCGCGGGAATGGGCCTCGCGGTCGTGCGCGGACTTGTCGAGCTGCTCGGCGGGAAGATCGAGGTTTCGAGCGAAGTCGGGCAGGGCGCGGCGTTTCGCGTGAGCCTGCCGGCGGTCGCGGCGCGTCATGTGCCCCGGCGTGAGCCGGAAGCCGATGCGCCCGAGTTGCGCAAGTCGCGCGTGCTCGTGATCGACGACCACGAGTCGATCCGCGATTCTCTGATCGAAATGCTCACGCATCTCGGCTATTACGCGGTCGCGCTGCCGGATGTCGACAGCGCGCTCGCGTGGCTGCGCGCGAACGACGCCGACGTGATCCTCGCGGACCTGCATATGCCGGGCAAGGACGGCTATTCGTTCGCGAACGAGTATCGTGCGCGCAGTGCGCCCGGCGCGAGCGTGCCGATCATCGCGGTGAGCGCGTACGCGCCCGAACTGGTGGATCCGAGCGCGGCCGTGCTGTTCTTCGACTATCTGCTGAAGCCGGTGCGCTACGAGGTGCTGAAGGGCGCGGTGCATCGCGCGGTGACGGTGCGCCGGCGCGTCAGCTAATTGCGCATCAGCCGCTTGGAGAGATCGGCGACGAGAATGCCGAGCCTCGCGGGCTTCTCGAAACACGTCGCGTTGTAGTCGCGGATGACCTGGCTGATTTCCGATTCGCTCGCCTTGCCCGTGGTGAGCTCGCCCGTCAGCACGAAAACCGGCGCGTCCGGATTGTCCGACTCGCGCACCGCGCGGATCGCATCCGCCGACGTATGCACGCCGAACAGCCAGTCGATCACGACGGCATCGAACACTTGCGTCTGCAGCGCTTCGAGGAACGCGTCGAGGCCGTAGAAGGCCATCGCCGCGAATCCGGTGGCTTCGAGATAGTCGTGCAGATTGTCGGCCGAGGCGTGATCGTCGTCGACCACGGCGATGATGGGTTTGTCGGTATCCGGCCGGCGCGGCTGGATTTCGATCTTGTGGACGTCGCTGGCTTCGTGCAGCAGCACGCCTTCGTGCTTGGTGACGATCCAGCGATTGTTGAGTTTCTGCGCGATGAAATCCGGACGGCTGCCCGCATCGAGCGCGTTGCCGACCCACGCCATGCAGGGAATTTCCACCGAACCGAGCTTGAGCACGGCGTCGTGCGCGGTGCCTTCGGTTTCGTCGGGGCGCGTGTTGATCGAATCGAAGAGCTTGAGCGCGGGTTCGTCGAAGGCATCGGCGACGCGGCGAATCTGCGCGAGCGTCCACGGACTGTTCCCGCGCAGCTTCCGGTGGCCCTGCGAAAAGCTCAGGTCGAGAATGCGGCACAGCTCCGCTGTCTGCTGACGCTTTCCGATGCCGTGACGGCCCATGAGTTCGCGCACGCGTTCAGCGACGGCGAGGGATTCCGATGAAGACGTTTCAGTGACCATACAGCCAGTCGGATGCGTGAGAGTGGGACCGCGAGGGGCGTGAATCGGCGCGGGCCGGGCAGCCCATGCGCAGCCGATCCGACATTGTAAATGGCGCGGGTCCGCGCGCTCAAAATTGTCTCGATGGAACTCATTGATTCTAGTGATGAAACATTCCGCTACGCGAGCGCCGATGCCAGCTCGCGCGTCGGCTTCGACATGGCGGGAATCTCGTCGAGCAAGGTCGAAAGCTGGCTTTCGGCATCGCGTCCGCTGAATTCGCGCAAGGTCGCGAGCAACGTCCGCCACGGCGCGGGCCAGCGGGTTTCGCGCACGCAGCGGCCATTCGCGTCGGTGATCCGCAGCAGCGTGGTGTCGGGAAAGTAGGTCAGCGTGACGGGCATTCCGTCCAGTACGCAGGTAGCGGTGCAGGCTTTCGGTGTGAACATGCTTTTCCAGGTTGATTCGGTGTCGGGATCGACGGCTGGTGCATATAGCAACGGCCGTGCCTGGCACCACGATCCGGTGCGAATACGCACGCTCATCGAATCAAACAGGGTGAAAGTTCGCGAACATTGAACGGAGTATTGTCGATTTTCACGACAATTGGCGGCTTTACGCGGGATACACTGCGAGCATCATCGAATGGAGGTTGCCGTGCTCGTTGCTGCTTTCGTCATTTGCCCGCTCGGCGTGGCCGCGCTTTTCGGATTCGCGCTTTTTGCCGATAAGCATTTCAAGGATTCGGTCGCCATGCCGCGCGGCCACGTTTCCGGGATGGAAAGGCCCGAGCGCCGGCAAACGCACTGAAGGGCGAGGGAATCGAGATTTCTTCACGCCCAACGAGATATTTTGATTTTCGATGGATTTTTGGCGTTTGACTCGAGAAATCTTAACTTTCCGAGTCTGCCGCCCTGCTTGCGAACGCACCGTGCACCACTTCCTCGATTCGGTCGAGTACGGGGCGAGGAAGGTGCTGATACTGCTTCCTGCGATGCGCCGACAGGACCCCCTTGTTCGACTGAACCATCCGAATGAGCGCTGAAAGATCCTTTCGCGGCAAGTCGAACTCGTCGTTCAGTTGCGCAAAAGCGGCGTCGTAGCCCTGAAGCCACGCGATCTCGCGCGGAATTTCCTCGCGCACGGCCTCCTTGATCATCGCGTGCAGAAACGCGACTTCACGATCCGCGTTGAAGAACCGATACGCGCGGCTCGAAGGCGCACTCAGTACGAGCGGCTCCGTCTCGACGCGACGGTAATTCCACAGTCGCGTGACCGGGCGCGAGAACGCCGTCAGCACGGCGTGGTAAGCCGGAATGTTTCGCTCCATCACAGCCGACACCGGAATCACGGTATCCGCGCCTAGCACGCCCGAGCGCGCAAGCACGTGCTGGATGAGAAATCGATGCAGCCGGCCGTTGCCATCGAAGAACGGATGCAGATAAACGAAGCCGAAGGCCGCGCAGGCGGCCTTCACGAGCACATCGGGGCACCGTTTCCGATCGTTCACGAAGGCTTCCCAATCGGTCATCACGCGTCGAAGATCGTCAACCGGCGCGGGAAAGAAGTCGATCCGGCCCGCAGCGTCCTCCAGCCAGTTTTGTCTCGTCCGATACGACGCTTCCTGGCTATACACGTCCCGCACGATCGCGTTTTGCAACTGCACCAGCCATTCTTCGTCGATCTTCGCAGGCTTGCCCGCGCGCTTCAGAAGCTGCACAAAACGCTCTTGCTTGTCGGAGCTGGGGGTTTCGGATTCGATCGCGTAGCTGCCGCGCGTCTCCGATAAATACAGAAAAGCGAGCGCGCGCTTGTACAGATCGGGGTCCTGCATCGCGTCGAGCGCGCTTTGCGCTTCCAGAAGCAGGTCTCTCAAGGGCGGATCGTCCGGAATCGCGGCGCGGTGCACGACCGGACAAAACCACGGCGTGCCCGGCGCGTTATTGCGCACGCGGTAGCGAGGCGAATTCACGGGCTGCGGCGCCGTGTAATAGACATCGGGCGCAAAGAGATCGACGTAACCGCCGCGGACGCTCACGCCCGCATCCAGTGCCTTGCCGGTCAGCCATTCCCACAGGAAACAGGCGCGGCGAATCTGCTCGCCGGAAGGCGTCGCGCGCAGACGGGCGATGAGTTCTTCCGGCTCGATATGCTCGAACGCGGCATCGATAATCTCGAGATTCACGCCTTCGTGGCGTAGCGCGAATTCCAAGTGACCGACGGGCGTATCGTCGAACGCCACGCTGTTTGGAAACAGAATATGGCTCTCGCTGTCGACGCGCCGGTTTACCGACGAACTGGCGTACGCCAGCCTCCGCGGCGGCGTTACGCGCAGTTCGCCGATGGCGATGAGTCGGGAATAACCGATCGGTGTCATCGAGATTTCTTAACGTTTATCGAGAAATTATAACTTTAGGCGCGTTTCCGCGATTCGTATCGAGAAATCTTAACCCCCCGCCCGCTTCGACTCCGCCACCGATCCGCTTTTGCTATCGAACGATCGCCCTTTCGAATTGTTGCGCTATTGCCGCCGGACTATAGTGCCTCTCACGGCATGACCATCCAAAGCAACGAACAACGAAAGGAGACACATCCATGAACCGTATCGACCTGGCGAACCGCGTCGTGATCGTCACGGGCGGCGCGCGTGGCATCGGCCTGGCTGTGGCGCAACGCGCGCTGCAGTCCGGCGCCGAGGTATCGCTCTGGGATGTCGACGGCGAGCGCCTCGCCCGCACGAGCGCCGAGCTCGCGGCAAAGTACAGGGAGCGCAAAGTCAGCGACGCGGTCGTCGAACTGACCGAAGAATCCTCCGTCGATGCAGCCGTGAACAAGGCGCTGGCGGCGCACGGCAAGATCGACGTGCTCGTCAACAACGCGGGCATCACCGGTGGCAACGGCACGACCTGGGAACTCGCGCCCGACGTATGGCGGCGCGTGATCGATGTCAATCTGATCGGGCCGTACCTGACGTGCCGCGCCGTCGTGCCTCACATGCTGAAGTCGGGCTACGGGCGCATCGTCAATATCGCGTCGATCGCGGGCAAGGAAGGCAATCCGAACGCGTCGCACTACAGCGCGTCGAAGGCCGGATTGATCGGGCTCACGAAATCGCTCGGCAAGGAACTCGCGGGCAAGAACATCCTCGTGAACGCCGTCACGCCCGCCGCTGCCAAGACCGAAATCTTCGATTCGATGTCGCAGCAGCACATCGACTACATGCTCTCCAAAATTCCGATGAACCGCTTCCTGATGCCGGAAGAAGCTGCGTCGCTGATTCTGTGGCTCGCGTCCGAGGACTGCGCGTTCAGCACCGGCGCGGTGTTCGATCTGTCGGGCGGACGCGCGACGTACTGAAACGCATCATCGGGAGACTCACATGAACCATTCCGCACAGGCGGAAGGCGCGGTCACGTCGCGTGTCATGCGCCGGCTGCTGCCGTTTCTGCTGCTCATGTACGTGCTCGCGTTTCTGGACCGCGCGAATATCGGCTTTGCTCAAAAGGCGCTGCAGCAGGACACCGGCCTCACGAACGCCGCGTTCGCCTTCGGCGCGGGCGTGTTTTTCGTCGGCTATGCGATTTTCGAAGTGCCGAGCAATCTGCTGTTGCATCGCGTCGGCGCAAAGCTGTGGATGTGCCGAATCATGGTGACGTGGGGCCTCGTCTCCGCGGCGATGGCCTTCGCGCATAACGCCACGACGTTCTATACCCTGCGCTTCCTGCTCGGCGTGGCGGAGGCGGGCTTCTTTCCCGGCATCGTCTATTACCTCACGCGCTGGTTTCCGCAATCGTCGCGCGCGCGTGCGCTCGGCGTGTTCTATTTCGGCGCGCCGCTCGCGTTCATCTTCGGCGCGCCGCTGTCCGGTCTGCTGCTCGATCTGCACGGCGCGTTCGGCCTGAAAGGGTGGCAATGGCTCTTTCTGGTCGAAGGACTGCTCGCGTCGATCGTCGGCGTGTGGGCGTTCTGGTATCTCGACGACGATCCCGCGAAAGCCCGCTGGCTTACGCCCGATCAGCGCGCGCTGCTCGCCAGCCGCCTCGACGACGATGCGCGCGCGGCGTCGTCGCACGGACCGCGCAGTGTGCTCGCGTCGCTCGTCGATCCGCGCGTGCTCGTGCTCTGTTGCGTGTACTTCCTGATTCAGGCGGCGGTGTACGGCGTCGTGTTCTATCTGCCGCAACAGGTGTCGGCGCTGCTCGGCACGAAAGTCGGATTTCGCGTGGGACTGGTGACGGCGCTGCCGTGGATGGCCGCCGTGATCGTGACGTGGATCGTGCCGCGCTACGCCGATCGCACCGGCCGGCATCGCGTGTGCGCGGTCGCGCTGCTCGCGATGTCGGGCGTCGCGATCGCCGTGTCGGGCATCGCGGGATCGCCGGTCGTGTCGCTGATCGCGCTGTGCTGCGCGGCGAGCGGCTTCATCGCCGCGCAACCGCTCTTCTGGACCTTTCCGACGCGTTATCTCACGGGCGCGGCCGCCGCGGCGGGCATCGCGCTCATCAATTCGCTGGGCGGACTCGGCGGCTTCTTCGCGCCGATGGCCCGCACCGCCGCCGAAGCCGCGTTCCATTCGGCGAGCGCGGGGCTGATGGTGCTGGCGGGCGCGAGCGTGCTCGCGGCGCTTGTCATCGTCGTGCTGGTGCGCGTGCCCGAACGTCATTCGATTACGCGCGGCGAAACCGCCAGCGCATCCTGAACAGAAAGAACAGAGAAGGAGACGAACACATGTCCATGCCGACGATCAAGCAAGTACGCGCTTTCACCGTTCGCGGCGGCGGCGCCGATTACCACGATCAGGGCGCCGATCACTGGATCGACGATCACATCGCCACGCCGATGGCCCGCTATCCCGAATATCGCGCGAGCCGCCAGTCGTTCGGGCTGAACGTGCTCGGCTCGCTCGTCGTCGAGATCGAAGCGAGTGACGGCACCGTCGGCTTCGCGGTGACGACGGGTGGCGAGATCGGCGCGTTCATCGTCGAGAAGCATCTGGCGCGCTTTCTCGAAGGCCAGCGCGTGACCGACATCGAAAAGATGTGGGATCAGATGTACAACGCGACGCTGTATTACGGGCGCAAGGGCATCGTGCTCAACGCGATTTCGGGCGTCGATCTCGCGCTGTGGGATTTGCTCGCGAAGGTGCGCCGTGAGCCGGTGTTCCATCTGCTCGGCGGACCGGTGCGCGACGAGCTGCAGTTCTATGCGACCGGCGCGCGTCCGGATCTCGCGAAGGAGATGGGTTTCATCGGCGGCAAGATGCCCTTGCAGCACGGCCCGGCGGAAGGCGAGGAAGGGCTGCACAAGAACATCGCGAAGCTCGCGGACATGCGCGCGAAAGTCGGCGACGATTTCTGGCTGATGTTCGATTGCTGGATGAGCCTCGATCTCAACTACGCGAAGCGCCTCGCGAACGCGGCGCGCGAGCACGGCCTGAAGTGGATCGAAGAAGCGCTGCCGCCCGACGACTACTGGGGCTATGCCGAACTGCGCCGTTCCGTGCCGGGCGGCATGATGGTGACGACCGGCGAGCACGAAGCGACGCGCTGGGGCTTTCGCATGCTGTTCGAAATGGGTTGCGCGGATCTCGTGCAGCCGGATGTCGGCTGGTGCGGCGGCATCACGGAGCTCATCAAGATTTCGGCGCTCGCGGACGCGCACAACGTGCTCGTCGTGCCGCACGGTTCGTCGGTGTACAGCTATCACTTCGTCGTGACGCGCCATAACTCGCCGTTCGCCGAGTTTCTGATGATGGCGCCCAAGGCCGATCAGGTCGTGCCGATGTTCACGCCCTTGCTGCTCGACGAACCCGTGCCGGTCAACGGCCGCATGAAGGTGCCGGAGACGCCGGGCTTCGGCGTGCGGCTGAATCCGGAATGCGCGTTGACGCGGCCTTACACACACTGAGGGGCATCGCATGTTGCTGGAGAACAAGGTCGTCGTAGTGACGGGCGGCTCGCGCGGCATCGGCCGTGCGATCGCGCTCGCGAGCGCGCGCGAAGGCGCGGACGTCGCGATCAACTACTGGCGCGACAACGACACGTCTTACGGGAAGGCGTCGGCGGTGGAATCGATCGTCGGCGAGATCGAGGCGCTCGGGCGGCGCGCGATCGCGGTCGAAGGCAACGTCGCCGAGCGCGAAACCGGCATCGAACTGATCCGGCGCACGGTGGAAGCGTTCGGGCGCGTCGATGTGCTGTCGAGCAACGCGGGCATCTGTCCGTTTCACGCGTTCCTCGACATGCCGGCTTCTGTCTATGAAACCACGGTCGCCGTGAATCTGAACGGCGCGTTCTACGTCACGCAGGCCGCCGCGAACCAGATGAAAGCGCAGGGCACGGGCGGTGCGATCGTCGCGACGAGTTCGATCAGCGCGCTCGTCGGCGGCGGCATGCAGACGCATTACACGCCGACCAAGGCGGGCGTGCATTCGCTGATGCAATCCTGCGCGATCGCGTTGGGACCGTACGGCATCCGCTGCAATTCGGTGATGCCCGGCACGATCGCGACGGACCTCAACGCCGACGATCTCTCCAACGAGGACAAGCGCGCCTACATGGAAAAACGCATCCCGCTCGGACGTCTCGGCGCACCGGACGATGTCGCGCAGTGCGTCGTGTTTCTGGCTTCGGATCGGGCGCGCTATGTGACGGGCGCGTCCTTGCTCGTCGATGGCGGGCTGTTCGTGAACCTTCAGTGACGCGACGACGCCGAGTACTTGCGCAACAACGCGATGAAGTACTCGGCCGGTTCGCTCAAGGTTTCGAACTTGCGCCGCAACAAGCCGAATCCGGACAGGCTCTTGCCGATTTCGATCGGCAGTTCGATCAGCAATTGCGCGCGCAGATAGTCGCGCACGACTGATTCCGGCAGCATCGCGACGGCTTCGCTGTTTTGCAGCAGTTGCAGCGTCGCGAAGATCGACGCGCATTCGACGATATCGGCGGGCGTCGTCAGCCCGGCGCGCGCGAGTTCGTCTTCGAAGAGGCCGCGCGCGGGACTCGTGATCGGTTGCAGAATCCAGGGCCAGCCGACGAGCGTTTGCAGCTCGAGCGAAGCCTTGTCCGCCAACGGATGCCCCGCGCGCACGACAAGCCGCATCGCTTCGCGCGCGAGCGGCTCGAAGTCGAAATCGTTGTGCTGCAACGGCGTGGTGAGGCGTCCGAGCGCGAGGTCGACTTCGCGGCGATGCAGCAATTGCACGACCTGATCGCTCGTCTCGCCGAGAATGCGCACGTTCAGTAGCGGACGTTCGGATTTCAATTCGGTGACGGCCATCGCGAGCACGTCGGGCGCTGCGCCCATGATCGCGCCGACCGTCAGTTGACCGTGACCGCCGCGGCGCTTGGCGTCGAGATCGTCGGCGAAGCGCGTCAGGTCCGCGAGCGAGCGGCGCGCGTAAGCGAGCGCGGCGGTGCCGAGCGGCGTCGGCTGCATGCCGCGTGCATTGCGCTCGAAGAGCAGAAAGCCGAATGCTTCCTCGATGTCGGCGAGCATACGGCTCGCGCTCGGCTGCGCGACGTTGATCGCGTCGGCGGCCTGATGCAGATTGCGCGCGTCGTCGAGCGCGACGAGAAGGGCGAGATGCTTGAACTTCAGCCGATTGACGAGCGCGATCGGTGAAAGGCTGGACGACACACTTTGGGACACGTTCTGGTTCATTCGACAGTCCGCTCGGAACCGCGCGATGATACGGCGCAGCGATACGTTTTTGCGATCGGCCAATCCTGCAATCGGATTGTCGTGTTATCGGTCGGCGAATTATAGTCGCAGCACAACGAGTCCCGAACACAGGGATTCACCAAACATAAAAAGGCGGTCCGCCATGGAGACAGTGGCATTTCGCATGACCCTCAAGCCGGGCATGCGCGACGAATACGAGAAGCGTCATCGCGAGATATGGCCGGAACTGGCCGATGCGTTGCGCGCCGCCGGAATCCGCGATTACCGGATCTTTCTGGACGACTCGAACGGGCATCTCTTCGGCATTTATCAGCGCACCGACACGCACACGACCGATGCGTTGCCGACGCTGCCCATCATGCGCAAGTGGTGGAACCTCATGGCCGAGTTGATGGACACGCACGCGGACAATTCGCCCGTGACGACGCCGCTCGTGCCGGTCTTTCATCTTCCCTGAAACGTTCGCCTCTTTCGCGAGGAACGCCATCATGCAGGTCGTCGATCCGCACATTCATTTGTGGGACTTGAAGACGCATCATTACCCGTGGCTTGCGAATCCGCAGACGTCGTTCGTCGGCGATGCGCGCGACTTGCAGCACGACTATCTGCTCACCGATCTGCTGCGCGATGCCGAAGACATCGAAGTGCTGAAGCTCGTGCACGTCGATGCAAATCACGATCCCGCCGATCCCGTCGAGGAAACGCGCTGGCTTCAATCGATCGCGGATATCGAAGGCATGCCGAACGGCATCGTCGCGGGCGCGGATCTGTCGGCGGATAACGCGCAGCAAGTGCTCGAAGCGCATGCGGCGTTCGCCAATACGCGCGGCATCCGCCAGATTCTCAACGTGCATGACAGCAAGCTCTACGACTACGTCGGGCGTCATTACATGCGCGAGCCGCAATGGCGCAGGCACTTCGGCTTGCTCAAGCGCTTCGGCATGTCGTTCGATCTGCAGCTTTATCCATCGCAGATGGAAGAGGCGGCGCAACTCGCGCGCGAGCATGCGGATACGCAATTCATCGTCAATCATGCGGGCATGTTCGTGGATCGCGCATCGACGCAAGGTTATCGCGCGTGGCGCGACGGCATGCGCTTGCTGGCCGCTTGCCCGAACGTCGCGGTGAAGCTGAGCGGCTTTGCGATGTTCGATCACGGCTGGACTATCGAAAGCCTGCGTCCTTACGTGCACGAGACGATCGATGCGTTCGGCGTCGAGCGCGCGATGTTCGCATCGAACTTTCCGGTGGATCGGCTGTTCGGCACGTACACGGCGTTGTGGAACGCGTATGCGCGCATCGTCGCCGACGCGAGCGACAGCGAGAAAGCAGCGCTCTTCGTGCGCAACGCGGAACGCATCTACCGCATCTGAGGAAAACGACATGACGACGCCACGTCTTGAACTGAGACACGCCAGCAAATCGTTCGGCCGCGTGCGCGCGCTCGGCGACGGCAGCCTGCAACTCTTTCCCGGCGAAGTGCACGCGCTGCTCGGCGAAAACGGCGCGGGCAAATCGACGCTCGTGAAGTTGCTCGCGGGCGTCTATCAGCCGGATGCGGGTGAGTTGCTCGTCGAAGGCGAGGCGCGCCGCTTCGCGAATCCGGCGCAAGCGCGCGATGCGGGCATCGCCGTGATCTATCAGGAGCCGACGCTTTTCGCCGATCTTTCCATCGCCGAGAACATTTACATGGGCCGCCAGCCGCGCGATCGCTTCGGGCGCATTCGCTACGACGAGATGCATCGCGAAGTCGATGCGTTGCTCGCGTCGCTCGGCGTGAATCTGCGCGCGCAACGGCTCGTGCGCGGATTGTCGATCGCGGATCAGCAAGTCGTGGAAATCGCGAAGGCGCTGTCGCTCGACGCGAACGTGCTCATCATGGACGAGCCGACGGCCGCGCTTTCGCTGCCCGAAGTCGAGCGGCTCTTCGCGATCGTGCGTGCGTTGCGCGAGCGCGATGCCGCGATTCTCTTCATCACGCATCGTCTCGATGAAGTGTTCGCGCTGACGCAGCGCATGACGATCATGCGCGACGGCATGAAGGTCCACGACGCGCTCACCGAGAACATGAACATCGATGCGATCGTGAGCAAAATGGTCGGCCGCGATCTCGACACGTTCTATCCGAAAGCCGATGTCGCGCCCGGCGACGTGCGTCTTTCGGTGCGCAATCTCACGCGCGAAGGCGTGTTCAAGAACGTGTCCTTCGATGTGCGCGCGGGCGAGATCGTCGCGCTCGCGGGACTCGTCGGCGCGGGACGAAGCGAAGTGGCGCGCGCGATCTTCGGCATCGATCCGGTCGATGGCGGCGAGGTGAAGATCGCCGGCAAGAAGCTCGCGCTTGGGCATCCGGCGGCGGCGGTGCGCGCCGGGCTCGCGCTGGTGCCGGAAGATCGTCGCGCGCAAGGGCTCGCGCTGGAGTTGAGCATTGCGCGCAACGCATCGCTGACGGTGCTCGGCCGATTGATGCGCCACGGGCTCATCACGGCGAGAAGCGAATCGACGCTCGCCGCCGACTGGGGCAAGCGCCTGCGTCTGAAGGCCAGCGATCTCGATGCGCCCGTCGGCACGCTGTCGGGCGGCAATCAGCAGAAGGTCGTGCTCGGCAAATGGCTCGCGACGAATCCGAAGGTGCTCATCATCGACGAACCGACGCGTGGCATCGACGTGGGCGCGAAAGCGGAGGTGTATCGCACGCTCGCCGAACTCGTCAGAGAAGGCATGGCCGTGCTGATGATTTCCAGCGAGCTGCCCGAAGTGCTCGGCATGGCCGATCGCGTGCTCGTGATGCACGAAGGCCGCATCAGCGCCGATATCGCGCGCGCCGAGGCGAACGAAGAACGCGTAATGAGCGCTGCGCTGGGCGCATCGCCTGCCGTTTTGGGGCACGCAGCATGATGACTCGACATACATCTTCACTCCCCGCGATGCACGCCGCCGATACGAAGCGCGAAAGCCTCGCGGTCACGATCGCGAAGAGCCGCGAGCTGACGCTCTTCATCGTGCTGCTCGTGCTGATCGGCGCGACCGCCGCGGTGAAGCCCGATTTCCTGAACCTGCAGAACCTGCGCGACGTGCTGCTCAACGTGTCGATCATCGGCCTGCTGACGGCGGGCATGACGATCGTGATGCTGATGCGGCATATCGATCTGTCGGTGGCGTCGGTCGTCGGCGTGAGCGCGTATGGCGTCGGCAGCCTCTTCGTCATGTTCCCGCACATGCCGGTGATCGTGGCGATGTTCGCGGGCATCGGCATCGGCTTCGTGATCGGCGCGGTGAACGGCGCGCTCGTCACGTTCGGGCGCGTGCCGTCGCTCGTCGCGACGCTCTCGACGCTCTATATCGTGCGCGGCGCGGATTACGCGTGGGTCCACGGCGGCCAGATCAACGCGACGAGCCTGCCCGACGCATTCGCGTCCATCGCGACGGGCTCGCTTATCGGCGTGCCGAATCTCGTGCTGATCGCGCTCGTCGTGCTGATCGCGCTGTCGGTGTATCTGAAGCAGTATCGCGGCGGGCGCGAGCATTATGCGATCGGCTCGAATCCCGAGGCCGCGCGTCTTGCGGGCATACGCGTGGATCGCCGCGTGATGATCGGCTTCCTGCTTTCCGGCGCGATCGCGGGGCTCGCGGGCGTGCTGTGGCTCGCGCGTTTCGGCACCGTCGATGCCAGCACGGCGAAGGGCATCGAACTGCAAGTCGTCGCCGCGGCGGTCGTGGGCAGCGTCGCGATCACGGGTGGCGTCGGGACCATCGCCGGCGCGACGCTCGGTGCGCTCGTGCTCGGCGTCATCAACATCGCACTGGTGGTGCTGCGCGTGTCGCCGTTCTGGCAGCAGGCGATTCAAGGCGCGTTGATCGTCGCGGCGATCGCGCTCGATACCTTGCTCGCGCGTTCCGTCGCGCGCCGCATGATGAGGAAACGCGATCATGGCTAAACCCGATTCCGCTCTGTCCACGACGAAACGCCGCTCTCTGCAATGGGAAGCGATGCTCGCGATCGTGCTCGTCGTATCGCTCGTCGCCGGGCGCGTGCTGT
>Ga0182736_1002096_pt1 | contig 16275 bp, 18 predicted proteins | sample eDN5th30CKraftBY_FD_128882 | JGI IMG/M metagenome (GOLD analysis project Ga0182736, IMG submission 128882) | Enriched backyard soil microbial communities from Emeryville, California, USA - eDNA 5th pass 30_C Kraft BY (version 2) (version 2) | ecosystem: Environmental > Terrestrial > Soil >... | reverse complement strand
TTGCGCGCAGCGCCGACCGAGCCCCGGCGAGGGAGTGCGATGAGCGAGCCTTGGCGAGCGAAGGGTCGGCACTGTGCTTGCGCGCAGCGCCGACCGAGCCCCGGCGAGGGAGTGCGATGAGCGGCATGGTGACGTGGCAGGCGGAGGACGAGGTCGGCCTGGAGGGCGCCCGGGTCCTCATCGGACCCACGGGCTTCCGCGCGCTCGGCCGGGTCGTGCGGACCGGCCCCCACGGCGAGCTCACGGCGTCGTACCGGCTCACGCTCAACGAGGACCACTCCGTCGAGCGCCTGTCGGTGACGGCGGCGACCGCCGAGCGCGAGCGGCACCTGACGATGAACCGCACCGAGGACGGCTTCTGGCTGCTCGACGACGGCTCCGGCAGCACGCGGTCGGACTACGACGGCGCGATCGACGTCGACCTCGAGCGCAGCCCGCTGTTCAACACGCTCCCGATCCGCAGGCTCGGCCTGCACACCGAGCACGGTGACCACGTGATCCCCGTGCTGTTCGTGTCGTTGCCGACGCTCTCGGTCGAGCTGGTCGACCAGCACTATCGCACGGTGTCCGTCGTGGACGGTGACGCTCCCGCGGTGGTCAACTTCAGCTCCGGCGAGTTCAGCGCCGACCTCACCGTCGACGCCGACGGGATCGTCGACCACTACCCGGGGCTGGCCCGCCGGGTCAGGGCGATCGAACCGGTGGCCTGACCCTTCGGTCAGTCGTCCCGGTCGGTCAGTCGTTCCAGCCCACGAGGACCTCGCCGCGCCGGCCCAGCTCCCGCAGCTCCGCGAGGACCCCCGGTCGCAGCGACACCCGCTGGGTGAGCGGGTCGCGCGTCGCCGCCCAGCGCTGCCGCGCGAGGTAGCCGGCCTGCACGGTGGCCGCGAGGCCCCCGGTCGACGCGAGCGCCCCGCGCATCGCCCCGAGCCGGCCCAGTGCCTCGTCGACCGCCGCGAGCAGCGCGTCCCGGTTCCCCTCGCACATCGCCAGCACCAGCTCGGGGCGCGTCCCCGCGACGCGGGTGCCGTCGGCGAAGGAGCCGGCCGACAGCGCGAGCGGCAGGTCGTCGTCGGGCTCGCCGGCGCCGACCGCGGCGAGCACCGCGGCCAGCAGGTGGGGCAGGTGGCTGATCCGGGCGACGGCCAGGTCGTGCTCGTCGGCGGCCGCGGGCACGACGTGCGACCCGCACGCCCAGGCCAGCTCCGCGACGTCGGCCCAGACCTCGAGGTCGAGCCCGTCGTCGGCCATCACGACCCACGCCGCGCCGGTGAAGAGCCCGGCACTCGCGGCCGTCCAGCCCGACTCGGCGGTCCCGGCCATCGGATGGCCGCCGACGTAGCGGGCCCGCGGGGCGTACCGCGCGACGTCGTCGGCGACCGCGACCTTCACGCTGACCGCGTCGGTCAGCCGCACGGTCGGGGCGACGGCGTCGACGCGGCGCAACACCTCGGGCAGGACCGGCAACGGTGTCGCCAGCACGACGAGCGCATCGGCCTGCGCGGCCCGGCGCAGGGCCGCGTCGAGGTCGGTGGTGACGTCGAAGCCGTCGGCACGGGCCTGCTCGGCCGTGCCCTCCGACGCGCTCGTGCCCCACGCGGTCCGGCCGGCCTTGTCGGCGGCCCGGAGCAGCGACCCGCCGATCAGGCCCGTTCCGACGACGCACAGTGCGCGCTCACCCATGCGGCGGAACGGTACGCGGGGGCGGCTCGCCGCCCGCGCCCGGCTCAGGACCGCTCGATCGCCGCCGCCACCCGCAGCACGCCGCGCTCCTCCAGCCGCACCCCGGCGATCTGCACGCCGACGGGCAGCTCGCCCTGGTCGACCCGGCCGGGCACCGACACCGCGGGCCAGCCCGTCAGGTTGAACGGCAGCGTCAGCGCGAGCAGGGCCGGGCGGACCGTCACGTCGCGACCGCCGACCTCCACCGACTCCGCGCCGATCGGGGTGGCGCGCACCCGCGTCGTCGGCAGTACGAGCGCGTCGATGCCGTCGCAGGCCGTCCGGATCTCCGCGGTCAGCCGGACGCGGGCCCGCTGCGCGTCGATGTACTCGGTCGCGGTGAGGTTCGCGTTCGGCTCGAGGCGCTCGAGCGTCGCCGGCTGGTAGTCCGCGCGGCGGGCGGCGAGCAGGTCCCGGTGGGTCGCGTACGCCTCGGCGTTGACGATCGTGAAGTACAGCGGGGCGAGCTCGTCGATCGCGGGGATCTCGATCTCGGTGATCTGCGCACCGGCCTTCTCCAGCCGCGCGACGGCGTCGCGGGTCGTCTCGACGATCACCGGGTCCGCGGCCTCCCAGTAGGGGCCGGTGGGCACGCCGATCCGCACGCCCGAGACCCCCGGCTGCTGGATGCCGCCACCGGTGCCGTCGGGCCGGGCGAGGACGTCCCACACGACGCTCGCGCCGTGCACGTCGGCGGTCAGCACCCCGACGTGGTCGCACGTGTCCGACAGCGGGAAGACGCGCTCGGTCGAGAGCCGCCCGCGCGTCGGCTTGAGCCCGACGACCCCGCACAGCGCCGCCGGGACGCGCACGCTCGCGCCCGTGTCGGTGCCCAGCGTCAGCGCGAGGTGCCCGGCCGCGACGGCCGCCGCCGACCCCGACGACGAGCCGCCGGTGATCCGCGTCGGGTCGTGCGGGTTGCGGGCGGGACCGGAGACCGAGACGTCGCCGGTGGGCCCGTAGGCGAACTCGTGGGTGTGCAGCTTCCCGACGACGACCGCGCCCGCCTCCCGCAGCCGCGCCACGACCGGGTTGTCGGCCTCCGCGGGGGCGGCGTCGGCGAGGACCGCCGAGCCGCAGCGTGTCGGCAGGCCCTCGACGTCGATGATGTCCTTCACCCCGACCGCGACCCCGTGCAACGGCCCGCGCCACTCGCCGCGGCCCAGCTCCTCGGTGCGGGCGGCGGCGTCGGCGAGCGCGCGCTCCTCGTCGAGCGTGACGACCGCGTTCGTCGTGTCGCCGCGCAGCCGGTCGAGGACGTCGCGGACGTGCTCGGTGGGGGAGAGCTCGCCGGAGCGCAGGTCGAGGGACAGGTCGCGGATCGAGAACGTCACGGGCCAAGCTTGCCTCCCCGCCGGGAGGCCGCCGTGCGCCGGGGGGTCAGCTCGCCGCCAGCGCCTCGAGTGCCAGGCCCGCGTACAGCGCGACGCCCGTGGGCATCGCGGACTCGTCGAAGACGACCCGGTTGGAGTGGTTCGACGGTGCCGTCGCGAGATCGACCCCGGGCGGGCACGCCCCCAGGAACGCGAGCGCCCCCGGGACCTCGCGCAGGACGTAGGAGAAGTCCTCCGCGCCCATGATCGGGTCGGGCATCTCGACGGCGCGTCGGCTTCCGAGCAGCCGGCCCGCCAGATCCGTGACCTGCGCGGCCGCCTGCCGGTCGTTCGCGGTCACCGGGTAGCCCGAACTGATCCGCACGTCGGCCTCGCAGCCGTGGGCCAGCGCGGTGTGCCGGCACACGCGCTGGATCTCGTCGTGCAGCAGCCGGCGGACCGGCTCGGCCATCGTCCGCAGGGTGCCCTCCATCTCGGCGGACTCGGGGATGACGTTGTTCGTGGTCCCCGCGGTGATCCGGGCGATGGTGAGCACGGCCGCCTGGTGGGCGTCGACACGGCGGGTCAGCATGGTCTGCAGCGCACCGACCATGGCCGCGGCGGCGGGGACCGGGTCGACCGCGTCGTGCGGGGCCGAGGCATGGCCGCCGCGGCCCGTCACCGTCACGGTCACGGTGTCGGCGGCGGCCATGATCGGGCCGGGTCGGGTGTGCACCTCGCCGCTGGGCAACGTCGCGCTGACGTGCAGGGCGTAGGCGGCCTCCGGCATGCCCGCGGGGCCACCCGGACCGAGCAGACCCTCGTCGATCATGTGACGGGCGCCGTGGAAGCCCTCCTCGCCCGGCTGGAACATCAGCAGCACCCGCCCCGCCAGGTCCTCGCGCGACTCCGCCAGCAGCCGGGCCGCCGAGGCCAGCATCGCGACGTGCGCGTCGTGCCCGCATGCATGCATCGCGCCGTCGACCGTCGAGGTGAACTCGACGCCGGTGTCCTCGTGCAGCGGCAGGGCGTCCATGTCGGCCCGCAGCAGCACCGTCGGGCCCGGCCGGGCGCCGTCGAGGACGGCGACGACCGAACTCACCTCGCGCCCGAGGTGGATGCGGACCGGGAGGTCGGCGAGGGCGCCGAGCACGGCGTCCTGCGTGCCCGGCAGGTGCAGCCCGATCTCCGGGTGGCGGTGCACCGCTCGGCGCAGTGCGACGGTCCGCGGCTGCAGGGCGCGCGCACGGCGGTGGAGGTCGTCGAGACGCGCGTCGGCCGGGGACATGCGGTGATCCTCGCACTGCTCGGCCGCACTGCCACCGGGTGACAGGAGAGCGAAGTTGCGGCTGTGACGTGGACCATAAGACGTCACAGGCTTACGGTAGTGCCATGGCGGTGCAGAGCGTCCAGGCGCGCGACGACACGCGTGACCAGGCCCTGCCCGGGTACGCGGTCGCCGCGATCCGGGAGGAGGGCCGTTGGCGGTGCATATCGTTGGACGTGGCCGCCCTGCACGATCTCGACGCCGCCATCACCGAGCTGCGCGCCCTGCGTTCCACCGGCGCGGTCGTCGGGCTGCTCGATGTCGACGACGAGTTCTTCGTGCTGCTGCGCCCGGTGCCCGGCGGGGTGTCGCTCCTCGTGTCCGACGCCGTGGCCGCGCTCGACTACGACGTCGCCGCCGACGTGCTCGACCTGTTGCGCGTCGAGCTGCCGTCCGACGGTGAGGACGCGTTGTGGCCCGAGGGCGACCTCGCGATCCTGGCCGACCTGGGGCTGCCGGCCGAGGAGCTCGAGGTGCTGGTCAACGAGCTCGAGCTCTATCCCGACGAGCAGCTCGCCGCGATCGGCCGCCGCTGCGGTTTCGCCGACGCGCTCGCCGCGGTCGTCGACGCGCGCTGAACGCCGCCGGGCATGCTCGTGGCGTGATCCCCGGACCCGACGACGAGCGGCTCGTCCGGCGCGCGATCGACGTCGCCCGTGGCGCGCTCGGCACCGGTGACGTGCCGATCGGCGCCGTGGTCGTCGACGCGTCGGGCGCGGAGGTCGCCACCGCCTGCAACGCCCGTGAAGCGCTGGGCGATCCCACCGCCCACGCCGAGATCCTCGCGCTGCGCGCCGCCGCGGCCGTGCTCGGGGAGTGGCGGCTCACCGGCTGCACGCTCGTCGTGACGCTGGAGCCGTGCACGATGTGCGCCGGCGCGATCTGGCTGGCCCGGGTGCCGCGGGTGGTGTTCGGGGCCTGGGAGCCGCGGACCGGCGCCGCCGGATCGCTGTGGGACGTCCTGCGCGACCGCAGGCTCAACCATCGCCCCGAGGTCGTCGGCGGGGTGCTGGCCGACGAGTGCGCCGCGCTCCTGGAGGACTTCTTCGGCGAGCTCCGCTGAGGCCCGGCGCCTCGGCTGCCGAGGTTAGGGTCGTCCGGTGCCGGAGCCTCGTGTGCAACGTGTGGCCGCCTACGTCGTCTGCGTCGAGGACGGCCGGGTCCTGCTCACCCGGCTGACGCCCGCGCTCGGCTCGCGCTGGACGCTCCCCGGTGGCGGCGTGGAGCACGGCGAGGACCCCCTCGACACCGCCGTCCGTGAGGCGGCCGAGGAGACCGGGCTCGACGTACGGGTCGACGACCTGCTCACCGTCGACTCCCTCCACGTCGTCCGCGACCACACCGGCGCGGAGATCGACCACCACGCGATCCGGATCATCTACTCGGGCACGGTCGTCGGCGGGACGCTGCGCGACGAGGTCGACGGCTCCAGCGACGCCGCGGCGTGGGTGCCCGTCGCCGCCGTGAGCGGGTTGGCACAGGTCAGTCTCGTCAAGATCGGGTTGGCGGCGTGGCGGGCGGCGCAGCGGCCCCTCCCCGGCGCCGGGGTCGTGGAGGGCGCCGGGTAAGCTCGTCGGCGGTAGCGTGTCCGAGCGGCCGAAGGAGCACGCCTCGAAAGCGTGTGAGGGTTCACGCCCTCCGTGGGTTCAAATCCCACCGCTACCGCCAGCCTGAACAGGCGAAACGCCGGGCCTCCCGATCAGGGAGCGCCCGGCGTTCGTCGTCTCGGGCGCCGGTCACGACACCAGCTTCAGCCCCACGACACCCCCGACGATCGCGGCCAGGCAGACGAAGCGGACGAGCGTCGCCGGCTCGCCGAGGACGACCATCCCGTAGAGCGCCGTCCCGACCGCGCCGATCCCGACCCACACGACATACGCGGTCCCGACCGGCAGCGTCCGCAGCGACCACGCCAGCCCGACCATGCTCGCGACCAGCGCGACGCCGAACACGACCGACGGCAGCGGCCGGCTGAAGCCCTCCGACCGGGACAGGGCGCTCGCCCACACCGTCTCGAGGATCCCCGACAGCACCAGCACGATCCATGCCATGACACGCCTCCGTGGGCGTCGTCTTGTCGTGCCGGGTACGACGCACTCGTCCGGGGCGGCCGCGGCGGCGGCTCCACGGCCAGGCTACCGGTCTCCCGACATCTGGACGGTGGCGTCGCGCACCCGCCGTAATGTACGGTCATTCCGTCGCTGGCAGGTGGGGAGGCGCCATGTCGCAAAGGACGCTCCGCGTGGTCCGTGACGTGGCCGACGACCAGGCCGGTGACCTGGCCTGTGACACGGCCGGCGTCGTGTCGTCCGGCCTGCCCACCGTCCCGGCCGCCCAGGTCGTGCGGGCGCAGGGCACCGGCGCGTTCGTGCTCGACGTCCGCGACCACCGGCAGTTCGCCGTCGGGCACCTGCCCGGGTCGGTCAACGTCGGACTGGACGACCCCGCGTTCGTCGACGTCTGTGCGGGCCTGCTGGCCCCGGGCGTCGAGATCGTCGTCGTCGGCCCGGTCGGGCCGGCGGAGCGGGCGGCGGAGCTCCTGCGCGCCGAGGGGCTCGGGCCGATCGTCGGTCGGCTGGCCGATCCCGGCGCCGCGTCCGTGTCGCGCCGGACGTGCGTCGCGGGGACCGGCACATCCACGGAGCCGGGCACCGTCGTGGAGTCGGGCACCGTCTCGCGGCCCGGCGCGGACGGCGGCTGCGGGCAGGTCGTCGACGTGCGGGAGTGCGGCGGCCCGTCGCCGCGTGGCGCGCTGCGCATCCCGCTCGACGAGCTGCTCGGCCGGCTGGTCGAGCTGCGGCCCGATGCGACCGTCACGGTGCTCGACGACGACGGACGTCGTTCCTCGACCGCCGCGTCGCTCCTGCGCGCCTGCGGTTTCGCCGACGTCGTCGAGATGCTCGCCGGTGCGCCCGCCGTGCGCCCACGGCTGCGTCTGCTCGCGAGCGCGTGATCGCCGGCGCGTGATCGTCGGCGTCTGATCGTCGGCGGGTGATCGTCGGCGGGTGATCGTCGGCGGGTGATCGACAGGGCCTGATCGTGCCCTCATTTCACCATCTGCCGTGCCTGTGAGACAGATCCCACGGTCGGCCATGGTCCAGAACGGACGCCTCTGGCACCGTAATTGCTTGCGGTTTACTAAATAATCTTGCCCGGCGATCCCGGGCCATACGGACGGTGACGTGACCACGCACTCGGAACCAGAAGCGACACCCGACGCGGCGCCGGGCGTGACCCGATCCGGCGCGGCACTGCTCTCCCACCGACAGGTCCGGCGCATCCTGCCGGCCGCGGTGATGTTCACCTGGCTCGGCCCGTTCTCGATGGACGCCTACAGCCCGGCGTTCCCCGCCATCCAGTCGGAGTTCGCGACCTCCGACGGCATGGTCCAGGCGACCCTCGCGACGACGTTGATCGGCCTGTCGGTCGGGCAGCTGATCGTGGGCCCGCTGAGCGACCGCTTCGGCCGCCGCCGACCGTTGACGATCGGGCTGGCGGGCTACGTCGTCGCGTCGGTGCTGTGCTCGTTCGCCTGGTCGATCGAGGTCCTGATCGGCGCGCGGCTGCTGCAGGGCTTCAGCGCCGCCGCGGGCATCGCCGTCGCCCGCGCCGTCGCGCGCGACGTCCACTCGGGTGCGACGCTCGCCCGGTTCTACTCGCTGCTCGCGGCATCGACGGCGTTGGCACCCATGATCGCCCCCATCCTGGGGGCCGGCCTGCTCGAGCTGGGCCTGTCCTGGCGGTTCATCTTCGGTCTGACGTTGGCGCTGGGCGTCGTGGGTCTGGGCCTGGTGGTGTTCGTCCTGCCCGAGACCCATCCCGACCGGATCGGCGGACGGACGCCGCCGACCCCCGCCGAGCGGGCCCGGCGCAAGGCCGACGGTGAGTCGCACCTGGGTCTCTGGTCGCTGCTGCGTCGCAGGCACGTGTTCGTCAGCGCGCTCGTCCTCGGCTCCGTCGGCGCCGCGATGATCGCGCAGCTCGCCGGGCTCTCGTTCTACCTGCAGACCGAGCGCGGCCTCGGTCCGGGTGCCTACAGCGCGATCTTCGCCGTCAACGCGGCAGGCCTCGTGCTGGCCAACAACGTCAACCGGCTGCTGCTGCGACGGTTCACCGCCCAGCGGCTGCTGTCGGTCGCGACGCCGGTGATGCTGCTCGCCGCGCTCACGTTCGCGGCGCTGTTGCGCGCGGGCGCGCCGCTGCCGGTCGCGCTGCCCGCGCTGTTCGCCTTCATGAGCTGCTGGGGCTTCGTGATGCCCAACGCCGTGTCGGTCGGGATGGCGGTCGAGCGGCACGCCGCCGGGCGGGCGTCGGCGATCCTGGGGGTGGCGCAGTTCGGCTTCTCGGCGTTCGTGGCGCCGGTGGTCGGCATCCTGCCGGCGGTCCTCGGGGTGCCGTCGATGGCCGTGGTCATGGTCATCTGCCTCGCGGTCGCCGTCACGGTCCAGCTGGTGTCGCGGGCGCGGCTGCCGCGCCGGCCGAGGGAGGTTCCGGTCGTACCGCAGGAGCTCGCCGACTCCGCAGCGCAACCGACCTGTCGCGCTGCGGGCTGATCGTGGCGGACGCCCACTGAGTTCTTACCCGGAGTTCTTACCCTCTGTTGACCCTGCTCGTCGAAACTCTCCGTAGCCTCGGGGAGGGCCGAACGGGAAGGAGCGGGACGAGGTGAACGGACGGGCGGCGCGCGTCGTGACCGTGGGCTTCGCCGTCGTCGTCTGGTCGATCACCCACGCGCTCACCCACGAGGCCATGAGCCGCGCCCATCAGGAGACGGGCGGAGCCGTCCCGGGTGCATCCGTCGGACGGCTCGCGCTCGGCGCGGCCGCACTGGTGCTGGTCTCGGGCATCGCCGCCGCGATGGCCGGACGTCCCGCCGACCTCCGCCGGCGGCGTCGGCCGCGCGCCGGCGGTTCGCTCGCCGGACCGGCCGCGTTCGTGGGCGCCGAGGCGGTCACCCACGTCGGTGCCGGCCATGCTGCTCCGCCGATCGCGCTGCTGGTCGCGGCGCTCGTCGTGCACGCGGTCGTCGGCACGGTGTGCCATCAGCTCTGGTCGACGGGCCGGGCCGAGCGGGTCCTCGCGCTGCTGACGTTCCGGCCGGGGGAGCGCCCCGCCGGGGCCGGCGACCCGACGGGCGCCGACCGCAGTTGGGCCACGGGCGTCAGCCGGTGGTGGGTGTCGAGCAGGGGGCCGCCCCGGGACACGACCGTCCCGAGCCCCACCACCACCCTCGCGCCGCTGCCGGCCTGACCCGACACGGGCCCACCGGCCTGTCGTGCGCGTCTCCGTCGAGAGGCCTTTTCGTGCTGCTCACCAACGCCCGCTCCCGCCCGCTGCTGAAGGCGATCCGCCACAAGCTGTGGAGCGCAGTCCAGAACGTCGAGCGTCCCGCCGAGTCCGGCGTGCACATCGACCCCGCCGAGGTCCCGCCCGTCGACATGTCCACGCGCAGCCGCTGGCACCGCGAGGCCGTCGCCAGCCCCGAGATGGCCGCGTTCCACGAGGTGCTGCGCGTCGACGGCCGCAGTGTCCGCGAGTCCGTGCTCGACGACCTCGCCACCTTCTACGAGACGACGCCCGAGGAGGCCCGGCGTCGCTGCCTGCACTGGGAGCAGATCAGCGTGCAGGAATGGGCCGAGGCCGGCGGCGACGAGGGCGACCGCGGCCGCGTCGAGTTCTACCGGACGACCCGCTCCTGGTCCTACGACCTGATGTGGTGGGCGTACCTGCAGTCCGAGGGGCACGCCGACCCGTCGAACGTCGTCGCGGTGCGGTTCCTCCAGGAGTGGGCGCCCGGGCGGCGGCACCTCGACTTCGGGTCCGGTGTCGGCGTCACCACACAGCTGTTCGCGGCGCTCGGCTGGGACTCGACCATGGCCGACCTGTCGTCGACGCTGCTCGACTTCGCCCGCTTCCGGATCGAACGCCGCGGCGGCCACCCCACCGCGATCGACCTGCTCGACCAGACGCTGCCCGCGGGCGGCTACGACGCGATCACCGCGATCGACACCCTCGCGCACGTCCCGGACATCAACGAGACGGCCCGCACGCTGCACGCAGCGCTCGGCCCCGACGGCGTCCTCGTGACGAACCTCGACATCCGGGAGGCCGCGCCGGAGACCGTCTGGCACCTGCACGACGACGCCAAGCGCGCCGAGTACGACCTGCGTCGGGCCGGGTTCGTCCCGCTGGCGACGATGGGCTACGACATGACCGGCTACCGGAAGGTCCCCGCGTCGGGTCCGCGGTTCCGGCTGTTCGTGTTCACGTCGTGGCTGCTGCTGGTCAGTCCGCCGCGCCGCTGGGCGGCCGCGGCGACCCGACCGCTGCTGCGGGGGCTCTACCGGCTGCGCGAGCGGCTGCGGGGCGGTCGCCGACAGGACGGGTGACCTGCGCCACGCGCCGGTACCGTCGGAGGATGGCGTGTGTGTTGGTGCTCGGCATCGATCCCTACGCGATTCCCGGCCTCCCGGCCGACGACGTGCAGCAGGCGCTCGACGCCGAGCTGCGCCGGTTCGGCGACCACGGGCTCGAGGCGTCGATGACCTTGGTCCCGCTCGACGCGTCGGCACTGGTGACGGTGGCGGCGGCGCTGGAGGCGCGGGCCTGGGACGTCGTGGTCGTCGGCGGCGGGCTCCGCAAACCCGAGGCGTTGCTGGAGCTGTTCGAGCAGGTGGTGAACCTGATCCGCCGCGAGGTCCCGAAAGCGGCGATCGCCTTCAACACCAGCGGCGGCGACAGCGTCGAGGCCGCGCTGCGCTGGCTGCCGGCGCAGACCACGACCTGAACGCCGGCGCCGCCCGGCACCGGGCGAGCCCGGGCACCGAGCGGCGCCGATGGGGTGGGTCAGACCGCGGCGGGTGCCCGGTTCCGGTCGACGTTGCCGGGGTTGGGCGGGTAGTCCGCGTCGGCGGTGCTGCCGTCCTTGTGGAAGCGGCCGTCCTTCATGATGTAGTTCAGCTTCGTCTGGTCCTGCAGGACGGTGATGTCGGCGAGCGGGTCACCGTCGACGAGCAGCAGGTCGGCGAGGTAGCCGGGCTGCACCTTGCCCAGCTCGTCGGGCCGCAGCATGATCTCCCCGCCCCACGCGGTGGCCGAGATGATCGCCTCCATCGGCGTGAAGCCGAGCAGCGTCACGAAGTGCTCGAGGTCGCGGGCGTAGGTGCCGTGCGGGGTCCACGCGAAGCCGTAGTCGCCGCCCGGCAGCACCTTGATGCCGCGACGGTGCATCTCGCGCAGGCCGTCGATCGCGGTCTCCAGCTCCTTCTTGTAGCCGACGGCCTCGGCCGCCTCCTGCGGGAACCCGAACGACTCCGCCTCGTAGAGCGTCGCGACGAGCCAGTTGATGCCGGGCGCGACGAACACCCAGTCCTTGTTGGCCTCGAGCATGTCCATGCCCTCGGCGTCGGTGAAGCTGGCGTGGTAGATGACGTCGACGTGGTTGCGCACGCACATCTTGACGCTCTCGGCGCTGCGGGCGTGGGCGCAGACGCGCTTGCCGCGCCGGTGCGCCTCGGCGACCGCGGCGGCGACCTCCTCGTCGGAGAAGTAGGTGTCCTCGGCGCGCTGCGTACCGGTGATCTCCTCGCCGGTCATCGACAGCTTGATCTGGTCGACGCCGATGTCGATCAGCTCGCGGACCGCCTTGCGCATGCCTTCGGGACCGTCGGCGAACTTGGTGATCGACTTGATCAACGCGCCGCCGGTCACCGCGATCTCGGGACCGTTCGCGAGGTAGCGGGGGCCCGGGACGCGACCCGCGTCGATCGCGTCGCGGCAGACGACGTCGAGCCGCTCCTTCGCCGATGCCGCGCCCAGGCACATGGTGTAGCCGGAGTCGATGTAGGTCTTCGCCGACTCGAGGCAGAACAGCAGGTGCTCCTCGACGGGCATGGTCCCCAGACCGTCGAGGTCGGCGGAGTTGTTCCAGGAGAAGTGGGTGTGCGCGTCGCACAGGCCCGACATCAGGGTGCGACCACGGCCCTCGACGACCCGCGCGCCCTCGGCGGACGCGGCGTCGACGGTGCCGACGGCGGCGATGCGGTCGTCCTCGACCAGGACGTCGCCGCGATACGGGTCGGCGCCGGTGGAATCGAGGATCGAGACGTCGCGGAACAGGATCTTGCTGGTGGGCACGGCGGCCCCTCCTCTTCGTCGAGAAGCGCTGGCTACAGGAAGGCGCGCAGGCGGTCGGTGACCGGACGCGCCGCCTCGAGCGCAGTCCAGTGGCCCACGCCGGGAAGGACGTCGACGGTCGCCGAACCGTGCGCGTCGGCGAGCTCGCGGCTCGCGTCGGGCGGCCCGACCTTGTCCTCGTCGCCGGTGATCAGCAGCAGCGGCAGCGAGGGGTCGACGGGCCCGGGGTCGGTCGCCGCGGCGAGCGCCTCGCAGTTGCGCGCGTAGCCCTCCGGGTCCTGACGCATCACGAGCTCGCGGACGAACGCGGCGATCTCGGGGTGCTGCGTGCGGGTCGTCTCGGACAGCCCGTTGGCGACGACGCCCGGCGCCACCGCGGCGGTGCCGTCGGCGCGCAGGACGGCCGCGCGGTCGCGCTGGGCCTGGCGGCCGGCGTCGGCCGGCTCGCGGACGGTGCCGAGCAGCGCGAGGGACCGCACCCGCTCGGGATGGCGAGCGGCGAACGTCCGCACGACGAGCGTGCCCATCGAGTGCCCGACGACGGCCGCCGACTCGATGCCCAGCTCGTCCATGACGCCCAGGAGGTCCTCGGCGTGCGACTCGATGCTGATGCCCTCGGCGAGGTCGGAACGCCCGGCACCGGCGGAGTCGACCCGGACGACGGTGTGCGTCGCGGCGAGCGCGTCGGCCTGCACCTGGTAGAAGTTCGAGGTCCCGCCCAGCCCGTGGACCAGCAGGACCGCGGGTCCGCTGCCCTCGACCTCGACGGCCAGTTCCTTGCCGTTGACCTTCACTCTGCTCCCTCGTGTTGCGGTTGCGGCGGCTCAGACGATGCGGCTGCGCTGGCGGCCGAGCCCGGTCACCGAGATCTCGACGACATCGCCCGGCGCGAGGAAGCGCGGCGGGTCGAAGCCGATCCCGACGCCGGCGGGCGTACCCGTGGCGATGACGTCGCCCGGCTCCAGCGTGATGCCGGCCGAGATGGTGGCGACGAGCTCCGGGATGTCGAAGATCAGGTCCTTCACCGGCGCGGACTGCCGGGGCTCGCCGTTGACGCTGCTCTCGACCTGCAGGGCCGAGACGTCGGCGATCTCGTCGGCCGAGACGGCGTAGGGCCCCATCGGGCAGTGCGTGTCCAGCGACTTGCCCAGCAGCCACTGCGAGTGCCTGCGCTGCAGGTCGCGGGCGGTGACGTCGTCGACGATCGTGTAGCCCCACACGTGCTCGAACGCGGCCTCGCGGGAGATGCCGCGGCCACCCCGTCCGACGATCACCGCGAGCTCGGCCTCGTAGTCGAGCTCCGAGGTGACGCCGGCGTGGGCGAGGACGTCGTCGAACGGTCCGGTGACCGCCGTCGTCGCCTTGGAGAAGACGACGGGGTGCTCCGGCAGGTCCTCCGACCGGTCGGGCCTGTCGTAGCCGCTGCGGCCGAACTCCGCGACGTGGGCGCGGTAGTTCTTGCCGACGCAGAAGACGTTGCGCCGGGGGCGCGGGATCGGTGCGAGCAGCCGCACGGAGTCCAGCGGCCGGGCCGCGAGCGACGGCGCGCGCTCGGCGAGGACGGGCCCGAGCGTCGACCAGTCCTCGATCACCTCGAGCACGCCGGCGCCGGCCGGCAGCAGCTCGCTGACGTCGCGGACCTCGCCGGTCCCGTCATCGGCCACCCCCACGCGCGGCGCAGCGCCGGTCGCGTCGGTGAAGGTCACCAGCTTCATGTGCAACCAATCTGAACCAATGAAACCAATTCGGTCGACCCGACCGTACGCCGCGCTCGGAGGGCTGTCGAGTGCAGGTGGTCGAGCGCTGGTGGTGGCCGAGATCATTGGTCCGAATTGGTATCGACGCGGTGCATCCGGGATAGGGTGGCGGCCATGCAGACGGTCGAGCAGACCCTGCGGGCCCTGCTGACCGAGGGCACCCAGGACGGCACGCTGCGCCCGGGGTCGAAGCTGCCCACCGAGCGCGAACTGGTCGAGCGGCTGGCCGCGCCGCGCAGCGCGATCCGCCGGGCGCTGGAGATCCTCGAACGCGATGGCGTGGTGATCCGGCACGTCGGACGCGGCACGTTCCTCACCGAGGTCGCCGTCCAGCAGGTCGACGGGGCGCCCGCCGACACCAGCCCCGCCGAGATCATGCAGGTCCGGCTGCTGCTCGAACCCCAGGTGGCCACGCTGGCCGCCCGGGTGGCCACCCAGGCCGACCTCGACCGGATCGGGGAGTGCCTCGCCGCCGGCGGCGCGTCCGACGACTTCGAGGGTTTCGAGTCGTGGGACGCCCGGCTGCACCGCGCCATCGCGAAGGCCGCGCACAACGGCCTGCTGATGAACATGTTCGACGTCCTCAACACCGCGCGGGCGCTACCGGTGTGGGGCTCGCTCAAGCGCCGGACGTCGAGCCCCGAACGACGGCGGTGCTACCACGAGGAGCACACCGCCGTCGTCGACGCGCTGCGCGACCGCGATCCCGACGCCGCCGGCGCCGCGATGCGCGCGCACCTGCAGCACGTGTCGGACAACCTGCTCGGCAGGGGCTGAGCGCTACCGCAGGTGCCGCTCCAGGAAGCGGTCGGCGTCCTCGCCCGCGTGCTCCGGGACCCCGGTGTGCCCACCCATGTTGGCGTGCAACGACTTCTCCGGCGAGCCGAGGGCATCGAACAGGTCGAGGGCCTGCTGCCGGTCGTTGCCCTCGTCGTCCCACTGCAGCAGGACGTGCACCGGGACGGTGACCTTCCGGGCCTCCTCGACGACGGCGCGCGGCACCCAGCTCCCGGCGAACAGCACGGCTGCCGCGATCCGCGGCTCGACCCGCGCGAGGCGCACGCCGATGCTGATGATCCCGCCCGTGTAGGCGACCCGGCCGTCGATCCCGGGCAGCGCGTCGAGGAGTGCCTGCCACTCCGGAACCGCCTGGTCGACGAGCGGGAGGACCAGCCCGTCGACGACGTCGTCGGGGACCCTCTCCCCGGCCTGCACCGCCCGCCGCAGGTCGGCGCGGGCGTCGTCGAGCGCGGGGATGCGCGGGCGGTCGCCGCTTCCCGGGTTCTCGATCGTGGCCGCCGCGAAGCCCCGCGCGACCGCGTGCCGGGCCCGCGCCGCGAGCCGCGGGTGCATCCGGCGCAGGTCGCCGGGGTGGCCGAGCAGGACGAGCGGCGCCCTCTCGGACCCCGGCGACCACAGGGTGCCGGGGATGTCGCCGAGCAGGAAGCCGCGTTCGCGGACGCCGTCGTCGAGAAGCGTCTCTTCGGTGAAGTTCAGGTCCATGGTCGTGCCCTTCGGGAGTGCTGGAACGGCGCTCCCGGGCGACCTACCGCCCGACCGTGACCCCTGAGGAGAGCACCCACGTCGAAACGTTCACGGGTACCACCTCCTCGGCTGTCGCACGGTCGTCGGAAAGCTAGCAGCTGTCGCCGTTGCGCTCCACGGATTTCCGCACGCCGCCGCCGGGCCGGGCGGCGACGTCGATGTCGTCGAGGTTCATCCACCGCCCCGACGGCGGCTGGTCGAGCAACGGGTCCCGCCACCGGACGCGCAGGCGGTCGGGAGCGACCTCGAGAAGCTGGGCCTCCCGCCACTCGTCGGAGTCGTCGGGCCGGACCCACCACGGCTCGGCGAGGGAGGCGAGGCCCTTGGTGCGCACGATCTCGACGGCCTCGTCGTGGCCGGTCACCTCGCCGAGGGCCGCTCCGAAGGTCGTCGTGGGCTGCCAGCCGTGCGACTGGGGGACCACCCGTCCGAGCAGCTCGCCGTCGTCGCGGTGGACCTCCTCGGGGCCCGGGAT
>Ga0182736_1002093_pt1 | contig 16295 bp, 15 predicted proteins | sample eDN5th30CKraftBY_FD_128882 | JGI IMG/M metagenome (GOLD analysis project Ga0182736, IMG submission 128882) | Enriched backyard soil microbial communities from Emeryville, California, USA - eDNA 5th pass 30_C Kraft BY (version 2) (version 2) | ecosystem: Environmental > Terrestrial > Soil >... | reverse complement strand
GCGGTGCTCGGCCTGTTCGTGATGATGTATCTCTTCTACGAAAATGGTCGCGACCGGATCGACGCCTTTCTGTTTCCGGTGCGCGATGTGGCGGAAGGGCCGGATCAGGTGCAACTGGCCATGGCCACCATCACCCATGGCGGCCTGACCGGCGTGGGACCGGGCGGAGGCACCGCCAAGTTCAACCTGCCCGAAGCGCACACCGACTATATCTTCTCGGTGATCGGCGAGGAATTCGGACTGATCGCCTGCGTCGCCATCGCCATGGTCTATCTCGCCATCATGGTGCGGGTGCTGTTGCGGTTGCTCGATGAAGAAGACCCGTTCGTCATTCTCGCCACCTCCGGCCTCGTCATGGCGATGGGCTTTCAGGCGATCATCAATATCGGGGTGAATATCCATATCTTCCCCTCCAAGGGCATGACCTTGCCGTTCATCAGCTATGGCGGCTCCTCGATGATCGCGCTGTGCGGCGGCGTCGGCCTGCTGCTGGCGTTCACGCGGCGCAACCCCTATATGGCGCGCTCTTCTCCCTATGCGGTGACGTGGAGCGGTCGATGAGCATTTTCCGGCACTATGTGCTGGCGGCAGGCGGCACGGGCGGGCACATGGTGCCGGCCCATGCCGTGGCGCAGGAACTGATGGCGCGCGGCCACCGCGTGGCGCTGGTGACCGACGAGCGGGGGACGAAAATCCCCGGCCTGTTCGCGGATGTGCAGACGCATGTGCTGCCGGCCGGGCGGCTGACCGGCGGGGTGGGCGGCTGGATCAGAGGCTTCAGGGCGATCCACGAGGGGCGGGCGATGGCGCGGCGGCTCTATGAGACGTTCGAGCCCTCCGCTGTGGTCGGCTTTGGCGGCTATCCGGCGCTGCCCGCACTGCTCGGCGCCTTTGCCGAGAAAATCCCGACCATCATCCATGAGCAGAATGCCGTGCTGGGGCGGGTGAACCGCTTCGTCGCCGGACGGGTCAATGCCATCGCCACCGCTTATCCGGAAGTGCGCCGGCTCGCGCCGCGGCACCAGGAGAAGGTCCACCTTATCGGCAATCCGGTGCGTGAGAGCGTGCTGGCGCTGCGCGACGAGCCGTTCCCGGTGTTCTCGGACGAGAGTGTGCTGCGCCTGCTCGTCACCGGCGGCAGTCTGGGCGCGAGCATCCTCTCGCAAGTCGTGCCGCAGGGGCTGGCCGCGCTGCCGGTCAGCCTGCGCCGTCGCTTGCAGGTAACGCAGCAATGCCGCCCGGAGGATATCGAGCAGGTGCGGGCTTTCTATGCGGATATGGAAATCCCGGCCGATCTGGCCACCTATATCGAGGATATGCCGACCAAGCTGGGCTGGTCGCACCTCGTCATCGCGCGGGCGGGTGCCTCCACCATCGCCGAGCTGACCGCGGCCGGGCGGCCCGCCATCCTCGTGCCGCTGCCGATCGCGACGGACGATCACCAGACATGGAACGCGCGTGAGATGGCCCGGACGGGCGGCGCACGCATGATCCCGCAACCCAATTTCACGCCCTCGGAGCTTGCCAAGCAGATGCAGAAACTCGCCATGGAACCCGGCGCCCTCCAGAATGCGGCGGCGCGCGCCAGAGCGGGCGGGTTCCCCGATGCTGTGCGGGACATGGCCGACCTGATCGAGAGCTTCGGCCCTGCGCCACAGACCATCGACACGGTGCGGGTGAGCCGCGACGTACCGCTCGCCGGCCTTGCGGGGGCCGGCGCATGAGAGGCGTCGCGACCGACATCGGCACGATCCATTTTATCGGCATCGGCGGCATCGGCATGTCCGGCATCGCCGAGGTGATGCATAATATGGGCTATAGCGTGCAGGGCTCGGACATGGCCGAGGGCTATGTCATCCAGCATCTGCGCGATCTCGGCATCAAGGTGATGATCGGCCACCGGCCCGAGAATCTGGGCGATGCCGCCGTGGTCGTCACCTCCACCGCGATCCGGCGCGGCAATCCCGAGGTCGATCTGGCGCTGGAGCGCCGTGTACCGGTGATCCGCCGCGCCGAGATGCTGGCCGAACTGATGCGCCTCAAATCCACCGTCGCGGTGGCCGGCACGCATGGCAAGACGACGACGACATCGATGGTCGCCGCGCTGCTCGATGCGGGCGGGATCGATCCCACCGTCATCAATGGCGGCATCATCAACAGCTATGGCTCCAACGCGCGGCTGGGCAGCAGCGACTGGATGGTGGTGGAGGCCGATGAGAGCGACGGCAGCTTCCTGCGGCTCGACGGCACGCTGGCGGTGGTCACCAATATCGATCCTGAGCATCTGGAACATTATGGTTCGTTCGACCGGGTGAAGGACGCCTTTGTCGAATTTGTCGAGAATGTGCCCTTCTATGGCGCGGCGCTGCTTTGCCTCGACCATCCCGAGGTGCAGGCCATATTGCCGCGCGTGCAGGACCGGCGGATCGTGACCTATGGCTTCTCCGCGCAGGCCGATATTCGCGGCGAGAATGTCCAGCCAATCCCCGGTGGCAACCGCTTCGACGTGCAGATTCGCGAGCGGGACGGCTCGGTCCGCCGCATCGAGGGCATCACCATGCCCATGCCGGGGCGACATAATGTGCTCAACGCTATGGCCGCGATCGGCGTGGCGCTGCACATGGGCATTCCGGACGTGACCATCCAGTCCGGCTTCGCCCGTTTCGCAGGCGTCAAGCGCCGCTTCACCAAGGTGGGCGAGATTGCGGTGGATGGCGGCCATGTGACGATCATCGACGATTATGGCCATCATCCCGTCGAGATCCGCGCTGTGCTCGCCGCCGCGCGAGAGGGCGTGAAGGGGCGGGTCATTGCGATCGTCCAGCCGCACCGCTTCACCCGGTTGCGCGATCTGATGGATGATTTCCAGCAGGCGTTCAACGATGCCGACGACGTCTATGTCGCGCCGGTCTATCCCGCCGGCGAGCAGCCGATCGAGGGCGTGGACGCCGCCGCGCTGGTGGCGGGCCTGAAACGCCGGGGCCACCGCGCCGCGCAGACGATCGCGGGCCCGGATGCGCTGGCCGCCGCGCTCGCGCAGGATATTCGCGCCGACGACATGATCGTCTGCCTCGGCGCGGGTGACATCACCAGATGGGCAGCGGGTCTTGCCGATGGCATTGCCGCCGTGACACCAGCGGAGGAGACCGCGCAATGTGGGAATTGATGCGCATCGGCCTTGAAATGCAGCAGCGCATGATCGAGGCACAGGGCAGGGGCGTCGATATGGCACGCTCGATGCTCGACGCTGCGAGCCGGCAGGCGGATATCGGGCAGGCCGCGCTGGACATGGGCGATGCCGTCCACCGCGCTGGCGAAGCGCAGGCGGATATGATGACGCGCTGGGTCAAATATTGGAGCGGGCGTTCCTGATGACCGTGCCGGCCGACAAGGACAGCTTCATGGATATGGCGATGCCTCCGGTGCGCGGCAAGCTGACGGCGCGTGCACCGCTGGCACCGCTCGTCTGGTTCAAGAGCGGCGGCGCGGCGGACTGGCTGTTCGAACCCAGCGATGCCGACGATCTGGCGGACTTCCTCGCCGCGCTCGATCCCGCCGTGCCGGTGATGGCGCTGGGGCTCGGCTCCAACCTCATCGTGCGCGATGGCGGGGTGCCGGGCGTGGTGGTGCGGCTGGGCAAGGCGTTTGCGCAGGTAAAACGCATCGACGAAATCACATTGCAGTGCGGCGGCGGCGCATCGGGCATTCTCGTTTCCTCCGCGGCGCGCGATGCCGGCATTGGCGGGCTGGAATTTCTGCGCTCCATCCCCGGCACCGTCGGCGGTTTCGTGCGGATGAACGGCGGCGCCTATGGCCGGGAGGTCAAGGATATTCTTGTCGATGCCGACATCGTGCTGCGTTCCGGCGAGCGGGTGAAGCAGCCGCTTCTGGCGCTGGGCTTCGCCTATCGCCACTCGATGCTGCCGGAAGGCGCGGTGGTCGTCTCGGCGACATTTCGCGGCTATGCGCAGGCGCCGGAGACGATTCAGATCGAGATGGACCGCATCTCCGCCGAGCGCGAGGCAAGCCAGCCGCTGCGCAGCAAGACGGGCGGCTCGACTTTCCAGAATCCGCCGGGCGAGAAAGCCTGGGCGCTGGTCGATCGCGCGGGCTGCCGGGGGCTGACGCTGGGCGGCGCGCAGGTGAGCGAGAAGCACACCAATTTCCTGATCAACACAGGCTCCGCCACCAGCGCGGATATCGAGGCGCTGGGTGAGGAAGTCCGTCGGCGCGTGAAGGCGCAAAGCGGCATCACGCTGGAATGGGAAATCCGGCGCGTGGGCCGCCCGGCTGAAGGAGCCGACGCATGAACGCGGGACCATGGCGGGTCGCGGTGCTGATGGGCGGCTGGTCGGCCGAGCGCGCCGTCTCGCTTTCGAGCGGCGCGGGCATCGTCGCGGCGCTGGAAGAGCGGGGGCATGTCGCGATTCCGATCGATCTTGGCGCGACGGCGGCGGACGGGCGCGACCTGCCGGCGAAACTGATCGCCGCGGCGCCGGACGTGGTGTTCAACGCGCTGCATGGCGTGCCCGGCGAGGATGGCACGGTGCAGGGTCTGATGGACATTATGGGCCTCCCCTATACCCATAGCGGCCTTGCCACCTCCGTCATCGCCATCGACAAGCAACTGACCAAGCAGCATCTCGTGCCCCATGGCATCCCGATGCCCGGCGGGCGGGTGGTGAAATCGCAGACGCTGTTCACCGCCGATCCACTGCCCCGCCCTTATGTGCTCAAGCCGGTCAATGAAGGGTCGTCGGTTGGCGTGGCCATCGTCACGGCGGACGGCAATTATGGCAACCCCATCGGCCGCGACGTGGCGGGACCATGGCAGGCGTTTGACGAACTGCTCGCCGAGCCGTTCATCCGGGGGCGCGAGCTTACCGTCGCGGTGCTGGGTGATCGAGCGCTGGCGGTGACCGAACTCAGGCCCAAAAGCGGCTTTTACGATTTCGACGCCAAATATACCGACGGGATGACCGACCATATCTGCCCGGCCGATGTGCCGGCGGACATTGCCGGGGCGATGATGGCGATTGCCCTGGACGCGCACCGGCTGCTCGGCTGCAAGGGCACGTCGCGCTCCGACTTTCGCTGGGATGACGAGCAGGGGCGCGAGGGGCTGTTCCTGCTCGAAGTGAACACCCAGCCGGGCATGACCCCGCTCAGCCTCGTGCCCGAGCAGGCAAAATATCTCGGGATGAGCTATGGTGAGCTGGTCGAGGCGATTATTGCGGATGCGTTGACGGCAAAAGGGGCAGCAAAAGGGGCTGGGGCATGAGTTCGGCGACAATCAGGCGCGGGTCCGGGCGGGGGAGCCGCATGGACGTGGGCGGCGCCCGGCGGCGCAAGGCGCGGCGGCGCGGCCTGCTTGACCGGCTGCTCGACCATGTGCCGCTCAGCCCGGCGCAAATCTCGAAGCTGCTGACATGGGCCATCGCGCTCATCATCATCGCGCTGGTCTGGCTGGCGGCGCGCTTCTTCGGCCTGCCCGCGATGATCGGCGCGGAAGTCAGTCAGCTTGCCGGCCGCGCGGGCTTTCAGGTCGCCCGGATCGAGGTGCTCGGGCTGGAGCGCATGGATGAGATGCCGGTTTCGAGCGTCGCGGTGCGCTATGTCGATCGTTCGATGCTCTCGGTCGATCTCGAAAAATTGCGGGCCGAGGTGATGACGCTCGGCTGGGTGAAGGAAGCCCGCGTATCCCGCCGCCTGCCCGATACGCTGGTGGTCGATGTGGTCGAGCGGCAGCCGGCGGCGGTGTGGCAGCATGACGGCATGCTCAGCCTTGTCGATGCCGGCGGTGTGGAGCTTGGCCCGGTCGCGGCGGATAATCTGCCCGATCTGCCGCTGGTGGTGGGGCCGGATGCCAATCGCCAGACCCACGCCCTCTCCCGCCTGATGGATGCTGCGCCGGCGCTCAAGCCGATGCTGGCCGGCGCGACATGGGTGGGCAGCCGCCGCTGGGATCTGCGCTTCCAGTCCGGCGAACAGTTGCTGCTGCCGGAAGGGGAGGCGGAGGCCGCCGCCGCTCTGGTCAATTTCGCGCGGATGGACGGCGTCGACCGGCTGCTCGGCCGGGGCGTGCTGCGCTTCGATATGCGCGACCCGAGCCGGTTCGTGCTGCGTCTGCCGCCCGGACAGGCGCAGGGCAATGCGCCGACGGTAAGCGCGGCGACCGTCCGGACCGTTGTGACCGACAAGCCGGATACCGAAACGCGCGGCGCGTCCGCCAGCGCTGCGACGGAAGGCTGAGCCCATGGCAGCGGGGCGCACCGATGGTCTCATCACCGCCATCGATATCGGCAGCTGGAAAGTCTCCGCCCTCATCGCGCGGCGGCAGGAGGACGGCACGCTCGCCGTGCTCGGCACCGGCCAGCGCGAGAGCCGGGGCGTGCGGCGCGGCTTCGTCATCGACATGGAACGGACCGAACTCGCCGTGCGCGAGACGGTGGAGCAGGCCGAGAAAGTGGCCGGCACCAATATCGAGAAGGTGGTCCTCAGCTTTTCCGGCGGCAGCATCGAGAGCAAGGTTGAGCCGGTCGAGATGACCATTGGCGGCCGGCGCATCGAACAGGCCGATATCGACGCGCTCTACGACCGGGCGCGTGAACGGATCGATCCGGAAGGGCGGGTGATCCTGCAAGCGCACCCGACGCTCTACACGATTGACGGGATGCGTGGCGTTGCCCGCCCGCTCGGCCTCCATGCCGATCAGCTCGGCGTCGACATCCATGTCGTGCTGGCCGATGGCGCGCCGCTGCGCAATCTGGAGACCAGCGTACGGGGCGCCTATCTCGACGTGCACACCATCGTCGCCGCGCCGGTCGCCACCGCCATCTCCTGCCTCTCCGACGAGGAGCGCGATCTGGGCGTGGCGCTGGTCGAACTGGGCGCGGGTGTCACCAATGTCTCGCTGCATATCGGCGGATCGCTTGTCGGGCTGCGCTCCATCCCGGTCGGGGCGGCGGACATTACGGACGATATCGCCTCGGCCTTCGGCATCCGCCGCTCTCAGGCCGAGCGGATGAAATGCTTCTACGGCTCGGCCATGCAGTCGCGCCGCGATTTCCGCGAGATTATCGAGATTGCGCCCGCCGCGAGCGGGGCCGAGCAGGTCGAGACGCGCCGGGTGACGCGCGCCGAGCTGGTCGGCGTCATTTGCGAACGGCTGAACCGGCTGATGGCCGAAGTCTCCAAGGCGCTGGACGAAATGGGCTTTCATTCGCCCGTCGGCCGGCAGGTGGTGCTGACCGGCGGAGGCGCGGAACTCAAGGGCATGGCCGATTATGCGCAGACGGCGCTTGGTCGCGCGGTGCGCATCGGCCGCCCGCGCGTGCTGGATGCGCTGCCCGAGGCGCATCGTGGCCCGGCCTTTGCGACATTGACCGGGCTGGCCCTCTTTGCGGCGCAGGGGCGGGAGGATCTGCTCGACCGGCCGATGGGCGAGCAAAGCGTGCATCGCGCGCGCGGTTCGGCCATGGTTCAGCGCTTGATCGCGGCTTTGCGCTCCGGCTACTAGCCGAGACGCGAGATATTGTGGATGAACGGTTAAAAAGAGCGTGAACTGGCCGAATAACTGGTGCATGAATCGCTCAGGTGATGGCGCTGCGCTGCGCCCGGAGGAGATTGTTGATGAGCATTGAGATCGGTCCGCCCCATGTGGACGAACTGAGGCCGCGTATTACCGTCATCGGGGTCGGAGGCGCCGGCGGCAATGCCATCGCGAACATGATCGACGCCTCGGTCGAGGGCGTGGACTTCATCGTCGCCAATACCGACGCGCAGGCGCTCAACGCCTCGCCCGCCGAGCGGCGTATCCAGCTTGGCCCGCGCATCACCGAAGGGCTGGGCGCAGGCTCGCGGCCCGATATCGGCCGCGCGGCGGCGGAAGAGACGATCGCGGATGTGCAGGAAGCACTGGAAGGCGTGCATATGTGCTTCATCGCCGCCGGCATGGGTGGCGGCACGGGCACGGGCGCTGCGCCGGTGATCGCCAAGGCCGCGCGCGACAAGGGCATTCTGACCGTCGGCGTCGTGACCAAGCCCTTCACCTTCGAGGGCTCGCGGCGGATGCGCTCGGCCGACAGCGGTATCGAGGAGCTGCAAAAGCATGTCGATACGCTGATCGTCATCCCCAACCAGAATCTGTTCCTGATCGCCAACCCGAACACGACCTTCAAGGAAGCGTTCGAGATGGCGGACGAGGTGCTCCAGCAGGGCGTGCGCGGCATTACCGACCTCATGGTCATGCCCGGCCTCATCAACCTCGACTTTGCCGACGTCCGCTCCGTGATGGGCGAGATGGGCAAGGCGATGATGGGCACCGGCGAGGCGGACGGCGACGGCCGCGCGCTGCAGGCCGCCGAAAAGGCGATCGCCAATCCGCTGCTCGACGGTGTCTCGATGCGCGGCGCCAAGGGCGTCATCGTCTCGATCGTCGGCGGCGAGGATATGCGTCTGATGGAAGTGGACGAAGCCGCCAACCATATTCGCGAACTGGTCGACCCGGATGCGAACATCATCTGGGGCTCGGCGTTCAACGAGCATCTGAACGGCAAGATCCGCGTCTCGGTCGTTGCCACCGGCATCGATATCGAGAGCAGCTCCAGCCAGCCTGAAAGCCAGCCTTTCCGACTCGGTGAAATGGGCGCGGGTGTCGCTCGTCCGGCAACGGTGACCGCGCCGGCGAGCCTGGCCCAGCCGGCGCCCGCGGCCGCGCCGCGCATGGCGGAGACGCTGGACCTTGGCACAGCGAAGGATGCCGGCATACAGGCCGTGCCGCCGCTCGTCGCGCCCGAGCCGGCTGCTGCGCCCGCTTATGACGCCGGGCGCTTTGCTGCCCGGTTCGATGATCTCTCCGGTGAGGACGAGCTGGTGCTCGACAATGCGGTGACGCCGGAGCCGCCACTGGTGATCGAGCCGCCGGAACCGGTTGCCGAGCCGGCCCGATCGGGCGGCGGCACGCTGTTCGAGCGAATGTCGCAACTCGCGCGCGGTCAGGCCCGCAACGAGGAAGAGGAAGACGACGCCGGCAATGGCCGTGGCGGCTTTGAAGTGCCGCGTTTCCTCAATCGCCAGAATAATCAGTAATTGTTGAGCCGGGCGGGCGCTATCATGGCGCTCGCCGGCCAAAAGGGTAGCAAGTTGATCAAACGGACGCGCTGGATTCTGGCCTTTTCACTGGCCATGGCCATGGCTGCGGCCGCCCCGGCGCAGAACCGGACGGGCGAAGTGGTGCAGGCGACGCCATCCGCCGCCGCTGTCGATTCGCTCAACCGCAATCTGGTTTTGCTTTCGCGTAATCCGCGTGACGCCAATGCGCTGCTCGGCGCGGGGCAGGCCGCGCTGGACTTGGGCGATGTGCAGGCGGCCAACGGTTTTTACACGCGCGCCAATCTGGTCAATCCCAATCTCGGCAAGGCGAAGCTCGGCCTTGCCATCGTGCAGATTGCGCTCAAGCAGCCGGCCGAGGCGGCGGTTAATTTCGATGCTGCGCAAGAATTGGGCGAATCTGCGCAAGGGCATCTGGCCGAGCGCGGTCTCGCATATGATTTGACCGGCCAGCAGGCCAAGGCGCAGCGCGATTATCTGGCTGCGCTGGCTGCCGATCCGAACAACCAGCAGGCGCGGTTGCGCTATGCGACATCGCTCGGCATTTCCGGCAACGTCAACGAGGCGGAGAATCAGCTCCAGCCGGCGCTGACGGCAAGCGATCGCGAGGCATGGCGGTTGCGCGCATTCATCTTCGCGATGAACGGCCGCATGGACGATGCACGCAAGGTCACCCAGGCGGTCATGCCCAAGGGGCTCGCCGATTCGCTCGATCCCTATATGCAGCGCCTGCCGCTGCTGACCCCGGCGCAAAAGGCCGCCGCTGCCCATTATGGCGAGTTTCCGAGCAATGTGCTGCGGCTGGCTGCACCCGAGCCGGGGCGGCAGCCGCGCGAAGTGCAGGTCGCCGCGAAGGAAGAGCGTGAACCGAGCCGGAACAGCCGGTCGACCCGCAACAGCCGGACCAAAGCCGAAACCCGCCGCTCGACCAAGGCGGCGTCCGGCGCGGCTGCGACTCCGGCTCAGGCTCAGGCTGTTGCCAATAATGGTGCGGTCGCGCCGGCGCCAGTGACGGCGGCGCCGACCGCGCTCGCCGCCAATACTGCTCCGCCGCCGCCAGCGGCCCGGCCCATGGTGCAGCCATTGCCCGCTACGGCTCGCCCGGCGCCGGCTGCTCCCGCACCGGCCGCCTCCACACCGGCGCCTCGCGCGGCGACAAGCTCCCCAGCGCCGTTCGCGGCCCCGCCGCCGCCGGCCGCATCATCGCCTGCATTCGCGCCGCCTGTGGCGCCTGCGCCCCCGCCGCCTTCGCTGGCCGATCGCCTCTCCAGCCTGAGCGTGCCCGAGCAGGAGCGGCAGAGCAGCAGGGTGGTGGCCGATATGGCGGCAGTGGCGCGCATTCAGGACCATCGACGCAAGGCTGATGAGGCCGCTGCCGCCAAGGCGAAAGCGGATGCGGAGGCCAAGGCGAAGGCCGAGGCGGAGCGCAAGGCGGAGGCCGAGCGCAAGGCAAGGCTCGCAGCCAATCCGGCGCGGATCTGGGTGCAGATCGCCACTGGCAAGAATGTCGATGCGCTGGCTTTCGACCTGCGCCGTATGCGCCGCAGCTATAGCGACGCGATCAGCGACGAGACCGGCTGGACGGCGGAGTGGGGCGCGACGCGGCGTTTGCTGGTCGGCCCTTACAAGAAGATCGAGGATGCGCGTGCGGCGGTGAGCAAAATCGCCAAAGCCGGCGGAGACGCCTTTGTGTGGCAGAGCGAGGCGGGCGAGGAAATCGCGAAGATCGGCGGCAAGTGACCGGACTTGCCCCTTATGCCTCGCATCCGGCCGACAGCCGGGGGCGGCTGCATGGCGAGGGACGCGGCGAGGTGCGCGGGCCGCGCAATATCTTCCAGCGTGATCGCGACCGGATCATCCATTCGATCAGCTTCCGGCGGCTGCGGCACAAGACGCAGGTGTTCGTGGCCCCCGACGGCGACCATTATCGCGTGCGTCTCACCCACAGCCTTGAGGTCGCGCAGATCGGCCGCACCATCGCGCGCGTGCTCGGCCTCAATGAGGACCTGACCGAAGCACTGTGCCTTGCCCACGATATCGGCCATCCCCCCTTTGGCCATGCCGGCGAGGATGCGCTGCAGGCGGCGATGGCGGCGCATGGCGGGTTCGACCATAATGCTCATTGCCTGCGCACGCTGACGCAACTTGAAATCGCCTATCCGACCTTTCCCGGCCTCAATCTCAGCTGGGAGATGCTGGAAGGGCTGGCCAAGCATAATGGCCCGGTGACCGCCCCCAACTGGGCGATGCGCGCGGTGGATGCCGCCTTTCCGCTGGAGCTGGAAAGCTGGGCCTCGCTGGAGGCGCAGGTCGCCGCGCTGGCAGACGATATCGCCTATGATAATCATGATATTGACGACGGGTTGCGCGCCGGCATCCTGTCGCTGGAGCAGATATTGGAAGTGCCCCTTGTCCGGCGCTGCTGGGACCGGGTGCGCGCCCGCTATCCCGATGTGGCGCAGGCGCGGTTGATGCGCGAACTGGTGCGCGAGCAGATCGGCCTCATGGTCAATGATCTGCTGGCGACGACGCGCGCCAATCTGGCGGCGATGGGGCTGGAACAAGCGGCTGTGAGCGCCATCCGCGCGGCCGGGCAGGCGGTCTGCGCCTTCTCCGACCGGATGCGGGAGGAGGAGCGGGCGCTCAAGCGCTTCATGTATGCCAATCTCTATCACCATCCCCTGCAACTGGCGACGGCGGAGCGGGCGCATGTGATCGTGAGCGATCTGTTCGCGGCCTATCGGGACGATATCGGACTATTGAATGCGGGTTGGGACGCCGATTGTCCCGCAGCGGAACCCGAGCGAAGCCGCCACATTGCGGACTATATTGCCGGCATGACCGACCGGTTCGCCGAGCAGGCCCATCGCCGGATTTTCGGGGGCGGGCCGGATGGCGAATCGGAGAGCCTGCCGGATAGGACAGGATGAGCGCGCCATGACGATGATCGCAGCGGCCACGCCAGCGCCCGGCGGCTTCCCCGTTCCATGACCGAGGAGCCACGGCCATGGCTGCCCGGCGAGGCGCCCGGCGAGCGGGACAAGCGCCATGCCCCGGCAACAGCGCGCAACCGCGAGGCCATTCTCGCCATATTGCGCGCCGAATTGCCACCTGCGGGCATGGTGCTGGAGGTGGCCAGCGGATCGGGCGAACATGCCGTCCATTTCGCTCATGCGCTGCCGGCCCTGCGCTGGCTGCCAAGCGACCCCGATCCGGCCGCGCTGCGCTCCATCACCGCCTGGGCGGACGAGGCCGGGCTGGACAATCTCGCGCCGCCGCTCCGCATCGATGCGGCAGAGCCAGATGCCTGGCCGATCAGTCGGGCGGACGCGGTGCTGTGCATCAACATGGTGCATATCAGCCCTTGGGCGGCGACATTGGGCCTGTTGCGCGGGGCCGCCCGGCTGCTAGCGGCCGGGGCGCCGCTCTATATTTACGGCCCGTTTCTGCGCGAGGGCGTGCTGACCGCGCCGGGCAACAGCGCCTTTGACGAATCGCTGCGCGCCCGCAACCCGGACTGGGGCCTGCGCTGGGTGCATGATGTGGCGGGCGCGGCACAATCGGAAGGGCTTACGCTGGCACGCGTTGCCGACATGCCGGCCAATAATCTCAGCCTGATCTTCCGGCGCGATCCTCCGCCGGGCTGACGGTGACGGCGCCGCGCCGCACCCGCTCGCGCCAGGCGATGTAGAGGCCGCTCAGCGCGATCAGCGCCGCGCCTGCCCAGGTGGATGGCAGCGGCCAGCTTGCCCAGAGCAGCCAGCCTGCCCAGATCGCCCAGATCATCTGGCTGTAATCCATCGGGATGACGATGGAGACCGGCCCCCATTTGAGCGATGCGGTCATCAGCAATTGCGCGGCTCCGCCGGACGCGCCCAGGCCGATCAGCAGCAGCCAGCTCACGATATCATGCGGCTGCGCGAACCAGAGCATGAGCAGACCCATGGGCGGCAGCGAGAGCAGGGTGAACCAGAAGACGATGACCGGCGCATCGTCGATCCGGCCCAGATCGCGCAGCACGATGGCGACCAGCGCGGTGATGAACGCCCCGGTCAGCGCGACGATCAGGCCGAGCGACGCGAAGTTGGCGCTGTCCGGCCGCGCCATGATGACGACGCCGACAAAGCCGAGGATCACCGCGCCCCATCGATGGATGCCGGTGCGCTCCTTGAGCAGCAGCGCGGAGAGGATGGTGGCGAAAATCGGCATGGTGAAACCGATCGAGGTCGCCTCGGCCAGCGGTAGCAGGGCGACGGCGCCGAAATTGAACACCATGCCGACGAGGCCCAGCGTGGTGCGGGTGGCATGGGTGCGCAATGGTGCGCGCGGCATAAGCGCCAGCCCGATTGTGGCGAAGGCGCCAATCGCCGCGATGGGGAAGGCGAAGAGCTGCCGGTAGAAGAGAATCTCCACCAGATTGGCGCCGCGCTCGATCAGCAGCTTGCCGATGGCATAGGTCGTCGCCAGCATCATCATGGCAAGCAGGCGCAGCATGATGGCGTAGAGCGGCCGGTCGGTCTGACTGCGGGGCGTGGCGGGACTGGTTGCGGGGGAGTTGGTCACGACCGGGCCTGTAGAGCATCTTGCGTTGAAGCGGAACCGGCCGATGCCCTTGCTCCATCCGGATTGAGAGAAGCGACGGGTGACTCCTGCTTGTGGGGTTGAAGGTTTAGGCAGCCCCCTTGGACCGGCCGTGGGGCAGGGGCTTGTGACCGGCTTATCAGCTCACGAAAGCGGGCCATCGTGAATGTTCCTTGTCCCGCAGTCTCTCCAGCCGGGAAAGCCCGTCCTTTCACCGCAGCGTTCAGGCGCGTGCGCGCCGGTGACCGCGCAGACTGTCCCACACGAACAGGGCGAGGGCGACCCAGATCAGCATGAAGCTGGCCCAGCGCTCCGGGCTGAGCGTCTCGCCATAGAGCAGGATGCCGACGAAAAACTGAATGGACGGCGCAATATATTGCATGACCCCGAGCGTGATGAGCGTCAGCGAACGTGCCGCGCGGGCGAAGAGCATGAGCGGAACCGAGGTGATGGCGCCGGTGCCGATGAGGCCGAGACTGAGCAGCCAGCCTTGCCCGAACATCAGCGTGCCTTGCCCGGAGAGCCAATAGAGATAAGCCAGCGCCGGCAGGGTGAGGATGACCGTTTCGACCGCCAGCCCGACGGCGGGATCGACCGGTGTCAATTTGCGGACAAGCCCGTAAAGGCCGAAACTCACTGCGAGCGTGAGACTGATCCACAGCGTCTGCCATTCGCCGGCCGCGAGGATGGCGACGCCCGCGCCGGCGATGAGCACCGCGACGAACTGGCCGCGCCGCAGCGTCTCCTTGAGGACGAGCGTGCCGAGCAGCACATTGACCAGCGGATTGAGAAAATAGCCGAGGCTGCCGGCAAGGATATGGTCGCTCTCGATCGCCCACATATAGACCGCCCAGTTCACCGCGATGAACAGCGAACTGAGCGCCAGCGCACCGACGAGGCGTGGCTGGCGGCAGGCCTGACGGAGCGCGGGCCAGAGCCGGTAGCCGGCGAGCACGAAGACGAGAAAGACGACCGACCAGACGATGCGGTGCGCCACCAGCTCCAGCGCGGAGACACCGCCGAGTAGCTTGAAATAGACCGGCAGCAGGCCCCACAGGCTGTAGGCGCCCAGCCCTGCGAGCAGTCCGGCGCGGGCTGCGGCGGCGTCCAGCGGACTCGCGGCGGGAGCTGCGCTCAAATGAGGCCGCCGCCTAGCCATAGCCGCAACATGGCGAGCCCCGCGACGATGAAGCAGAAGTTGCGCGCGCCCGTGCCCCGCGCGAAATGGCCGACAAGTGCGCCGAACAGCGCGATTGGCACGACCAGCCAGTTCGCCCAGCCGAGAAAGGGGATGAAGGCCGGGATAGCGAGCAGCAGCGCGACGCAGCCGATCAGGACGGAGATGAGCGAGAGCATGGGCCTGACATGACGGCCGGGGGCGGGCTTGGCAAGAGGGGTGGCAGGTGCGCGACCTCCCGACAGATTTTGATATGTGCCGCGCTCAGTCTGCGGCGGCAAAATGCGCGATCTGATCGGCATGCGCCTTCAGGAAGGCCGGGCGAGCCGTGGCGCGTGCAAGATAGCTGCGGCAGGCGGGATATCCGGCCAGTCCATCGAACCGATCGACCAGACGCAGCACGTCCGCCATGAGGATATCAGCGACGGAAAAGGGCCCGGCCAGCCAATCACGCGCCGCCAGCACCGGCTCCAGATGCCGTAGCCGGGCCATGAGAAAATCGTCCAGCAGCCTCCATGCTGGCGAGTCGCTGTCGGCGCCCGAAAAGCGCAGGATGGACCATGGCAGACTTGCCATCTCGACCGAGTTGAGCGCGGCGAAGAGCCATTCGATTGCCGTGCCGCGGCCGGGCGGATCGGTCGGCAGCAAGGCTGCGCTGCGCTCGCCCAGATGGAGCAGGATCGCGCCGCTCTCGAAAATCGAAATGTCGCCATCGGTCAGCCATGGCACCTGACCGAAGGGCTGATGCGTGAAATGCGCTGCCGTCCGCTCGCCAAACGGCACGGTGGCGACATGATAGGGCAGCCCGGCCTCTTCGAGCGCCCAGCGCACGCGGATATCCCGCACATAACCGCGCGGCGGTTCGGGCACCCAGTCGAAGGTGGTGAGGGTCAGGTCGCCCATGCGGCAGCTCCATCCAGCTTCATCTGATTATGACAGCATAAAGAATATGAAAAAGAGGGCCGGACGATCGGCTCGGCCCGCCATTCCAACGATCAGACGGCCGCCAGCGCCATATCCAGATCGGCGATGAGATCATCGACATGCTCGATGCCGATCGAGAGACGGATGGTGGAAGCCAGCACGCCGATCCGCTCGCGCACATCTGCGGCCACGCCGCTATGGGTCGTCGTCGCCGGATGGCTGGCGAGCGACTCGGTGCCACCGAGGCTCACCGCCAGCTTGACGATGCGCAGCGCATTGAGAAAACGAAAGGCGGCCGGCTCGCCACCAGCGATATCGAAGGAGAAAGTGGAGCCGGCGCCGGTGCATTGCGCGTGATAGGTGCGGCAGGTCGGGCTGTCCGGTGTGCTGAACGGCAGATAATGGACGGCCGTCACCTTGCCATGATCGCGGAGCCAGGCGCAGATGGCGGCGGCATTGGCATTGGCGCGCTCCATGCGCAGGGCGAGGGTTTCGAGGCTGC